>Ga0209292_1002911_pt1 | contig 19243 bp, 14 predicted proteins | sample GOMGulsemesocosm_2_FD_184634 | JGI IMG/M metagenome (GOLD analysis project Ga0209292, IMG submission 184634) | Methane-oxidizing microbial communities from mesocosms in the Gulf of Mexico - GOM9C Gulf of Mexico (SPAdes) (version 2) | ecosystem: Environmental > Aquatic > Marine > Cold seeps... | reverse complement strand
ATAAGTATTTGCAGATAAAACAGCAAAGATTACAACGGCTAATTTTTTTTTATTTAGTGCCGTATCCATAACCATAATAGCCATACATATCCTTGTGAGATCTGATTGCTTTATTTAACACTAAACCGAGTGCTAAATTTTCATTGAGGTTTTCTGTCGCTTTTTGAATGTCAGCTAATGGAGTTTTAGACTCCTCAACCACGATTAAAGCTTGCCCCATTAAATTTGCTAATACTAACGTTTCGCTTACACCAATTAAAGGAGGACAATCAAATATTACAATACGATCTGGGTATCGTTCCGCTAGTTCTTTAGCTAAAGAGTCCATTCGATCACTTGCTAATAATTCATTAGAGAGGTGATGAGGTTCGCCGGCAGGTATTACTTTTAATTTATCTATATTCGTACTATACAATATTTCAGAAATATCATTTTTTTGGCCCAATAAGTATTCAATTAGCCCAGGAACTTGCTTAAATCCTAACTCTCTATTGATGCTAGGACGTAATACATCAGCGTCAATAAGCAATACAGTTTTGTCTTGTTCGAGAGCTATACTCAATGCAAGATTAATCGCGACAAACGTTTTTCCTTCATTAGGCTTTGAACTACTAACCATAACTAAGTTACTATGGTTTAGTGTTTTTGAGGCAGCTCCAAAAGCATTAGTTAATAATTTACGTTTGATTTGACGAAATTCATCCTTGATACTTTTTCGTGTTCCGTTGTCAATTAAAAAACCACGTTTTTCTAAATCGTCCTTATTAAGCATAAGAATTTCATTGTTATGCTTAGCCAACTTTGTATTATTTTCTGTAATAGCGGCTGCGTATTTATCACCGATCTGTTCATTAACAGTATGTACTGTTTGTTTTTGAGCACTCTTTTGTTTTGCTAGGGCTTTCTCAATGGTACTCATAAGTTATAAATCCTATGTAAAGGCGCTTTTACAGCTTCAGGAAACAAGGTGTAGGCGATAAAGAAACATAATAAAAGTACTAATAAACTATTCGAAATAATGAATAAAATAGTTTTGCGTTTATCTGTACCTTGCAAACCTAAGTTTTCTGCCGCTGAAACAATACCAAAAATAGGAATTCCGGTAGCTTTAGAAACTTGACTCGAAGACGTTACTACAGGGTTTAATTGGCTAAACACAAAAGATAGTCCTAGTCCTATACCTACAGCTATAACACAAACAGCAAAGTAAAATAATATTCGTTTTGGACCCTTAGGTTTCAGTGGAACTCTAGGAGGGTCAATAACTTTAAAGTTAATTTTACTCGTTGTTTCATCGGCTTTTTGAGCGATTAAAGCTTTTTCTTGACGTTCTACTAATGACTCATACTGCTTTTTAGTAATATCATAACCACGATTAAGAGCAACTAGCTCCGCTTCAATTTCAGGAAGAGTGAAAATTTTATTCTCTAACTCCTGAACAGTTTTCTTTTGATCGTCAGCTCTAACTTTCAGTGATGAGACGTCTACTTCCAACTTATTTATGTGAATTTGAATTTCCTGTATTACAGGATTATCACTTAAAGATGCAGATTGGTTATCTTCTGCTTGGTTGAAAGAAGTATATTGCTGAATCTCGTTTTCTCGTTGTTTGTTTATATGCTCTAACCTCCTGATAATTTCTTTCACATCAGGGTGCTCTTTAGTATAACGTAGTTGTAAGTTATCTAGTTGTATTTCTAATTCGGAAATACGTTCATCAAAGGTAGTCTTGATGCTACTTTCACTCATAATCTTTGTATTACTATTTGACTTAGTATTTTTATTCAAACGATCTTTTGAAGTATTAAGTTGCGTAGTAGTTTCTAAAAGTAATAAGTTTATTTCTTTTAGTAGTTTTTTAGCACTATTTAATTGTTGATAGTATCCATTATCACTATTAGGTAAAACAGAACTGTATTTTTGTCTAAAAGCGGTTAATCGAGACTCTGCTTGTGATAAACGATTTTCATAATTATTGATTTGTGTTGTTAAAAACTTTTGAGCCGTATCGCTATCTTGTCGATTTTCACCATGAGTGTTCTCGATGAAAACACTAATCACTGACTGCACAACATTACGTGAAATATAAGGACTTTTATCTTCAAAACTGATATTAAATAAATTTTGTCTATATCCGCCAGTTTTTTGAACCTTTATATCTTCCTTTAACCTTAAAATTAATTTTTCATAATCTTCAGGAGTATTCGCTTCAATATCAATATCACTCATTCGCGATATTCGTTCTAAATTAGGGCGACTTAATAATGTTTTAACCATTAATTGAACTTGCTGTTCAGGATTAGACTCAACAGTCATTCCTTTTAATAAAGGGCCTAATATAGATTGAGTATCCGCAAATACGCGAGCTTCCGAAAGATATACGTCATCGAGCTGTGAAACAGCTAACCAACCCATAGGACAAATAAGCCATGTTGCAACCATCAGATATCGGCGTTTCAACCAAATACCCTTTAAATAATCTAAAATTTGTTCAAGTGTTTCTTGCATTCCTGACCTCTAAAAACAGGTGATTAATAAAATAAGTGTTGGTGAATTGTTAAAACCAAGTTTCTGGTATAACAATTATATCGCCTGGTAAAACATCAACATTTGCATCAATCTCGCCATTTTTAATTAAATCTTCAATATAAATTTCATATTGTTTTTGAAGACCATTTTCAACTCTCACTAAAATTGCATCATTTCCATCAGCAAATTCAGTTAAACCACCCACTTGAATCATCACATCGAGTAAAGTCATCTGTTGTGTATAATTAATTGATTTAGGTTCGGAAGCCTCACCTATAACACGTATTTGTTCGCTAAATGGGCCAACAAAGTTATTTACGGTTACTGTAACAACTGGCTCTCTAAGATATGTTGAAAGGATTTCTTCGATGGTCCGAGCAAGTTGAGTTGGCGTTTTTCCTGAAACGGGAATATCTTCAACTAAAGAAGTAGTGATCATTCCATCGGGGCGAACCACAAATGTACCAGACACTTCAGGATTACGCCAAACGAATATATTAACAACATCACCAGCGCCGATTAAATATTTATATGATGATACATCAACCGTATTCGATTGATGTACGGTTGCGGGTGGTAAAGTTAGCGTACTACAACCGGATATTACATAAATTAAAAATAATAGAGTGACCGTTTTTAGTTTACCGAACATATTGTTTTCCATGGTTCTAACCTTTTTATACATCGAATTTATTAGATTGTTACTAAGCTAGCAGATTGTATGTGATTTTCACATAGGTTGCACAATATTAATAGGTGTAAAACATTTTCAGTTTTTGCTATTATTTACCCGCTTCCACGAACTGGGGGTGAAGAAGGCCAATAGAACTGGAAAATAACAGTATGTTTACCGTTATTTGTGAACCATAATACAGGGAATATTTAAAACGTATGTCTAGCCCAAAGTTTCGAGATCTATCATCGGGTAGTAAATCTTTAGTTATTATTGAACTTGCCTTTTTTGCAGGGGCATTATTGCTTACAGTTTACCTTAATAGCCTGTTTGCATTTGTCGAACATCATGAAATTCCCAACGACCGATTAGCGATATGTGCAATTGTTTTTGCTTTAGTTGTACAGTTATCTTCTTTAGCTTTAGGTTTATATAACTCAAAATTACGTGAAAATTACCGCGGTATTGTTAGACGTTTGTTAGTCTCTGTGGCCATTGGTTTTTTTATTGTTACGCTTTTAAATCCTTTATATGGTCAGCATGCGTTAGAAATTGAGCTGTTGGCACTTTCCGCTTTAGTGAGTTTAATTGTAGCGAGTGCGTTTCGTTACGTTACTCTACAAGTTGATTTTTTTGGTTTTAACAAACGAGTGGTCTTAGTGTTAGGCGCTGGTGATAGAGCATCTATTATTGAAAAAAGAATGCGTCGAGATGTAGATCGACAAGGTTTTTATATGCATGGTTTTGTAATCATGCCAGGTGACACTGAAAATGGCATCGTCAATGAAAACCGTATTGAACTAGATGGTTCACTGGTTAATTATGCACTAGAGCATGGTATAGATGAAATAGTAGTAGCGAGTGACGAACGCCGTGACAACTTACCGGTAGACGAGCTTTTCGCTTGCAAAATTCGTGGTGTAGAAATCACTGAAATCCTCGACTTTATTGAACGCGAAACTGGACAGATTGCCGTTAACCTTATCTACCCAAGTTGGGTCATATATTCTAATGGTTTTGCTTCGGCTAATCACTTACGTAATACCTTAGATTGGGCATTTAATGCTGGTATTGCAATGTTGTTGGTACTAGTTACTTGGCCAGTAATGTTAATTACAGCAATTCTCATCAAATTAGATGAGGGCATGAGTGCTCCTATTTTCTATCTACAAGAGCGTGTTGGATTAGACGGTCAAGCCTTTAATATTTATAAATTTAGAAGCATGCGTATCGATGCGGAGAAGAATGGCGCTCAAATGGCCTCTGAAAATGATGACCGAACAACGACTATTGGCAAATTTATTCGTAAATATCGTGTAGATGAATTACCACAAATTTTGAATGTGTTACGTGGTGATATGGGCTTTGTAGGCCCTCGCCCTGAACGGCCTGAATTTGTTCAACAGCTTATTAAAAACTTGCCTTATTACAATGAGCGCCATAACGTAAAACCTGGTTTAACAGGGTGGGCACAGTTGAAATACCCATATGGTTCTACTGAAGAGGACTCATTAGAAAAGTTAAAATATGATTTGTATTACGTTAAGCACCGTAGTTTTATGTTAGATTTATTAATTCTAATTAGAACCGTTGAAATTGTCTTATTTGGCAAAGGCAGATAATCCATATTTGCTAGCAAATAAAAATAACAAGAGAAATATTTAATATGTCTAATTATTATCCAGTAATTTTATGTGGTGGTAGTGGTACTCGACTGTGGCCTTTGTCTAGAAAACAGCATCCTAAACAATTTATCCGTTTATTCAATGACGATAGTATGTTGCAAAATACTATGTTGCGCTTACCTAAAGATGCTCAACCACCTATTTTTATCTGTAATGAAGATCATCGTTTTATTGTTGCTGAACAAACTCGTGAATTAGATGTTTCAGCAAAAGCCATTCTGCTTGAGCCGGTAGGAAGAAATACAGCTCCTGCCATTGCTTTATCTGCTTTTGTTGCCTACCAAGAAAATCCTGATGCTGTATTGTTAATTTTAGCTTCAGACCACAACATAAAAGATACCACTGCTTTTCAGAATGCGGCAAAACAAGCATATGATTTAGCTGAGCAAGATTTGTTAGTGACTTTCGGTATTGTGCCAACAGAGCCTAATACAGGCTATGGATATATTCAAAGAGGTGATGAACTAGAAGTAGGATCTGGGTGCTATAAAGTTAATAAATTTGTCGAGAAACCCGTATTAGCGACAGCTAAAGATTATGTCGATTCTGGTGAGTTCTATTGGAATAGCGGTATGTTCGTATTTAAAGCGAAACGCTACCTTGACGAATTAAAGAAATTTAGACCTGATATTTACCAAGCGTGTGAAAAAGCAACAAACAATATGAATGCCGATATGGATTTCCTACGTATAGATAACGAAGCTTTTGCTGCTTGCCCTGATGAATCTGTTGATTATGCGGTAATGGAAAAAACAGATAGCGCAGTGGTTGTACCTTTAGATGCTGGCTGGAATGATGTTGGCTCATGGTCGGCCCTATGGAGTGAATTAGACAAAGATGAAAATAATAACGCTATCCGTGGTGATGTTATTATGGAATCAACGAGCAATAGCTTTATTCATTCATCAGATCGTTTAGTGAGCACTATTGGTTTAGATAATATTGTGATTGTAGATACCCCTGATGCAGTATTGGTTGCCAATAAAGACTCGGTGCAAGACGTAAAAAATATTGTTGCCCAGCTAAAAGAGTCCAAAAGAACTGAGCATATTCACCATCGAGAAGTTTATCGTCCATGGGGTCGTTATGACTCTGTTGATATTGGTGAACGTTTTCAAGTAAAACGCATTACGGTAAAGGCGGGAGCAAAGCTGTCTGTGCAAATGCATCATCACCGCGCTGAACATTGGATTGTTGTTTCTGGTACGGCAAAAGTGAGAAACGGTGATAAAGAATTTTTATTAACAGAGAATCAATCAACCTATATTCCTATTGGTACAATCCATAGCTTGGAAAATCCAGGGAAAGTAGATTTAGAATTGATAGAAGTTCAATCGGGTTCATACTTAGGTGAAGACGATATTGTTCGCTTTGAAGACAAATATGGCCGGAGTGACAATAAATGACAGAGTTAACCTGTTTTAAAGCTTACGATATTCGTGGGCGTTTAGGTGATGAGCTTAACGAAGATATTGTTTATCGTATTGGCCGTGCATTTGCGCAATATCTAACAGCAAAAACTGTGGTTATTGGTGGTGATATTCGTTTATCTACACCAGCATTAAAAGAAGCGCTTGCTCAAGGTCTTATGGCCGAAGGCTGTGATGTAATCGATATTGGCTTAGCTGGTACTGAAGAAATTTACTTTGCCACGGCACACCTCAAAGTAGACGGAGGCATTGTGGTTACAGCCAGTCATAATCCAAAAGACTATAATGGCTTAAAGTTAGTGCGTGAACAAAGTAAACCTATCAGTGGCGATACAGGTTTATTAGCGATAAAAGCCTTAGCTGAAAAAAATAAATTTATAGAAGGTTTAGTTAAAGGAAGCTATCGCGAGATAAATAATTTACCTCCATTTGTTGAACACTTATTAACGTATGTCGTTAGAAAGTCTTTAAAACCACTTAAATTAGTGGTTAATGCGGGCAATGGCGCTGCAGGCCATGTGATTGACGCACTAGAAAAATACTTTATTGATAACAGCGTAGCTGTTGAGTTCATTAAAGTTCACCATGAACCCGATGGTAATTTCCCCAATGGTATTCCTAATCCATTATTACCTGAAAATAGACAGTCAACTCGTGATGCAGTGATAGCAAATAAAGCTGATATGGGCATTGCTTGGGATGGCGACTTTGATCGATGCTTCTTATTTGATGAGCAAGGTAAATTCATTGAAGGGTATTATATTGTTGGTTTATTAGCAGAAGCTTTTTTACAGAAACATCCTAATGAAAAAATTATACATGATCCTCGCTTAACGCTTAACACCATTGATATTGTTGAAAAAAATAATGGTATTGCTATTCAGAGCAAAACTGGCCATGCCTTTATTAAAGAAAGAATGCGTAAAGAAAATGCCATTTATGGTGGTGAAATGAGTGCTCACCATTATTTTAGAGATTTTAACTATTGTGACAGTGGCATGATCCCGTGGTTATTGGTGGCTGAATTGTTGAGTCAATCAGGAAAAACACTTTCTTCAATGGTTTGTGATCGCATCAATAAATATCCATCGTCGGGTGAAATAAACCGTACTGTACCTAATACAGAAACCGTTCTAGCTAAAATTTCAGCACAATACCTAAGTCAGGCGATAAAAGTTGAAGATGTTGATGGTCTATCACTACAATTTGATAAATGGCGATTCAACGTTCGAAAATCTAATACTGAACCGTTACTTCGATTAAATGTGGAAAGTGACGGTGATATTGAGCTAATGAATGCGAAAACTAAAGAGTTGTTAGCTTTAATTGACTCTAATCATTAGAAATAATCAATTGTTTGATTAGCTATTCAAATGATACTTAATGGTTTTGAGTTAAGGGGTAAAATGAAAATATTAATTTTTTTAATTAGCCTATTTTTTATAGGCTGTGGGGGAAGTAGTGATAAGCCAGATATTCCTTCGCCGAAAAAAGAGATTACTTTAACCATCGCCGGTTCGCCTAAAATTAGTATTGGCTTTAATGAATACTTTAACTTTACACCAAGTGTTAGTTATTCAGGAAAAGAGCAATTAATATTTTCTATTCAAAATCAGCCTCCATGGAGTTCATTTGATCCGTCTACAGGTTTATTAAGTGGAACTCCAACGTGTACATGGTTAGGTAGTTATTCTGATATAAAAATACAAGTTTCAGATGGAAAATTATCAAGTAAGTTGAGTACATTCTCCATAGTAGTAATTGAACAATCACTCTTTTCTATAAGTGGCTCTCCCACAAAAACAAGTAATGTCGACAAAGAGTATAAATTCACACCAATATTAGAAAATCCACAAAAACTGATTATTAATTTTTTGATTGAAAATAAACCCGAATGGATGAGCTTTAACAAAGCAACCGGCGAGCTAACAGGAACCGCTCGTACTAATAATAAAGGTTTATACCGTGGTGTAAAAATTATGGCTTATTGTGGAGACATCATAATTGCTTTACCTAGTTTTGATGTTGAAGTAGTTTCGTTATCTAATTTTGTTATGACAAACGAACATATTGAACCTGATTATGGGAACTCACCTCCTACTAAAGGAGAAACGCGTGTTGACCCTGTCACCGGTGCTCATATTACTCGTTTAACAGATGCAAGTGAACTTACTGGTTCGAATGATGCATTCATTGTGTACTCTCGTTACAGCCCAGAAAATTCTTTGGGTGAGTACTTTCTCGCCTTTGGTGGAAACTCAACTTCATGTTGGGTGATTAATAGAAAAACAGGTGAAATAGTTACCGATTTGACTGATCAGGCAGGAAAGAGTATAGGTGAAAGGCATGAAATACGATGGCACGGTACAACTGAACACCCTAATCGAGTTTATTATATCTCTGGTATGCAGTTTTGGATGATTAATGACATCACTCAACAAAATCAAACTCGGCAACTTATTAAAGATTTTTCTCAAGAGTTCCCACAATCAACTAAAATATATAATGATGTTGAAGGAGATAGCTCTAACGACAGTGACCACTGGGCATGGATGGTTGTTCATTATGGTGAAAATGAAAAGGGAGTTAAAACATATCTTGTCGATGCTTTTGTTCATTATCAAATATCAACAAATAAAACGCATAGATTGATACCATCAGCCCTTTCTAACACTAGCTTAGATATAGAAAAAAACAGAATGTTTTTTAGTTATCGACCTAACATGATTGAAATGTCACCTTTAGGTAATGGTGTTGTTATCCATATGGGTCGGAAATGGGATGATGTTGCTTATGGTGGCAAGGGCAAACAATATATTAATACCTGGTTTGATGGCCCTCATTTGTGGCCAGTAGATTTCAATTATCAAAAGAAAGATCCTGTGAAAATTTCAATTGGGGCAACCCATTCTGGTTGGTCGTTTGATGACAAGGGGCAGGAGCTTTTCATCAGTCAAAACAACAGAACAGATAAACTCGATGCTATTTATTCACAAGGAATAAATAAAGGTTATGATAACCGCATAGAAGTATATAGTCATACCAATTTTGGTTGGGCAATGGGTTTTCATTATGGAAAAATGCCTCGAGATAAGCCTAATTGGTTATTCATGAGTACCTATTCTAATGATGATAGTTTGTGGGCGAGTAATCAATTTATGATGATTGAAATAAACTCTAAAACTGATAATCCCAAAATATGGCGTATATCCCCCGCTTACAATGAATTTTCAGGAGATTACCGTGATGAAGCACCTGCTGCAATAAATATGCAAGGTAATCGCATTTATTTCTCTTCAAATTGGGGGGGGATATTAGGCCATCGTGAAGTGTTTTTTATACAATTACCCAATCAATGGCATGAAAATAGCTTGTTAAATTAATGTGTATTCAGCCCAAGAAGTGACAGCTATTCAGAGACCTTTTTCCATAATAACTAGAGAAGTTAATTTATGTTTTTAAAAACACTTAAAGATGAATTGTCAAATACACGAATAGACATTAGCGTGTATGTAGAAAAAAGAGGAGAAAGCTCCTTTTTATATTCATTGCTGTATTTTTTGACTTGTCATGGTTTGCACATGGTGATGTTATTCCGTTTTGGGAAAGTTATTTATGCTATACCCGTCCCTATTCTGTCGCACCTATTAAAAATAATATATCGCATTGTCTTTTTTATTCTTTCTACCTTGTATGGAATTTCGTTAAACCCAATAAGTAAAATAGGGCCAGGTTTTTACATAGGTCATTATGGTGGGATTTTTATTCGTGGGGACTTTGGCGCTTATTGCTCGATTGGGCAAGGTGTAACTTTCGGTTCGAAAGGTGCGGGGAAATCAGAGGGTTGGCCTGTAACTGGTGATAATGTATACGTTGGTGCTGGAGCAAAAATTATTGGAGATATATCAATTGGAAATAATGTTAGAATTGGAGCTAACGCTGTTGTTGTGAAAAATATTCCTGACGATATGCTTGCCGTTGGAGTACCAGCTGTAAACAAAATGATTAAGATATAGACAATGTTACCTAAATTAATGCATGAATAACGAAGTGCCCTTTAAAAATTAATCTATATACATGCGATTCAGGGGGGGGGATATTTCTCCGAAAAGTTAAATTAATTTGGAAAGGGCATTTAACCAAACAAATACCGTTAAGCGTTTGCTTCTTATTAAGCTGAAAGTTAGTTGAGGTTGAATTTTATTAGCAAAGTGATGTTTATAATTTTCACTCTGCCCACCACCAGGAAGTAGCTGTATTTGAGCTAGATTATCTTGATAAGATTGCTCAATGGAATACCCCAGATGTAAATATCCAAGGGATATTTTTCTATTAAAAGTTGGATTGAATGCAAACTGTATAAAGTAGTTTTGTTTAGATGCTTGAATGCTGTGAAAGGCCGATTGGTTTTCACCTTCTATATTTAAAAGAGTTGATGTTGCCCTAAGATGTTCACTATCTTGACAATAAAGAATAAATTTTTTCTGAAACTCTAAACGATTGCCCTGATAAACAGGTATAGACCACCTTAATTCTTTTAAACGATTAAGCTCTGAAAAAAAATTGAGATAATTCTTATTTGAGGTGTGAATACTACTAATAACCACTGCTTGAATTGCCATTTTTTTATTTTCAATAAACCTTCGGTGTAAAATAGTTTTTTGTCGGACTTTTCTTTTAAGTTGTGTTACGTAACTTTGGAAGTTTCTGTTGAGTTCTATAATATGATTATAAATTTTTCTTTCTATATGAAGGGTTATATTAGCTTTGTTAAGTTTGCTTAATTGCCATATATGTGAACTTTTTCTAGCCCCATCAACAATAAACTCATGCCAAGTTAGATTATTTATTGTACTTAATATTTGCTGATAGATTGCATCAATATCGATACTCTTTAGAATAATTATATCCAGGTTATCACTTCTGCATAGGTCATCTAAATCATAGCTACAACCTATAAACTGACACCTTGTGATTGGTATGATTTTTTTTAGGCGTTTTTTATAAGTGAATAATGGAGCAAGTGCAACTAGTTGGTCAAAGAGATAAACAGCAATTATTCGTAATTTTTTATTACTAATGTCGCATTCTGACCACCACGAGTATTGCCACTCCCATGATGAAAATAAAGGGTCAGCATTACTAGAGAGTAAAAGCTCAGTCCAGATACTTCTATTGGCCTTAAATTCTGCTAGTGTCCATTCCCTTACTGTATATTCCTTCATCTCGTTCATTATTTAACCGCCAGCCAGCGACTGATGCCTGCAATATGAAAAATATGACCACTAGCTTGTTTTTTACCTCTAGCGACATCATTGAAAAAACTATCAAGCTTGGTGGTTGTGGTGATTCCGCCACTTAATAGCCATGTACGCGCTAGCTCTCTTAATGATTCTGTATTTGCAAACCATTGACTCCAGTTACTAAATTGAACGTTTTTATTCTTATATTGGCTATTAAAGCCTGGAATATGAATGCCTTTGCCATTTAAAATGGATGCCCATTTATGAGCTGCTGCTGAGTATGTTGCTGGAATTAACGTACGGCTATATGGGATTTTTGCGTAACTCATATAATTATCTTGCAGCGCTTTCAGCTGTCCACGACGGTATGCTGCATGTTTTGGCGCCAATTCTAACGATTGATAAATAAGATCCTTATCTAAGCCGAGCGGATAATTAACCTTTAAAAACTGTCGAGCATTAACTCCTTGAGTTAAGGTATAGTTTGCGGAACGATTTGATGCGGTAATATTACGAAAGAGGTAAGCAACCGAGTCGGTATATTGCGATAAGCGTTTAATTTCATCACAGAGATCATGAATAATGTTTGGTTTTTCTACTTGTATTGCTTCAATAAAATCAGCATCTAAATATTGTGTTAAACCATTATAGTTTTTCACCAAATTTGCACTATCAAAATAGGCATGAGCTATGGCTTCTGTCGAGTAATTTTTGGTTGATTGATCAATGAATAAACCCAAATATTTAGCTATTTTACTTCTTTTTGAAAGATAGCTATCGTTATGGTAGAAATCACCACCAAGAAAAACATCAATTAAGAAGCCATCATTAACAGAGTTAAAACCCTGTTTAGCCATTATCTCGGCAAAATAATAGCGTTCAGGGAAACAAGCTAAGCCACTAAACTCAAATATGTTCTCGAGTTTTTCAGCTACTTCGTCCCCTTTGGGCACTAAATGGTGAAGTGGTGCCTGGTTTAATTTAGCGACCATTTTGGCAAATTCGATTTCAGCTGAGTCTTCTGCACCATAAGTAAAATGCTCTAATTTGTTATCAGCTGGCCAAGCTGCGGTCACCATTCTAGAGTCTAAACCACCACTTAAAAAAGAGGCTGTATTACCAGAGTGTTCAGCTACACGTGAGCAGGCATTGGTAATTAAAGCTGAATAGGCGTTCTTTTGGTAATCATATTGTTGTGGGAATGTTTCAAAGAGGTTGTTATTTCCTTTGAGTAATTCGATTGATTTGTTATTAAGTTTATATTTTAGGCAATGATTAGCCGGTAGTTTGTTTAACTCTTTAGTGATATGTCTAGATGAAAAACCATAACCTAAATGCACAAAACTAGCGACACCAGTCATATCAATGGTTTTACTGATAACACCGGTTTTAAAAACGGCTCTTGGATTGCTCGAAATTACAATGTTCTGTTGATTTTGAGCATAATACAAAGGAATAGAGCCAATAAAGTCGTTAATGAAAAAGAGCTCTTGGAGACGCTTATCAAAAATCACTAGATTAAAGCTACCTGCCTTTATTGCATCAATTACGCCTTGATAACCTGAGGTTAAGTAGGTATTTGCCAATGACTCTAATACAGCATTTAAAGATAAGTTTGCTGAATTTAAGCTGATATCACCATCAACTAAAATAATTAATTGACTGTTTTCAAAATAGCTTTCTTTATAGCTTTGTCCGTCTAAAGTATGAATATTTTCATTAGGGGAAAGTTTAATGTCTCTATGCTCACCTTCATTAGGGTACTGCCAGACTTCTTTAAAAGGCTTGATCTGTTCAGCAGAGTTTGACCATTGAAAAAAAAGTCCGTGCATTGCTATTCCTTAATGCTTTTTCCACAGTTTTTTGGGCGAAAAAAGAAAGTATTTAAATAACGCAATAAAAGCAGCGATATTTAATATAGTGAAGGTCGCAGGTAAGCTAAATATGCCTGCGCTTTGGCCTTTACTCATTTTTAAGTAGCCAACAGTTGCAAGGGTATAGAAGATTACTTGAGCAATAAAACAAAGCTGAAAAAATACACCGTTGAGTAGTAACGAACTGATCAAAACAGCCATTAAAGCAAAAGGGATAATTAAGCGACACACTTTATGTGAAAACCATTGCCAAAAAATAGGATTAGCCATTGGATTATTTAACCAAGGCAACAATCTCATTAATTGATAGTTACCTGCTAATGTTCTAACTTTTCGATTAAATTCTTCAGTTATTGAATGACTGGAATAATCAAAGGCATAAGCATCATTCGCCATAACAACTCTTTTCCCCTGTTTTACCACCGTCATTGGCGTGAATACATCATCTAAAATGGTACTCGGCGGTAAAGGTTGAAAGAGCGAACTGCGCATCATGTAAATGGCTCCAGTAACACCGACAACCGAATTAATCAGCCCCTCGGTTAAGCGAATAAACTTCTCATATTTCCAGTAAAGCCCTGGATCATTAGATGCCCCTTGTTCTTGGTTTTGTTCAATCATCAAGTTCCCTGTAACCGCGCCAATATCAGCATGACTAAATTGGCTCGCTAACTCATTGAGGGTATTTTCATCAAAGTTTTGTCTAACATCAGCAAAGGCCACTAAAGGGGTTTTTACATGTTGCATAGCGAGGTTTAATGCTTGAGACTTACCCTGATTATTCTCTTGGTTTAATACGGTTAACCTAGGGTAATCAAAGGCTTTTGCTAGCTCATAACAGTCATCAGTTGAACCATCAGATACGACAATGATATGCAGTTTTTCTAGCGGGTATTTAGTTTGAAGTATATTAGCTAAACGTGTCGATATACGTTCTTGAGCATTATACATTGCCATAACAACGGTTAGTTCTTCATGAGTACCGTCATCCTGAAAAATTACTGTGCTAGCTGATTTTAGTTTGTGAATAATAGCCAATATTAACGGATAACCGATATAGGTATAGAAAATTAATACTATGCTAATAATAAAAAGGCTTTCCACTTATGACTCTCTCAATAATATACTTCTAACCACTTCATAATAGTGATTACCTAATATTTTCTTCGCGAAGTTAAATACCAGCTGTTTGATGATGGCTTTATAATAAATGGCACCAGTTTCAGTGACTAATGAACTTAGTATCTCTAGGCTAAATCCTGAGGTCACGGTTATTCTATTGAGTTGATGAGCCATAGTGTTTTTTCTTAAAATAGACGTTGCTATGGTTTTATAACCTAGCTTTTTATATAAAGGTAATACTTGATCTAATCCTCTACCGCCAGGCAAAGCAATAGTGTGAACCTTGCTATTTATAATTTCATCTAACTTATTTTTGCTTATTACTAACTCATCGTGTAATTCAGCGCTGTTAATATCAGAAAGATACGGATGAGATTTACTGTGTGATTGAATACTCATGCCTGCGTCGTGCATTTCTTTTAATTGATGTTCAGACATATAGCCTTGGGTATTTATCCAATCTGTGGTGATATAAAATTCAGCAAGCATGCCTCTTTTTACCAACTCTGGAAAAGCCACTAAATAATTTGATACGTCCCCATCATCAAAGGTAATAATGACAGGATTTTCAATTTTTTGTGTTAATGCTTGCTCTAAAGTTACTGCTTGATAGTTATTGTGATGTAACCAATCTAAATGTTGGCAAAATGTAGTACAACTAACACTATATACTCCATCATAATTCCCTTCACATTGAGGTGAATTATGAACGCCATGATACATTAGGGCACTGATATTACTATTGATCATTTGTTTGCTAAGACCTTGTTTTTTACATAATCCAAGTGAACGTTAATATTGTTACATCTTTGCTGACATCTAGTGCTGATAAAGAAAGCTCGATTGATATATGAACCAGATAATAATGCCTGCACTGAGTAGAATTTAACACGAATTAAACTTTGCGTTATTTTATTATTAACTTCATACCAATAGCTATAAAAATAATGCTGATTATTTTTAATGACTTGGTAAGTTTTAATATTATCAATGCCATTGTATATTTCTTTAATGACTCTCACATTCATGGCAATTGGTTTATTCTGAGCATGAGTCATGTCAGCAGTATTATCTCTTAAATCAAAACTTAACTGACTTGTATTATGTTCATAAGCATCTTTTAATTCAGTGGTATTCTTTACTAAGGAATAGTATTCAAAGTTGTGAAAACTATCGAAACCACCTTTTTTATTCTGAGAAAACTGTTCTGTTGCTGATACTTCTTTGTGATTGCTTTGAGAGAAAAACTGAATAAATAGGGGCCCAGATGCTAACAAGGCAATGGCAATAAATGCTTTACTCAATTGTAGCTTGTTGATGCTTGGAACGGGTAAGGGCTCTGCTTGTCTGCGCGATTTAGCTATGTAAGGGAGAATGAAAAAGAAGAATGCCATAAATATTACAAATATTATCCAGCCAAGGGTATTGTGATCAGCAACCACTGAGTGGTCCATACCATAGAGGTGAGCATAAATAACGATAACTTGAATACGCACCCAATTTGCAACAATTGCTAATACAAAGGCAGCAATAACGGAGGTTAATATATGACGAATATTATAATTTGACAGCTCACAATTAATTAACGCAATGGCAACAGCCACTAAAATATAACGAACACCACTACAACCCTCAGCAATAAGAAATGTACCATTGGGGATAGAAACATAATTCCCTTCAATAAAGGTAGGTATACCAATAAAATCACTAATATTTGCTACAGCTATTGCTGCTATAGACTGGAATATCGGAGAAACAATTGACCAAGAGGGTACGGTAAAAAAAATCAAGCTAAGCGGGATAATTACCTTTGAGAGGTTTTTAGCACCAAAGGTTGCACCAATAGCCGCGATAAGATAACAAGGTAAAATAAAGCGACTGACTACATCTATCTTTACAATGCTAGCTAAAACATCGATAAAAACTAGCAGTAATAAAACAACGAGAAAAGTTATATTTCCGTTTGAGTTGGTAACTACGTTGGGCTTGTTGGCAATTAAATAAAAACTCATACCAAGGAGTAATGAACCGTGTGAATAGCTATGGCTGTTCAACCAAGCATCAATAAATATTGTTGATTGTGCAGGATAAAATAAACCTAAAGTTGCTAGTAATGTAATAAAACAAAATAAAATGGGTTTATTTTTGATACTACTCATAAGTATTCTTCCTGAAATCTCTATAAATTATTACGACTTTAATATATTTAATTAACATTATTTTTATTGTTCTTTCTTGGGTAATAGTAATGAAGTTTTCAGCATTAAGCCGACATAAACCCAATATATGGCTACTACAGTCGTATGGGAGAAACGGTCACCAAACATATTGCCAAAAATTAATGCAATAGTCGCTGTTACCACCCCTAAAGATACCGCACTAGCCCAAGGGTTTTCTTTTGAAAGTTGATGTGTTCTCCTAGCCTGTCGATATATTGAATAGAGCAAGCCAATTAAAATGACCATCCCTATCGCTCCTTTTTCTACTAATGTTTTAACAAAGTAGTTATGGGTATCCATATGAGTAGGGTTTATTTCTGGGCTGCGCCAGCTTCTATAGCCATAACCAGTAATTGGGCTTGATTTGTATTTCTCAAAGGCAACTTCCCAAAATACAAAACGAGATTGTGCGCTATTATCTCGTTTTTCTTCACTTGATGAGATACTAGAAAACCGCTCTTGTACTGAAACTGGAATAAAAGGAGATGCCAATAGTGCAATGAGTAAAATAATCATCAGGGTTTTAAAGCGGTTTTGTTTATGCATAAAAATAAAGAAAATGCCAACAAAAATAGCCAGGTAACTTCCTCTTGAGTAGGAAAGCATAATGCTCATCGTCGCGCAAAAGGTAAATATGTATACCCCCCACTTCCACCATTTATTTGAATTTTTAGTGATAAGTAAGCAGATGGCAAATAGACTAGCGCTAACACAATAGGCACCTAATTCATTAGCCCCTAAATCAGCAAAGGGCCCTGATACTCTCATCGTATTATTATAGTGCCATTGAGATACTGATTTATATTGACTCCATACCAACCAAAATGTATAGGGTAAACTAAGTAAAGTAGCTAAAATTATACGTCGGAACGCTCCCCAATCTTTGATACTTTTTTGTACAACAAATACTAACAGTAAAATAAAAGCTAAATCTTTGAAGCTGTTGAGGCTATTTGGTGTAGGAACATTTAAGGTCATCAACATAACCAGGTATGAAAAGAACCCGTAGAATAAAAACCAAAGTATCCATTTTCCTATATTTGTATCTTTATTAGTTTCACCTTTGATGCGAAATGCCCAAATGAGTGAAAGAATAAACATTACATTCATGAAATTAACCCCCCCAGGTAAAGGAGGAAAAAATTTATGTTGAAGGTTTACTAAAGGAAGAAAAAATATAAAAATCAGCAATGGCCAGTTGGTTAAATAATCTGTTTTAAATAAATAGTCAGGCTGAGGTTCTTTATTACGTTTAAGCATGGTTATTTTATATTTCTTAATTTCTTAATTAAGCCATCACAAGAGTTTTTCATTTGTTGAATAATTTTTATCGAAGTAGCTTTCTTCGATTTATATGGGTCGCTAATTTCAACTACTATTTTTTCAGGATTATAAGTACCTAAAAATCGACATTTATTGATTACAGTAGAGTCGAATTGTTTTTTCATTAATAGCATGTTTCCATAATCCATAATTAGTATAAGATCAGCCCAACTAGCTAGTTCATCGTTAATTTTTTTAGACCTGTGTGAAGTTAAGTCAATATCGTATTCTAAACAAGTTTTCATATAATTTTCAGGTGATGTTCTATTTTCCTTTTTGTGAAAACCGGCACTAACTATTTTATACCCTTCTTTAACCAAATATTCATTCAATAATATTTCAACTAAAGGACTTCTACATATATTTCCGTAACACATAACAAGGATGTTTTTAATGTTTTTAGAGGGAAATCTTTGATGTCTATTAGCTTTTCTTAAAGTTAGTTTTTTTATTGATTTGTGATGTAGCGTTTTGAATTCTTTATAAAATATATTTTTTAACTGTGCGAAAATAAGTTTTGGATCACTCAAATAAGCATGATCCCAACGTTCTCTTCCCCATAAAACTCGTGACAGTTCTAGAATGCTTTTACCTATACCACGAGTTATTAGTCTGGGGTTGCTTTTATCGGCTTTTAAGTTAAGTTTAAACCAATCTAAGTCTTTCCCTATATTTCTTAAATAAAGGTTTTCATTATAGCTATATTCTTTAGGAATGTTGGTGTTCGATAACATATCAATTAATAGTTTTGGGAAGTCTACTCCTGCACATATAGCTAATGGTAAAGATCCCCAAAATCGACCGTTGATTTCCATTAACCAATAACTGTCTTCAAAAGCTTTGAACTCGACCATTGCAACACCATGCCATTTCAATGCTCTCATTAAAGACTCAGAATACTTATAAGCTTTGTCAGGCATGGGAATTGATTTTCTATAACTACTACCACCACCAGTTAACGGGATTTCGTGAATTCTCTGGTGTGCAAAAGCTCGGATTATTTCACCATCATGACATAAAACTTCAATCCCGATACCAATGCCTGGTACACACTGTTGAATTTGTAAAGGGGTATATTTTAGAATTTTTTCTACGTTTTCTAATAACTCTATTTTTGTGTCTACTAAAATAGGCTGAAGAGTAAA
>Ga0209292_1002910_pt1 | contig 19249 bp, 15 predicted proteins | sample GOMGulsemesocosm_2_FD_184634 | JGI IMG/M metagenome (GOLD analysis project Ga0209292, IMG submission 184634) | Methane-oxidizing microbial communities from mesocosms in the Gulf of Mexico - GOM9C Gulf of Mexico (SPAdes) (version 2) | ecosystem: Environmental > Aquatic > Marine > Cold seeps... | reverse complement strand
TACCCTTGGGCTAGAAGCCTACATTTAGCTAAAACCAACCCTAATATACTTATTTATTCAATTTTACGAACAAAGCAGCGGGAAGCCAACTTTAATTGGATTTGTCCCATTTATAAATCTACGGCAATTCATGTATATAAACTTGCATCGAATGAAATCAATGTAAACTCGTTAGAATCTATAAGAAAAGGTGTGGTAGGAGTCATGCGTGGTGATCATGGCTACAGTTTCTTTGTACAAGCGGGGTTTAAAGAGGGTATTAACTTAGATTTATCTTCCAATGAAGAAATTAACCTTAAGAAATTGATTACGGGAAGGGTTGATGTTGTGATACAAGCCAAAGAATCACTTCATTATCGTTTAAAATCAATTGGAGTTAAAGATTTGGACATTGTGCCAGGCTTGGCATTAGGTGAGGGTGAAAATGTTGAACATTGCATGGCACTTAGCCTTGGTACTAACCCTGAAATTATTAATAAAATTAGGAAAGCTTTCAAAGTGTGGCAAAAAGAGCAAGAATAATTTTTGACCTTCTTATTCGTAATTATATAAAACTCTAGATGGATGGAAAAATAGCATCAAGCAAAAAACCGGTAAACAATAGTGAGTTATTTACCGGTTCTAGGTTAAACTTGTGAAGATAATTGCTCTGTAATTTCTATAAAACTTGGCCTTTTAAAAGTGGACGCTTGCATACAACCCTCTTTTATTATTACCAACTTTTTATATTGTTCAGTGCTTGTAGAGCAACGACAAAACGGTAATAAATCATCTAATAAACAGCCAAAAGCTCTTACTTCAATAGCTTGCATCGCGCTTTGTTGCTCTTTAGGAAGTGAACTTAAATCTGATGCTGCGCCAAAGTCACCCAGTAACATATTTGCTCGTTCATCAATCATGGTGTTGTGGGCATATATATCGCCATGACTTACCCCGTTTTCATGTAAATGGCGTAATGTATCAGCCATGCAAATAGCTATAGCGGTAATTTCTGTGATGTTAAATGCAGTACCTTCAGAAAAAGTATCACGTGTGCAAGTAACTAAAGAGGGTGGTAAGCCTAAGTTTTTAAAGTGGGGCGGTATTAACTCCATGATCAAGGCGAGTTGATCTGCCGACATTATTTTAGCGATGACCTTAATTAAGTTCTTGTGTTCACCCGCTTGTAAGCAATTATTTAACTCATCAATCGGGTAACCGTCACTGGTTACTTCGCCTTTAAATAACTTCACAGCTATGTCATGAGTTGAGTTGATTTCTTCTGGTTTGGTTAACCATGTCGCTTGGTGAATAACACCTGATGCGCCTTCACCTAGTTTTTGTTTTAACTGAAAGTCAGTCAAAGAAACCTGAAGCATATTGTTAGGCTCTTGTAGAGCTTTGCTTGCTAGCTTATTACCCGAAAAAGCCAACCAAGCCAGTTTGGGTAATTGAAATAACCAATCAGGTAGTGAAGTTAGTTGGTTGGCTGAAAGACGTATTAGCTCTAGGTTTTTACAGTTCTCCATTGTCTTAGGGAGTTTTTTTAACTGATTTCCGGCAAAAGCAAATTTTTGTAAACGGTGCAACTCACCCATAGAGTCAGGCAAACTGGATATTTTATTGTCAGTAAGTATTAACCAACGTGTTTGGATAGGTAGTACATTCTCATCAAGAGTATGCAATTTATTTGACTTGAAACTGATCATTTCCAGTTTTGGGCAGCTGGCTAATATTGTTGGTACTGTTTCAAATTCATTATTGGTCAAAAAGAGCCTTTTCAGCTTCTTTAACACCGCGAACTCTGCTGGTAAACCAGATAATTGATTATTCGATAAATCTAAAACTTCGAGTGTGTTAGCTAACGATAATATCTCTTGGGGAAATACTGTTAAATTTTCACTTAATGTTAAATGAGTTGTGTCGGCGTATTTACCCGAATTGAGTTGCGCTAAAGAATGCAAGATGAACCTATGAATATACTAAAAATTATTGCTATGTTACTGGGAAAACAGCTTCGGCTAAAGTGTATTAATCGTTTGTTAGAGAGATTTATCTACTTAATAGATTTTTAGTTATATTTTTCTATAATTATTCACAAGTAAGACAATAAAATATTGATGAAAAGGTTATTTATTTTGTTCATAAACATAAGCAGCTCAATAATGAGATCAATGGTTTACCCTCTTGTGATTATTTGTGCTCTGCTTTATGTTCGCTATAACAGCAGTGTTCTACTTTTTCATACCCTTGCGGAGCTATTTTCTATTTTTGTCGGGTTGTTAATGTTAGTCGTTGTGCTTAATACCCAGCACTTTGTGCGAAATGATTTTCTTATTTTTTTAGGTATTGGTTACTTTTCTATTTCAGTGTTAGACGCTTTACATGCTTTCACCATTAAGGGTATGCCTTTTTTCAATATTACTGATGGTGAAATTACCATACACCTTTGGATTTATAGTCGTGTCTTTGAAGCATTACTTTTGCTGCTTGCTCCTATTTATTTAACCAATCGCTTGAATAGCAAGGTTATGATCATAATAACGAGTGTTCTAGTGACTTGCATTGCCTTAGCTGCCTTTCATTTAGAACAACCGATTATGTTTGTTGAAGGCAAACTCTCTAACGCCAAAGTTTATACAGAATTTGCGGTGATTTTTTTACTTGCTTCAGCTATCGGGCTTTATTGGAATAAGCGGCAGATGTTTGAAAAAAACGTTCTATTCTTTTTGATTTGTTCATTGGTGCTTACTATATTTGCTGAGCTATGTTTTACCCTATATGCCAGTTTTAGTGGACTTGCTTTTGTCGTAGGGCATCTTTTTAAGTTTTTATCTTTTTGGATGATCTATCAAGCTATTATTCAAACCACGTTAAATGAGCCCTTAAAGTTACTCACCATTAGTTCAAACAGTTATGACGCCATCCCTAATCCAGCTATTCGTGTCGATGAAAAAGGAATTATTGCTCAAGTAAATCGTGCGGCTTCGTTGTTAGTGGACGAACCTGTTGTGCAGCTTATTCATCAACCGGTTCATCGTTATTTTCATCCTGACATAGTAGAAGGAAGCCTTTGTCCATTTTGTGTAGCTATTAACGATGGTGAGGATGTTCTAGATAAAGAAGTTTATTTTTCAAAATCTAACCAATGGTATTTATTATCAATAACATCTGTTGACCCATTAAATAAAGCAGGGGGTGTTGTTCAGTCTTTGACTAATATTTCTCATCAAAAATATCAAGAGAAAGAATTATTAGATAATAAAAATTTATTAGAAATACGAGTAATAGAGCGAACCGAGGAATTAGAACTCTCCTTTAAAACGTTAGCTAAAGCGCAAACAGATTTAGTCGAGTCAAAAAAAATGGCATCATTGGGCAGTTTAGTCGCGGGTGTTGCCCATGAAATAAATACGCCGGTAGGTGTTTGTATAACTGCAGCATCAAACATTTGTGAGTTATCCAACGGTTTAAAAAGTGATTTTGAAAATGAACAAATCACTAAAAGCGGTTTTGTAAAATATATAAATAATACTGAACAAAATGCGAATTTAATCGTAACAAACTTGTCTAGAGCAGCAGATCTTATTGGCAGCTTCAAACAAGTCGCTGTTGACCAATCAAGTGAACTCTTACGTACGTTTTATTTCAAAGCTTATGTTGCTGAAGTATTAGCGAGTTTGTCGCCTAAATTTAATAGGAGAAACATAGCTGTAAACTTTTTATTAGAGAATGATTTTGAAGTACATATCTCTCCAAGCGCAATTTCTCAAATATTAACTAATTTATTAATGAACTCGTTAATTCATGGTTTTGATGAAAGTGACTCCGGGAAAATTTTAATTACCGTGACTAAAATAAATGAAACGGTGGCTCTTACCTATCAAGACTCAGGTAAGGGAATATCAACGGAGCATTTAAAAGAAATTTATGAGCCATTTTTTACCACTAAACGAGGGCAAGGCGGTAGTGGTCTGGGGTTAAATATTGTTTATAACTTGGTTCATCAGTCGTTAAATGGATCAATAATTTGTACCAGCAAAGAAGATGATGGGACATTATTTTCCATTGAATTTCCTTGTCAAAAATAAACCTGTCAAAAATGTTTGATGAACAATTAGTATCCAATTACAAAACATAATCATTCTTTAATATTTTATAGTAATAATATAAATCGATTAGGTTATTCCCTTATTTGCTAGGGCCCATACGTTACTGCTAGAGCTATAGACTCAAAGACTTATAACTTCTCATTGCAAAATAAAAGAGCGCAGGGAATAATTACTTATTCTTTATCTTTTTTAAGTGATTACCTTGTCTTTTTTAGCTCTTCATTTTGATAACCCATTCACCACACAATTACCTGCCGATAGCGAAACATTAAACTATCCAAGGCAAGTTCATGATTTTGCCTATTCTCATGTCATGCCTAAAAAGACACAAAACCCTGAATTGGTGGCGGTAAGTGATGACGTCGCTGATATGTTAGGCTTCAGCGTATCGCAACAAAAAGATGATAGCTTTCTTCAGTTTTTTAGTGGTAATTATGTGCCAGAAAATATTTCACCTTATGCTATGTGCTACGGCGGGCATCAATTTGGCCGTTGGGCTGGGCAATTAGGCGACGGGCGTGCTATCAATTTGACGCAAGTTAATACGCTTAATCATGGCAGTCAGGTATTGCAGTTAAAAGGCGCAGGACCTACGCCATATTCTCGTACCGCCGATGGTTTAGCGGTATTACGATCGTCGATTCGAGAGTTTCTCTGTTCAGAAGCTATGTTTCATTTAGGTGTACCCACAACGCGCGCGCTCAGTTTATCATTAACCGGAGACCGAGTTGTACGTGACATGTTTTACGACGGAAATGCTAAAGCTGAATTAGGTGCTGTTGTATGTCGAGTATCGTCTTCATTTATGCGTTTTGGCAGTATTGAATTACCTGCTTATAGAAAAGATAAAGAGCTATTAAAACAGTTGGTTGATTATTCTATTGAGCATGACTTCCCAGAACTACTTCTTGAATATGAAGCTCAAGAAGGTAACGATGTTAAACGTTACCTAGCTTGGTTTGAAGAGATTGCCCAACGTACCTGTAAACTTATTATTCATTGGATGCGAGTAGGGTTTGTACACGGGGTAATGAATACCGACAATATGTCACTGATTGGTGAAACCATAGATTATGGGCCCTACGGATGGATTGATGATTTTGATTTACATTGGACGCCAAACACGACCGATGCCCAAGGCAAGCGTTATACGTTTGGTAAACAAGGGGAGATAGCACAATGGAATTTATTCCAGTTAGCTAATGCGATTTACCCTTTAATTGCAGAGTCTACGCCATTAGAAAATATCCTTAATAATTTTTCGAAACAATACCAACAACAATGGCGTGAAATGATGGCACAAAAGCTTGGTTTTCTTTCGCCAGATAAAACGCTGAAAGAGCAGAGCCATGACAGCGATGAAAAATTATTTCTAGAATTGGAAGGTTTACTCAGTGAAGTAGAAACTGACATGACCATTTTTTATCGTTTATTAGCGGACTTTAACTATGATGATGAAACGCGGCCGAATAATATCGCTCATTTCAGCGACTGTTTTTATCAACCCGAGCCATTGAGTTCAGATCATCAAGAAAGGTTTACTTTATGGTTAGATCATTATGCCCAGCGTATCCAAACAGACAATATGAGCCAGTCTAAAAGAAAGTTGGCTATGAACAAAGTTAACCCTAAGTATGTTCTACGTAATTATTTAGCGCAGCAAGCGATTACGTTGGCAGAGCAAGGTGACTATAGTTTGTTACATGACCTACAAAAGGTGCTGAAAACCCCTTATAAAGAGCAAATGTCCTTTCATCACTTTAGTAAAAAACGTCCAGAATGGGCAAGAAATAAAGCCGGTTGCTCAATGTTGTCGTGTAGCTCTTAAGTTTCCATGTTAAGAGCTTGCTACTGTGCAGATTCACCTACAAACCGTTGAAATGCATCGTAGGTGAGTTTTATTACTTTAACGGCTAATTATTTAACGCACTACTAGGTACGCTAGTCGGACTAATATGTTCAATAGGATAGCAACCTAATACCTTAATGAAATTGGTAATTGAAGTGATTTCAGTGAGGGCCTCTTGCAAGGATATACTTTTCAAGTTTGCTTCAACATCAATATAAAACATTTCTTCCCAAGGTCTGCCTTGAATAGGTCTTGATTCTAATTTACACATGTTAATGCCATTTTCTTTTAAGATAACGAGGCAATCAACTAACGCACCTGCTTTTTGCCCTGTCGCTAAAATTATCGCGGTTTTAGCTGGGATTTGTTCGGCAACATCAATAGGCTTACGAGCAACGAGAATAAAACGACTGTGGTTTTCGGTTTGATTTGCGATCGACTTTTCTAGTGCATGCAGCTTATAAAGCTGACCACCTTCTTCGCTGCCAATTACGGCTACTGTTTCGTCTTGTAATTCAAAAGCTTTCGCCATAGCGTCGGCAGTACTATCACAATATTCAATACGAATATTTGTCTGCTTATCAAGAAAGTTACTACACTGGGTAAAAGGCTGACCGTGAGCATAAATGGTTTTTATTTTCGTTAACTGCGTATTTACTGCCGTTAATAAGCAATGCTCAATCGGTTGTGTAATTTCTCCGACAATAGACAAATTAGTATGCTGCAGCACGTCATACACTTCATTAATACTGCCTGAACTGGTATTTTCAATAGGTAGTACGCCGTAATCTACATGGCCAGATTCAACTTGTTGCATAATCTCGCCAAAGCTTTGACAACCATATTCATTAATTTTTTCTGCACGACGTGAAAAATAACGATGACTCGCTAAATAACTGTATGAACCTTTATCACCCAAAAATGCGACGCTTACTGTCGGTACTTGAATGTTAGGGTTAGCAAGGGTTTGCAAATACGCCTGTTGATTAAGTACCGAGTCTTCAATAATCGTTTGATAAACACTGGTAACATAATGAGCGTCTAAACCCAACGCCTTACCTTGGTTAATTAAACGAATTAATAGTTCTTGCTCTCGTTGTTGATCGCGAACAGGGCGAATTTGATGAGCTTTGCTTTTAGCGACATTGAGCGTGAGAGAGCGGCGTTGAGCAAATAACTCCAGTAATTGTTGGTCAAGTTGGGTTATTTTTTCACGGATTTTGTTCAGATCTAATTCTTCGCTCACAGCACTTCCTACCTATATTTTATGATTTTAGACAATGATTAAAAATAAAGAGCCCCCAGTGTTTTAGTAATCGGTAACGATGAATGCGACTAAAACAAGGTTTTTCTCAGGGGATATCGCATCACTGTAACTAGGGGGGAGAAATTGTACAAGCCTTTATTAGTAAAGGCTTGTACTAAAATATTCTATATTAGAGAGAGCTTGACACTTTTAAGGAATACTTTGCCAAATTATGGCAAAAGATGACACGGTAGCTACGGCCCAAGCTATTGAACGTAACGTACCTATATTAAACAAATACAACAAGTTATATATAACACGAGCGACTACATGGGTAATGGCTAATAGTTCTATATTCTCAGTGATGTTTTGGGTGGTAATTGCTAATAATACCGCAGGGGCAAAAATAATGAATGACTCAAAAGCATTTTGATGAGCCGCTAAAGCGCGTGCGCCAAAACCCGTCAGTTTAGCTTGTTGCGAACGAGGGTGGTTATTATCGTAACCGTCTAGTTTATTCATTGCTGAAGCTACAGGGCCTTTGGCTACGTATGGTAGTAGTGCTGCGATAAATAAACACCAAATAAGAACTGTCATGTTTTTCTCCTCATTATTATTGTTACTACTTTAATTATTTATAGATCCAGATAGTGACTTTTAGTTTGGTAATCAACCTTAATAGCTCAGTAATGTCAGCGTATATTTAGTTTTTCCGGGTAAGAATGGCGAAGCGTTTCCTTGCTCCCAATCTTTATGGCCCATGCCATAATAGGGACTCCAAGGATGTCCCGCTTGACTGGTTGGCATATGTAAAATCCCTGATTCTTCTTGACCTGGAGAGACAATCATACGCTCAGATGCACCAAAACTTCTCCCTTGTACTCGTGGCATATAGCTGTCACCCGGCAAAGGCGTTGCAGGCATATCTAACCATCGACCAATAAAAGGTATTGCTTTACTAATAGGGTGGCCGATAGCACTGGTATTTTGTTGCCCCCACGTAGCTTTCGCTAATACTTGGTTTTGTGTCATATCGGCAATGGTGGTTGTTAATGCTTGTTCAAAAACATCTTGCCAGCTACTTTGCTCAAGCCAAAGAAAATTCTCTGGTTGCTCATTTATCATTTGCCAAAGCGGTATTTCGATTTGGTGGCGAATTGTGCGTAATGAAAAATTATTATCGACTTGTGTCAAGTTTTCGTTAAGTAAACTAAAAACATCATGACGAACATTTAAGCGGAAGTTATTGATCAGACGATAAGCCACAGAATCTACGCAAGCACATAAATTATCTTGGTTGACAATACTTCTGACTTCTTGCCATGTCGGATTAATATCAATGGCATTTTCTGTTAATACTTTCTCAAGTAAAAAAGTTTGCCAGCGTTGTAAAAATAATGCGCGATCGTCAAGTGCAATATCAAGTAAATCTTGTTCTGAAAACTGCTTTTTTGCCAACAAGCTATCACGAATTTGTTGGGCTCTTGCACCTAAAGCATAGCCGCCATTACCGAGCTTTTTCAGCATATCACCGCCAACAACACGTGTATTAGCTGTCCATAAACGATTGTTTTTTGGATTTTTTACTTTGGGGTATTCATCAGCGGTTAAATACCCTTGCCACTGGTTCACTCCGTCAGCCCAATGAGTGGGAGTTTCACCAAAGTTTGATGATTTTTTGGGGATGGCGCCCATAATGGTCCAGCCTATATTTCCATCTTTGTCCCCAACCACTAAATTTTGCGCAGGAATACCTGATTGTGCGGCAATTAAAAAAGCTTCATCAACATTGATTGCTTGCTCTAATTGGGTGTGACGAAGGTTTACCGCTTGTGTGTCATGTGCAACCCAACGATAAGCTAATAATTGTTGCTGGCTATTGGTGCCAATAACAGGACCCCAAATAGTCTCTTTTGTCACTATTTCTACAGCCGCTTGCCCATTTATAGCAATAACCTGTTTGTGCTCAGTAAAGTCTTGATAACCATCTTTCGTTAAATATTGGCTTTGGTCTTCATTGGTATCAAGAATAATAACATCACTCCAATCGCCATAACTGTTAGTAAACCCCCAAGCAATATTGCCATTACTGCCTGCAATTATATTGGGTGTACCAGGTAAAGTTACTCCAGTGACTTTCACAAGGCTATTATTACTCGTTTGGTATTCAAAGGTTGCTCTAAACCAGGTGTTAGGAACACGGACTCCTAAATGCATATCGTTAGCGACAATGGCGCTACCGGTATGACTTAACTGACCTGATACCGCCCAGTTATTTGAACCCGGGAATTCTTCACCTTGATATTTGTTGCTGGTTGAAGATATTTTAACTGTCTTGTTCGCACTTAATGATGGAAAGGTTAGCGCTGTTTGATCTGATGACGCTGAAGGCCAGACGCGAGTCGGCATAGCACTTGGCTCAAATTGACTGCCATCTATAGCGGCATCCCAAATACTACCTTTGGGATTCAAGAACTGAAATACATCGTCTCCTAACGCAAGCTTGATATTACCTAACGTTATTTCACGGTCCCCAGTTGCATATTGCAAGTCCATATACATGCTTAATACGGTCAAAACAGTGTCTTCTTCTTGCCATGCAACAGGCTCTTGCTGTAATAATAAATATTCAAATGGTGGTGATTGCAAATGATCTATGCCTTGATTTACACCGCGTGTATAAGCCTTCAACAATGCTAAATCATCAGAAGGGAGCTGCGATACAATCAAACGAGCTCGTTCGCGGAATCGATGCCGACGAACTTTCTTATCGTGAGGAAGCGCTTTTTCACCAAATAAACTGGCCAATTCACCGGCAGAATTTCTGCGTAATAAATCCATTTGAAAAAAACGCTCTTGGGCATGAATAAAGCCAGTTGCCACCGCAATATCGTTACGACCTTTTGCCTTAATAGTGACAATACCTTGTACATCACGTTCAACGATGGTGGTGTTATCTAAACCTAATAAAGTTCTTTTGCCGTCAAGTATCGGTAAAGCGCTGTCTATTTGGCTATAAACCCAAGTGCCTAAACTGGCAATAACTAAAAGTGAGATGAGTAAAAAACCGATCAATATATTTTTAGTGTTTTTCATGATGGTATAAGTTTATTAGGGGCATTAAGTAACGCTAGATTACCTTAAAATTTAGAAAGTTAACATTGCTTAAAAGAACAAACTGCTGAGCGAGTGAATAAAGAAGTTCAGTGATACTTTTTTATTTGCATATTTACCGATAGAATAGCGGGAATTTATAGCGATTAATTCAATGTAGGAAGTTTAATGGCATCGTTACAAGACCAATTATTAAAGGCCGGATTATCAACTAAGCAAAAGGCACGACAAGCAAATAGTGATAAACGGAAAAAAAACAAGCAAAAGCGTAGCGGTGTCGCTATTGAACAAACGTTGCAAGAACAAGTCAAACAAGACTTGGAAAAAGTAAAGAAAGACAAGTTTGCAAAAGACATCGCTCTAAACGAAGAAAAAAAGCAGCAACTTGCTGATAAAGAGAATGTGTTACGTATTCAGCAAATTCTTCAACATCACCAAATTAAAAATGCGAAAGGTGAAAGCGAATATAACTACACCTTTAATAACAAAATTAAAAAACTATTGGTTGACTCAGTAACCCACAGAGCACTTGTAAATGGCCGTTTAGCGGTTTGTGGTTTAGCGGATACAAGTTATTTAGTTACCGCAGAGACAGCTGAAAAAGTAGCAACGTTAGATGCGAAGGTTATCTTAGTACGAAACGACAAGGTCGAGAGCGAGGTTATTGAAGAAGATGACCCGTATGCAGATTATCAAATCCCTGATGATTTAATATGGTAATCATGTTTGCTTAGTGCCTTGTTTTGTCAATTATGCTAATATCGCGCGCAGTTCGGTTATCGTATTAATAAGGTAAGTTATCTACTTACCGTGATGTTTACTATTTTATAAAGAGAAGTTGTTTTATGTTTATTATTCGTTGGGTCGTTGGCCGTATTATCTTATTGTTAAACTTTGTTTTTTCGCCAAGTAGCCCGAAAAGAGCTACTGAGTTACAAGCTGAAATTGACGCTAAAACACAAAACCTAAGTTTATACCAATTACCTGCTTGCCCATTTTGCGTAAAAGTTCGTCGAGCAATGAAACGTGAAGGTTTAAATATCGATTTACGTAACATTAATAAAAATGAAAGTTATAACGAAGAGTTAGTACGTGAAGGCGGAAAACGAAAAGTGCCTTGTTTGAAAATAACCGATGAAAACCAAAAGGTTACTTGGTTATATGAATCTTCTGATGTCGTAAATTATTTACAACAATTTGCGCGTTAACTTTTAAGTGTTAATTCAAAATAATAAAGCCTGTTGATATTCATCAGGCTTTTTTTTATATATTTTTGAGCTGTCAGTTTCATAAATATTAAAACCAATTACTACCTTCCAATTTAGATGTGTATATGGGCTATAAATCGTTTATCTAAAACTGCTGTCGTTAGTCGTTATTTTTTAATGTAAGGCGTATTGATTAAAGTAGCTAAAGACAGCTATAAAGTGACTTTCTATTGATGACTTTTCAACAAAATATAATCTTACTAATATAAAACCTCTGAAATATAATTGCGCTAATGCCTTTCCTATTACGTATTGGAAATAATAAATTTAATAAGGCTTAAACTGTGCTTATAAAAACACCTAAAAGTTATGCGCTAAAAGAAAATGAAGTAACCCCTGAGAGTGTCTACCTAGATAGACGCGGATTATTAAAGGGCCTGGGCTTTTTAGGTGCTGGCGCGTTGTTATCTTCAACAAGCACAAATGCTAGTGCAGATTGGTTTAGCAAAGATGAAACACCTAAATTTAAAACAACACCTTTACAATACAAATCGGATCAAAATACCAATAATTTAATCCTTACGCCTGAAGCTAAAGTTACTTCCCACAATAATTTCTATGAATTCGGCACGAGTAAAACGGATCCAGTTAAGAACGCTCAAGGGTTTAATGTGAATCCTTGGAAACTCACCATAAGTGGCGAGTGCGATAAACCTTACACTTTAGACTTAGATGACCTAACCAAAGTATTTGCTCTTGAGGAACGTATATATCGGATGAGATGTGTGGAAGCATGGTCTATGGTTATTCCTTGGGTAGGCTTTGAATTAGCTAAACTACTCAAAAAGGCGCAGCCAAACTCGCGGGCAAATTACGTTGCCTTTGAAACCTTACACGATCCGCAGCAGATGCCAGGACAAACCAGCAGAAGAGTAGGCGGCGGTATTAATTATCCTTATGTAGAAGGTTTACGTATTGATGAAGCGATGAATCCATTAACACTGATGAGCCTTGGTTTATATGGTAAAACTTTACCTGCACAAAATGGTGCACCTATTCGTTTAGTTGTGCCATGGAAATATGGTTTCAAAAGTATAAAATCGATTGTGGGTATTAAATTAGTAGAACATCAGCCGGCCTCTACTTGGAATATATTAGCACCCAATGAATATGGATTTTATGCCAATGTTAATCCAGAGGTTGACCATCCTAGGTGGAGCCAAGCGAGTGAACGGAGAATTACCTCAGGTGGATTGTTTGCTCGTAATCGCATTGATACTCTTCCTTTTAACGGATATGGCGAACAAGTTGCTGATATGTACAAAAACCTTAATTTACAGAAGAATTTTTAAGTTGTATTTATGCAAAAAAATATCGTACTGACTCAAGCACCTTTAGAAAAACTAATATCAAAACATAAAGTGAAATTAATAAAGTTTTTTATTCATTTAGCTGCTTTGTTACCAATAATTAATGCCTATTATTTAGCATTCACCGATCAATTAGGGGCCGATCCGGTTGAAGCTATTATTCATTTTACCGGTATCGGTGCTTTTAACTTATTACTATTAAGTTTAGCTATTACGCCGATCAGCAAACGCTTCAAGCTATCTCTGTTACTTAAAGTTCGTCGTTTAGTGGGGTTATATAGTTTTGCATATGCATTTTGTCACTTAGCCAATTTCTTGGTCTTTGAAATACAATTTGACTGGGAGTTATTTATTAATGAAATCATTAAACGCCCATATATTACCGTCGGAATGGCCGGATTATTAATTTTGCTCAGTTTAGCGGTAACCTCTATTTCTTTATTGAAAAGACGTATGGGAAAACGTTGGCAAAAATTACATAACTGGGTTTATTTAGCGGTTGTTTTAGTTGGTGTTCATTTCTATTGGTCGGTAAAGTCTGAAATTATTGAACCTAGTATATATCTTGTTATTACTTTAATTTTATTAAGCTTACGTTTTAAAAAACTGACCCCGTTTAAAAAATAAAAAGCTAGTCAGTAAATGCTGACTAGCTATTATCGTGCCTTAATAAAATTAAGGGTTAGCTTGTACCGATAACGTTATGCCTGAAGATGCACTATATCCATAAATATCAATGTACCAAGTTCCGGCGCCAGGGCTAGTGAAGCTACAACTCTCATTGTTGCCATTTTTATATGGACGACAATCAAATGCGGAAGCTGTTGATTGCGCACCTTTACGAACGTATAAATCAGCATCACCAGAACCACCTGAAATACTAATGGTCATATCGGCATAACCCGCTGGCAATACTTGCGTATAACGCTGCCATTGGCCTTTATTTACTGAAATATTAGAGACTGCATCACTAATTGGATCGTTACCACCTGGTGTACTCGTTGAATAACTGCCCGTAAGACTTACACCTGAAAAGGTCGAGTAAGCTTTTAAACGAACATAATAAGTACCGCCAGTCGATGTGCCTGTACAAGACTCGCTATTACCATTTTTATAGGGACGACAATCATAGGTTGAGTCTGTTGGTGTAGCTCCAAATTTCACGTACATGTCTGCATCGCCTGTACCACCACTCGTTACAAAACTAATGTTAGTTGCGCCTGCTGGAACTTCCATGGTGTACACAATATCTGAACCTGTCGATGCCCCTAAGTTTGTTGCGGCAGTTCCATTGGTTAATTCGTTCTCTGTTGGTATAGTCGTATCATCTGGACAAGCTCCAACACCCACTGCACACCAAGCAGTTTCTACTGCTGTTTTCTCAGCTGCGCCATACAAATCTTGTGCTGCCTGTGCTGTTGCTGTTCTTGCTCCAGCGAAGTTAGTATTTTGATTCATATAAGTAACAAGCGCGCGATAGAAGATTTTCTCTGCTTTTGCCATACCAATACTTGGTACTTGTGCGGTTGATTTATTACGAGGGTGAGTTCCGCCGTCAACCAATAATACATAGGCTAAGTTCGCAATTCCTGAATTTCCATGAACGCCACCTTGGTCGTTACTATTACTTGGGTTACTAACGTAAGGAATACGTTCTGGCCACCAATCTTTCGAGTAATTATCTTGTGTTGGGTTATCCATATAACGTAACGCTTTACCTTGCGTATTATATAAACCATCACCTAATAACCACGACGAACTTGTTGTGCCGTTGCGATAAGCTTCAGCTGAAACACCTAAGATATCAGACCAAGCTTCATTCAATGCGCCTGATGCATTTGCATAAACCAGGTTGGCCGTTTTATCGGTAACGCCATGCGTTAATTCATGACCAATGATATCAAAGTCACTGGTGAAATCGTTCATGCCACTTGATGCTTGTCCATACATCATTTGTGTACCCGTCCAGTAAGCATTCACCACTCCCATATCAACACTTGAAATTAATGTCATGCCATTATTGTCTAAGCTGTCACGACCAAATTTACTTTGGTAGTAATCATAAACTTTTGACGAACCATCATGTGCACGTTGAGCGGCAGCATTACCACCACAACTTTGAGTGTTAGTACATAATAACGAACCAGGCGCTGAATTGGCCGAACCACCGTTTAAGGTATAAGTCTTCCAATTTTTTGAAGAATGAATTTGTGCTTCTCTGGTTAGCACTTCTGAAGTATTAGCATCAAAATAAATGAAGTCACGGCCAAAATCTTCACCACCGTTATCCCAAGAAACCTCCACACGATAAGCAAGTTTTGTTTCTTCGCTCAAAGGCAGGTAAATATAAGAAAGTTCTGCTGAACCATTAACTTCCCCTATACTTTCTGCTGCGGCGATTGCTTGATTTTCACTTAAGTTACTCGTACTACTGTTGAGTGTGCTAACACCATTTAAGCCTGAAATAGCTGATGTCGAATTTGTCGCTAGATTTCCGGTGATACCGTAAATATTTGCTGAGCTATTACCTGTACTTAATACGCCGACAGAGCTATTAGCATGCATGATCATACTCGTACCATAAACTTTAATGCCGTTAATGGTTTGATCAAAATGTGTGTGAGTCTTTCCTAGTTCATCAGTCCATTGTCTGCGAACGTTAAAGCTTTCGTTACCAACTACAGTAAATTCACTTTGGCTGGAAATAATGTCTGTAAGTGCTTGAACTGCAGTTCCTTGAGTCATACTGCCTAATTCACCAACAACAAAAGACGGAGCGCCATTTGCTGTTTGGTTTTGCACCGTCATTGAAGTAACTTCAGTCGCATAAGAGCTGAATGACGATGCGGCAATTGATGCCGCGACGATTAATGACAACTTTGTTATTTGATTATGTTTTTGCATTGAGGGTTCCTATTTAATTTATTTTAATTTCGTACCTGAGGTAAAAACAGATAATATTTTTATTTACTAAAAAATCTCAATTATGAATTCAATTCAAAAAATGGAGGATTTTTAGCCAGTCTTTGCTGACAAATCAAACGTAACAGTAAAGTTAATGTATTAACAAATATTTAATAAAATATTAACATTTGTATTTGTATAGTTTTATTTACAAAAATAGAGAGGAAGTAATTTAATAAAAAATTATTGTTTTTATTTAATTACTTATAAAACTATTGGGAAAATTGTTTTTATATTGCAGAAGTAGTTAATAAGGAGAGATAAACAGACAAGTTAGTGGATAAATAAATAGATAAATAGATAAATAGATTTAAAGATGAAGTTTTTGTAATAAAGAATAAAATGTGCGGTTTAGTTAATAAAAATTAATTCATTTTTCAAGCTACTTTCTAAACGAATAAAACTAACTTTTGGTTTGCTATCAGTACTTGAGGTTATACCTTCAACTAAAAGTAGCATAGTCTTACTTGGTCTATTTGAGCTTTTTGAGGTGATAATAACAGAAACGAGTTGTCGCCAACTACACCCCACGAAGCCACAAATGCCGCCAAGTTTTAATGGTTGGTAGGTCACTTGAAAGTCGTTAGAGGACTTTTTTGCAAGGAAACTAATGATTTTTTTATGAGATTTTACCGCATTAATAGCGATATCTGCTGTCGATTCTACAGCCTGAGAAACGTTAGAAAGCGATAAAAGAAGGATAAAAAGTATGAATTTTTTCATTTGTTCTATCCTCTTTTAACGACTGTATATTATAGATTTTACTTATTAAGTACGGGCAGTTACTTCTAATAAGTGATAACCAAACTGAGTCTTTACAGGGCCTTGAACGGTATTTAGTTCTGCTGTGAATACAACTTCGTCAAACTCAGGTACCATTTGACCACGACCAAAAGTACCTAAATCACCACCTTGCATTTTAGAAGGACAATTAGAATGCTCCTTTGCAACAACTGCAAAGTCTTCACCTGCTTCTATTTGTGCTTTAAGTGCTAAACATTGTTCTTCGGTATCGACTAATAAATGACGTGCTGATGCTTGTGACATGATGGTTCCAAATAAAGTTGGCTAACTAAAAATTAGCATAATATGTTAGGTAAACTTTAACTGATCTTCATTGTTAATTAAAGGAATTTTATATGTACATGCAATCGTTTTTACTGGCTGTTGTGTGGTAAATTAATCGTAATAGTTAATTGTTACGGATTTATACTGAAATGTACTTACCCAACTTAAAGCACTTACGTTATTTACTTGCTCTTTATCAAGAGCAAAATTTTCATCGCGCTGCAAGTGCGTGTTTTGTTAGTCAGTCAACATTGAGTAGTGCTATTTTGAAATTAGAAGAGCAACTTAATTGTCAGCTTATTGAGCGAGACAATAAGTCTTTTCTCTTTACTGTACAAGGTCTTGAGATTGTTGAAAAATCCCGTCAGTTATTAGTATCAGCCAATGAATTAGTCAGTTTTGCCAAACAACAAGGCGATGAGTTTTCAGGTCTGGTTCGTATCGGTTGTATTCCAACCATAGCACCGTTTTTATTAACTGACTTTGTTAATGCATGTCAAAAGACATTGCCTGATTTAGAAATGTACTTGCGTGAAGACACGACTGAAAACTTGGTAAAAATGCTTAACAATGGTGAAATTGATGTACTGATCTTAGCGTTACCTATTGCTCATCATAGTTTTCATTGTAAAAAAGTAGGGAAAGATCATTTTTTTATGGCAGGAGAACAAGCTTTGGTGAACAAATTTCAGCAAACAGGTAATTATCAAAGCCTTCCTGAGCAAAGCGTATTTTTATTATCATCAGAGCATTGTTTAACCGAACATGCGGTTTCAGCTTGCCAACTCGCCGATAAAGCACGTATTAATCCTTTCTCAGCCTCTAGTTTATCAACACTTGTGCAAATGACTGCACTTCACCAGGGCGTGACATTTTTACCTAAAATGGCGATAAATAAAGGAGTCGGCAAAGCTGAAGAATTATCTGTCGAAAAACTTGATAAAGCGTTCTACCGAGAAATTGGCGTGCTTTGGCGAAAAACCTCAATGAGAAACTCACTATATAACCAGCTAAGTAAAATTGTTGAAGGACTTTTAAAATAAAATTATTTATTTTAAATAATTTCAAACTTTTTTCCTTGTCATCGCTACATCTATAGTAACTGACAAACATAAGCGCATATCAATTGAATAATAATAGGAATATACGTGTTCGAACGAAGTGATGAAACACTGGTAAAGCAAGCACTAAATGGTAAAAAGTCTGCTTGGGTAACGTTGGTGAAACGTTATGAAAAAAAACTTTATAACTACACCTTGCGCATGGTGAGTAATCCGGCTGACGCTATGGATTTAATGCAAGATGTTTTTGTTGCCGTTTTTAGAAACTTGTCGACTTTTCGTGGTGATAGTCCTTTTAAAGGATGGATGTTTAAAATTGCTCATTATCGTTGTATTGAATATTACCGTCGTAAAAAGCCAACACAGTCACTAGATGATGTACCTGAGCAGCTTGATGAAAGCAATGATGAATGTCCCGAGTACCATGCAGTTTCTGGACAACAAGCGACAGCTTTACATAAGGCAATGAAAACGTTGCCTATAAATCAGAAGTTGGTGGTTGAATTGAAGTTTTTTCAACATTGTACGTTTGATGATATTGCGAGGCAACTCGGTATATCGGTAAACACGGTTAAATCTCGTTTATATAGTGGCTTAGATAAATTAAAAGATCATTTGGAGTTTGATTATGTCTGAAAATAAAAAATTAACCTCAGAAAAAGCCTTTGAGAAGTGGCTTGACCGCTCAGACCTTGTTGAAGATGAACAGAGTCAACAAGTGCAAAGCAATGCGAATACCCATGAAGATGCCATTTGGCAAGAAAGGCTCAAAACGGCACAAACGATTGAGCACCAAGTCAGTGTACAAGCTGAACATGCTGTGCCTCATTGGGATCGTTCGGCTGCTTTTGAAACTGATAAGTCACCTTGGTGGCAGTGGGGGGGATTACCCGCAATGTCGATGGCATTGTCATTTTTTGCGATGGCACTGGTATTGTTCAAAGTTGAATTGGTGATGAAAGATGACGGTATTTTATTAACCTTTGCTGGGTCATCGCAGACACAAATTAATCAGGTGAGTTATAGCCAAGAAGAAATTAATGGTTTAGTCGAAGCCCAAGTTAACCAAAAGCTGCAACGATTTGCCAGCGAGCAACAAGTGATTTTAGCGAATTACGTCGCCGAGATTAAAGTGAAGCAGCAAGACAGTAATCTGCAATTAGCGAGTTACTTGATGGGAGCAACCCGTAAAGAGCGCAAAGAAGACATGAGTGATTTCGTGCAATACGTTAATGACCAACGTGCTGATGACTCGTTAGATAATAAAATTAAATTTCA
>Ga0209292_1002908_pt1 | contig 19253 bp, 13 predicted proteins | sample GOMGulsemesocosm_2_FD_184634 | JGI IMG/M metagenome (GOLD analysis project Ga0209292, IMG submission 184634) | Methane-oxidizing microbial communities from mesocosms in the Gulf of Mexico - GOM9C Gulf of Mexico (SPAdes) (version 2) | ecosystem: Environmental > Aquatic > Marine > Cold seeps... | reverse complement strand
CATGAAAGTGTTCGAATGCGGCTTCGTTTTTTGGCTCTTGCGCACTTCCAAGAAGGAAAATCTCGTACTTCCATCGCTAAGTTTTTAAAAGTCAGCCGAACAAGTGTTAACAAATGGATCTCTCAGTATCATCAATTTGGTATTGATGGTTTGACCGATAAAAAACCAACAGGAAGGCCTTTTCAGTTATCAAGCGAGCAGCGTAAACAACTTATTGAATATGTTACCAAATCATCTAAAAGTGAGCTTGGTGGACGACTAAATGGAATCGATATACAGCGTTATATTGAAGAAAACTTCTCAGTTAATTACCATTTATCAAGTGTTTATAAACTGCTACACAAACTAGGATTTTCTTGGATCACCTCCCGCTCTAAACATCCCAAACAATCAATTGAAGCACAAAGTGATTTTAAAAAAATTCCAAATGGAAATGATCCTTAGGATCCCCGGACATATTTCACTAAATAACGTCGATCTGTGGCTACAAGATGAAGCACGATTCGGTCAACAAAATACAACCACCAAATTATGGGCTGAACGAGGTAGCCGCCCACGAGCAGTGAAGCAACAACAATTTGAGTATGCTTATTTGTTTGGAGCTGTTTGTATTAACAATGGCGTTTCCGAAGCGCTGATAATGCCATGTGTAAACAGAGATATCATGATAACCCACCTTCAGCAAATATCAGACAGGACACGAGCTGATAGACATGCCGTTATTATAATGGACGGTGCAGGCTGGCATAGTGATAACATTGATGAAGGATTTAAAAATTTAACCATCATAAAACTACCACCTTATTCACCAGAGCTTAATCCAATCGAACAGGTATGGAGTTGGCTTCGCCAGCATAGATTGGCGAACAGATGTTTTACTGGTTATGACTCAATTGTTGATGCAGTAAGTGGTGCTTGGAATGATTTTGTTAGTGATGCTGAGAGAGTGATAAAAATGTGCTCGAGAGACTGGATGAATATGGCCAGGTAATTAGGCGGATTGGTATAAATTGTTCTTCATTCATAATTAGAAACGGTGTAGATCGTTCATACACGAGTTAAGTATGAACGGTCTACACCAATCTGCTCAGAATAGCCATAAAGGGCTTCTAAATAGAAACCTTTTAATATCTCAAATAGAAATATTAGCGCATTTTTTTGAATGCGTTAATCAAACCATTGGTTGAGCTATCATGGTTTACAATTTGCTCTTCATTATTTAGTTCAGGTAGAATTTGGTTAGCTAATTGCTTACCTAATTCAACCCCCCATTGATCAAAACTAAATACATTCCAAATTACACCTTGAGCGAATATTTTGTGCTCATACATAGCGATTAAAGCACCGAGTGTTTCAGGTGTTAATTGTTTAAATAAAATCGAATTCGTTGGTCTGTTACCTGCAAATGTTTTGAATGGTGCTAGTTCCTCAACTTGTTTCGCTGACATGCCTGCTTGTTGTAACTCTTGCGCAGCTGTTACAGTCGTTTTACCAAATGCCAGAGCTTCCGTTTGCGCAAAGAAATTAGACATTAGTTTACTGTGATGATCTGAAATTTTATTATGTGATTGAGCAGGGGCAATAAAATCACATGGAATTAATTTCGTACCTTGGTGGATCAACTGATAGAAAGCATGTTGACCATTTGTACCTGGTTCACCCCAGATAATTGGGCCAGTTTGATAATCGGTTACATTACCTTGTTTATCAACACTCTTACCATTTGATTCCATGTTTCCTTGTTGAAAATAAGCGGCGAAACGGTGCATATATTGATCGTATGGTAAAATCGCTTCGCTTTCTGCGCCGAAGAAATTGTTATACCAAATCCCGATTAATGCCAAAATAACGGGTACGTTATCTTCTAATGCTGCTTCGGCGAAATGTTTATCCATTTCATGTGCACCACTAAGTAGTGCTTCAAAATTTTCAAAACCAACACTTAACGCGATTGATAAACCAATTGCAGACCAAAGTGAGTAGCGACCGCCTACCCAGTCCCAAAACTCAAACATATTAGCTGTATCAATACCAAATTCAGTAACTAACTTGGCGTTAGTTGAAAGTGCAGCAAAGTGCGCAGCTACGTGATCGTTATTTTTAGCGCTAGCTAGGAACCAGTCGCGAGCACTATGAGCATTGGTCATCGTTTCTTGGGTTGTGAAAGTCTTAGATGCGATCAAGAATAATGTTGTTTCAGGGTTTAATGGCTTGAGTGTCTCAACAATATGAGTACCGTCAACATTAGAAACATAATGCATATTTAAATGATTTTTATAAGGTTTTAATGCCTCTGTAACCATGTACGGACCAAGATCTGAACCGCCGATACCGATATTAACTACGTCTGTAATCGCCTTGCCTGAATAACCTTTCCAGTTACCAGAAATAATATCAGCACTGAAAGCTTTCATTTGTGCTAGCACTGCATTCACTGCTGGCATTACATCTTTGCCATCAACGATTACTGGCGTGTTGCTACGATTACGTAACGCGGTATGAAGAACTGCTCGATTTTCAGTTTTGTTGATTTTATCACCTGCAAACAAGCTCTTGATTGCTGATGGTAATTGCATTTCATTTGCTAAGGCTGTGAGTTTCTTGAGGGTACATTGAGTAATTATATTTTTAGAAAAGTCGCAAAGAATATCGTCATTAAACGTTTTCGAGAGCGTTGAAAAACGTTCTGGATCATTTGCGAATAAGTTTCTTATATTAGTATCTTGCATCTCAGTGTAGTGAGTTTGCAGGTCTTGCCAAGCTTGTGTTGCTGTTGGTTTCATTGTTGATTTCACTTTTGCGTAATTAATAATTTGTCATTAGCTATGCTGATAAATTGTAAGCGTGATATGAAAGATTGCAGCATATCGTTAATTAATATTATTAGCGGCTTTGTTGTATGGTGGTTATTATTCATAAATACTTCGCGCTTACTGTTATCTTTATCTAGTTTTTCAGTGCAGTTACACCTTGTTACAGAGATTATATATTATCGATTAAATTAACATTTGACCTTACCGTTAGAGGAAAGGTTATAGTTTGTTTTAGTGTTGTTTTTTGAGGTTTATGTTATGCCCCAGTCGTTTACTATTCAAATTGATGGTATGTCTTGTGCTGGTTGTGCCAGTACGTTACAAACCAAATTAAATTTAATTGCTGGTGTTAAGGCCGATGTAAATTATGCCTTAGCGAGTGCACGCGTTATTTTATCAGAAAGAGCGGACTGTAAGGACGTTAAAAAAACTTTAATTGACAGCAATTATCAGCACGATCAAGACGTTCAACTTTTCACTGTTTCGGGTTGGAATTGTTCGCGTTGTACCGCGAATACCATCGACACTTTACTGTCCCATTCTCGTGTTCTTGCTGCTGAAGCGAATATAATTACTGGAAAATTAACTGTGACCTCATTCTGTGGATCGATGAGCACGGAAAGTATCAGCGAGTTAATCAGCCAGCTTGGTTATACGGTAGAGTTAGAACTGCCTGATCCTGAAAATATAGCTCAAGATAAAGCTGCGAAAAAACAACGATCACTTAAACATTCACGCCAACAAAAATACTTACTTGGTTTATCCATAGCATTGATGCTGCCATTTTTAGTCACTATGTTGGCTATGCTGTTAGGTGTAACAGCGTGGGTATTTCCAGTATGGTTACAGCTGGTATGTGCCACTATTGTTCAGTTCGTTATTGGTAAACGTTTTTATAAGGGCGCTTGGCATACCTTAAAGTCAGGTACTGCAAATATGGATGTGCTGGTCGTTACGGGTACGAGCGCGGCTTATTTTTATAGTTTGTATTTATTTACTTTATTTGGCGAAAAAGTGGCTGGTCAGGTATATTTTGAAGCCAGCGTTGTGGTCATCACACTCATTAGCTTAGGTAAATATTTAGAAGAAAACGCTAAACAGAATACCAGTAGTGCGATCCACGCGTTAATGCAATTACGCCCTGATAAAGCACGGGTTTTACGTAATGATAATTGGGAAATGTTAGCGTTAAATCAAATTAAAGTTGATGACATAATTCGTGTTTTAGCGGGAGAAAAAATCCCGCTTGATGGCGATATTGTATTGGGCTGTACGGAAGTCGATGAGTCAATGGTGACAGGTGAAAGTCTGCCTGTGGTTAAAGCTATCGATGATTCTGTTATTGGTGGCTCGCTAAATGGCAGTGGTACCATTGATATTAGGGCAAACGCTATCGGCGCCGATAGTTGCTTACAGAAGATCATTAATTTAGTGGAAAATGCACAGATGAGCAAAGCACCATTCCAACAATTAGTTGATCGCGTGAGTGCCGTATTTGTGCCAGTAGTGCTAGTTATTGCACTGCTGACGTTGCTGTCTTGGTGGTTCATTATCGGCGACTTTGAAGCTGGGTTAATATCTGCTGTTGCTGTGCTTGTTATTGCCTGTCCATGTGCTTTAGGCTTGGCAACTCCAGCTGCTGTCGTTACCGGAACTGGGTTAGCTGCGCAGCAAGGCATCTTAATTAAAGATATTGATACATTGCAAAAAGCTCACCGCGTTACTGATGTCATGCTAGATAAAACAGGGACACTGACTCAAGGGCAACCACAAGTCGCGCGTATTGATTTACTGGATGAGAATAAAAATATTGACTGTATTGCTTATGCCGCTGCACTTCAGGAGCACAGCGAGCACCCACTTGCAAAAGCGATAGTTAATTATGCACAGCAATATCACTCGCTTACATTGACGGCTAAAAATGTTAAAACGCTCGTGGGTTATGGTATTCAGGGCGAAATAGAGGGACTGGATGTTTTAGTTGGTAGTGCTGAATTCATTGTTAATAACTCGATTGTTATTCCTAAACAACAAGAAGATTTAGCTAATGAATACAGTGATGTATTTGTTGCTGTCGATGGTCAATGCATGGCAATTATTCGTATTAAAGATGAATTACGCGCTGAAAGTTTAACTGCTATTCAACAGTTACAAAAGCATAAGATCAGTCCGACAATCTTAAGTGGTGATAACTTAAATACAGTCACCAAGGTCGCAAAAGAGTTAGCTATTACTCACTACTTTGCTAAGGTAAAACCTCAACAAAAAGCCGAGCATATTCAACGCCATCAACAGCAAGCGGCTATTGTAGCTATGGTCGGTGATGGTATTAACGATGCGCCAGCTTTGGCGCAAGCAGATGTCAGTATAGCTATGGGCTCGGGCACAGATGTTGCTATGGAAACAGCTAATATAACTCTATTACGTAACGATCCGCGCCTTATCATGTCAGCGATTTCGATTTCAAAATTAACGTGGAGAAAGATCCAACAAAATCTATTTTGGGCATTTTTCTTTAATATTATCGGGATCCCACTGGCTGCAATGGGTTATTTAAGCCCTGAAGTTGCAGGCGCCGCCATGGCCTTTAGTAGCATTGCCGTATTATCCAATTCATTATTAATTAAGCGTTGGCAGCCTTTGGCTAGTCATTAATTTCTAGGTATAAAATATGAAAAACATTAGCACAGTAGCAAAAGAAGTTGGCTTGCCAGCAAAGACGATTCGTTATTATGAAAGCATTGGTTTAACGTCTGCGCCTGATCGAGGTGACAACGGTTATCGTTATTATAATCAGCAGTGTATTACAGAGTTATTATTCGTCAAACGCGCACGTGCCGCGGGATTTAACTTAGAAGAATGCAAAGAATTGGTGCTGTTATATAAAAATGAAAATCGTACTGCGGCACAAGTAAAAGCGCTGACATTAGACAAGATTATCGATATCGAGAACCGTATTGCCATCTTACAAGGTATGCATGAAACGCTATCTGGATTAGCAGCGGCATGTAAAGGCGATGGCTCGTCTAAATGCGCGATATTAGATCAGCTTTCCCATGAATAGTTAGTATTTAATTTTATTTATGCAGTAAACTAACTGCAATTAGAGATGTAATAAATAAGGTTAGTTATGAACAATGCAGCATTAACACCCGAAGATGAAGCCATTTTATCTGCGTGGTTAACTGGCGATGAAACACCGAAAGAGACTTTGTCGTTAACAGCAATGAAAGGTTTTTTCTTTGGCTTAGTGGCTTCGCCATCTCCTGTAGAAACAGAAGATTGGATGGATATGATCTTTGGTGGCGCTGCACCTAAAGGTCTGAGTGATGATAAACTATTTGCGATCATTTCTGTGTATAACGAAGTCAGCGAACAAGTTTATGAAACGGGTGCTAAGTTGCCGGATGAATGTACTTTAGCTGAGAGTTTTGCTGACAGTTTTGAAAATGGTGCAGCATTAAATGAATGGTCTATTGGTTTTGCGATTGGAGCAGCTTTTTATTATCAGAGTCTAGTCACTGCATTACCGGAAGATGCTGAGATCACGCAAGCGCTACAAACTGCGTATCTATGTTTAAGTTATTTCTCATGCCCAAGTACAGCAAAGCAAATTGCAGAATTACAACAAGCGCCATGGGAAAGCTTTACTGAAAGTATCGCGGATATGCTGCCAGATTTTATTGTCGCTTATGCGCAAGTCATTGAGCAAGCTGCATTGGCCACTGGTCAATTTGACGATGATGACTGGAATGATGACGAGCTATAATTGCTTGTCTCAACATATATAACCTTTAAAGAGTAAACACTCTAAACAAGCATTGTAAACACTCGTTTTACTTTGCTTTTTTTGGTCTTCAACGCAATCATGTAAGCCCTGTTAATAAAACATAAGTGGTTAATCAATGTCTGCGTCATTAGAAGATAAGATCCAACAATCGCAAACCCGAGTTTGCAAAGCCGTTTTCCCTCCGATAGTTAACCATCATGACACCTTATTCGGTGGCCAAGCCTTATCTTGGATGGACGAGACTGCGTTTATTACTGCGACGCGCTTTTGTAGAAAATCATTAGTGACAGTATCTTCTGAGCGTATTGATTTTTCTCAGCCGATACCTGCTGGTTCGATTGTAGAATTAGTGGGTACAGTGATTAAAGTGGGACGAACTTCTATTCGTGTGCGTGTGGATATCTTTGTTGAATCTATGCATGAAGAAGGACGCACTAAGGCTATTTCAGGTGAGTTTGGACTGGTCGCTATTGATGATGATCGTAAACCAACACCTATTCTTGATAACTAAAATACGATTGATGAAATAAATTTCAGTGAAAAAAAAGTAATAGAAAACGCAGTGCAGATAGTGATTTCACTGCGTTTGTATAACTAAATCTCTAGACTAAACACTTTGCACATTGGCTAGACGTGGGAAACGTTCAGGTAATAATATCGATAGACGCATATTTATATGGATAGCCAGTGCTTGTTTTTCTGCTTCTGTCAGATAAAGCTCTAACTTAGTACGACGCCAGATAATATCTTCGAGGCTATAGGCCCATTCGCTTTCAATTAAATAATCCACTTCCAAGCTATATAAGCCTGCACCAAAGTGCGCGCCAAGATCATCGAGTTGCTGACAATTATTGAGCAGAGTGAAAGTTCGGGTACCGTAGGTTTTTGCGTATCGTCTCGCAGTACCTTCAGGTAACCAAGTGAACTTCTGCTGAATATTGTCAGTTAATTGTTCAATCGAATAACTGAAGTCGCCGCCCGGCAGTTTGGCTTTCTCGGTCCAATCGGCACCGAATTCTGCAAAATATGGTTTGAGTTTATGTACTGCTGCTTGCGCTAGTTTTCGGTAGGTTGTTAGTTTTCCGCCAAAGATAGTTAATAACGGTAATGCACCATTTTCATCATAAACATCAACGGTATAATCACGCGTGATTGCCTGTGGTGAATCCGATTCATCGTCACACAGTGGGCGAACGCCTGAATAGGTTTTTATAATATCTGCGGTAGATACTTGGCTGTGGAAAAATTCATTCGCGATATCACAGAGATATTGTTTTTCATCTTCGTTGATCGCGACCTTGCTCGGGTCACCTTTATATTCCACATCTGTAGTGCCAATAAGAGAAAAGTCATCTTGGTAAGGAATAACAAAGATAATGCGGTTATCTTTGTTTTGTAAAATATAAGCGCGATCTTCATCATGCATTTTCGGCACTATGATGTGGCTGCCTTTGATTAAACGAATGCCACGTGGAGACTTTTCCTCTAGGGCATCATCATATAAGGTTTTAACCCAAGGACCAGCAGCATTAACCAAGGCTTTACTGCGTAAAGTGAATTGTCTACCGGTTAACATATCCAAACAAGTGACTAACCAGTGGTCTTTGTTGCGTTGAGCTGAGGTACATTTGGTTCTGGTAAGAATATCTGCGCCTTGCTCTTCGGCCATCTTAGCGTTCAATGTCACTAAGCGGGCATCATCAACCCAAGCGTCAGAATATTCGAAACCACGTTTGTATTCTGGTTTCAGTGCACTATCAATGCCGAAACGTACGCTTTCTGATTTTTTTAGACTCACCAGTTTGGCGAGATTATCGTAAAGGAATAATCCTGCGCGGATCATGATTGCAGGACGTAAATGCGGACAATGCGGTAGACAAAAACGTAATGGAGATACAATATGCGGTGCCATCGCGAGTATCACTTCACGCTCAGCAAGCGCTTCACTCACTAAACGAAACTCATAATGTTCTAAATAGCGCAAACCACCATGGATTAATTTACTGCTGGCTGATGACGTTGCAGAAGCAAGATCATTCATTTCCATTAATGCGACAGAAAGCCCTCTTCCGGCTGCGTCTGCTGCAATACCTGCACCATTAATACCACCGCCAATAACGACGACATCATATAATTTTGTGTCCATAGCTGTTGCATTTCCCATCTTGATATTCTTCCCTTAGTATCCAAACGCGCATTAATGTTCGATATCGAGCATTGTATTATTTAACCATTTGTTAACATTAAGTTCAAGAGAACATTTTGTGATAGTAATAAAATCGTGAATGATGCTATATTTTCTGGCTCGAATATTATCGCTATAAACAGTTCTTAGCTTAGTGTGGATTTTGGTAAATATGCCAATTAAGGAAATGTATGCCTGTTATTAAACATAAGATCCCGACCAATATTATTACTGGTTTCTTGGGTGTAGGTAAAACTACTGCAATTCAACAGCTAATAAGTCAAAAACCAGAACATGAAACTTGGGGAGTTCTAGTTAATGAGTTCGGTCAAGTTGGCATTGATGGCGCATTACTTAATGCGTTTCAACCGGATAATGAAATAGATAAATCTACCGTTGTAGTGAAGGAGGTGCCAGGTGGCTGCTTATGCTGCGTTGCCGGGTTGGCGATGAAAATGGGCTTGAATATGTTGATCGGTCAGGCTAAGCCCGATCGCATTTTGATTGAGCCTACTGGTTTAGGGCATTTAAAACAGGTGGTTGCTGATTTAACTGGGGAATATTATGTGGATGTTTTGGACTTGCAAGCTACTATTTGTCTCGTTGATCCTAAGCATTTACAAGATAATAAATATTTACAGAATGACCATTTTCAAGACCAAGTCGGTATTGCGGATATTCTGGTAGCTAATAAAACCGAGCAAGCCGATAGCGATTCGCAAAGCAATTTCAATCAGTTCGTTGCTCAATTTAATCCTGCAAAAGTGACATCATTATGGACAAGCCAAGGGAAACTACCGCTCGCGTTATTAGACAATGCTTTAAATGTGTCAAGAAAAACGATTCATTTGCAACAACATCTAGCGCATCAACATAAGCACGATCATTCAAACCATGGGCATGACCAATTACACCATTATGCAGAAACAGAGCAGACTGATGTACGTTTTCAGCGTAAACATGGCGAAGGCCAAGGTTTATTTACCTATGGCTGGCAGTTTAATCAAGGGCAATGTTTTGATCTCATGGCTTTAGCAAGTTTACTTGAGCCATTGGTAGTCGAACGACTGAAAGCGACACTCGTTACTGACCAAGGTTACTTTGTCATTAATAGTGTTGATGGCGAATGTGAATTTACCCCGGTAAAACAGCTAGTAGATAGTCGAATTGAAATTATTAGCTCAACTGAAATTGCTTGGTTACAACTAGAAATAGCAATGTGTAATTGTTTAATATCTTAGTTGTTAGGTCAAATATAGCTATAAACTGTAGTTAATTGGTTAGTTGTTGCAGCTATGGCTGTTTATCTTAGCTAATTTAACAAGCACCCACTATGTGGATTTATTTATACTGTTATTTCATTATTAGATAACAGGTAAGTCGATGTTTTCATTTTGCATTTCTTTATTACGACTGGAACTCAGCGGCTAAGCCTTGAACGTGGTGCTTAGTCTGCTCGTATTGCCACCGCTAGCAACCAGTTATTGATAATAAAGGAGTAAATCATGAAGACATTTGATCATACTAAATACCAAGCTTTTCCCCGCGTAGCGCTAAATGACCGAACTTGGCCGAGTAAGCAAATCGAGGTTGCACCACAATGGTGCTCGGTAGATTTAAGAGACGGTAATCAGGCCCTTATCGAACCTATGACAGTGCTTGAAAAACAACGTTATTATCAATTATTGATCGACATGGGCTTTAAACAAATTGAAGTCGGTTTTCCAGCCGCATCGAAGATGGATTTTGACTTTGTCCGTTGGTTAATAGAAGAAAATAAAATTCCTAATGATGTAACCATTCAGGTACTAACCCAAGCGCGAGAATCGCTTATTGAACAAACTTTTGCTGCTTTGCAGGGCGTTAAGCAAGCCATTATTCATGTTTATAATTCGACATCGACAGTGCAGAGAGAATTAGTCTTTCAGAAAGATCGTCAAGGCATTATCGATATCGCGGTGCAAGGCGCTAAATGGGTTAAACAGCATGCCGATGCAAACACCGATTCTCATTGGCAGTTCGAATATTCTCCAGAGAGTTTTTCTGGCACTGAAATCGATTTCGCCGTCGATATCTGTGATGCCGTAAATGCTGTTTGGCAACCAAGTATCGAAAACCCAGTGATCATTAATTTACCTGCCACGGTAGAAATGTCGACGCCGAATGTATTTGCCGATCAAATCGAATGGTTCTGCCGTCATGTCCAAAACCGTCAAGCACTATGCATCAGCGTGCATACTCATAATGATCGCGGTTGCGCTGTTGCGGCAGCTGAACTTGCTGTTATGGCGGGGGCAGATCGCGTTGAAGGCACATTACTTGGTAATGGTGAACGTACGGGGAATATGGATATTATAACCATGGCAATGAATTTATATAGTCAAGGTATCGATCCAGAACTGGAAATTGGCAATATTGACGACATTATTACCACGATCAAAGATTGCACTAAATTACCCGTGCACCCGCGTCATCCTTATGTTGGAGAACTGGTTTACACTGCATTTTCTGGTAGCCATCAAGACGCTATTAAGAAATGCCTCGATCGTCGCAGTAATAAAGATAAGTGGAATGTGGCTTATTTACCGATAGACCCAACTGATTTAAACCGTACTTTAAAGCACGTCATTCGAGTAAATAGCCAATCCGGCAAAGGTGGCGTAGCGTACCTAATTGAACAGGAATATGGCGTGCAATTACCGCGTTGGTTACAAGTCGATTTCTCTGCTGTTGTGCAGCAAGAATCAGAGCGTTGCGGCAATGAAATACAAATCGAAGAAATGTGGACGTTGTTCAAAGCCAACTATGCCGAGCTTGAAGCGCCGTTTAAATTGGCCCATTACGCCATTCAACATACTGGCCAAGATGAATTGCATGCTCAGTTAGATCATCAACAAAATTTGATTGATATTAGTGGTCAAGGTGATGGGGCGTTAACGGCGTTTGCTAATGCGCTTAAACAGCATTTCGCTATTGATTTTGAAGTGGTAAATTACAGCGAACATGCTCTAACACAAGGTACTAATTCTGATGCGATCGCTTATTTACAGATCCAATATCAACAGCAAAAAGTGATAGGTGTAGCGATTAATAGCGATATTCTAACTGCCACGCTTAATGCGTTATTGAATGCTGTTAATCAAATAACGGTAGTAAAAAATATTGCCCTTACTGAGAAAGAATCTAATGATTGTATGGCCGTTTAAGAGTTTTTATTTAGATAAATTGTCAGTTAGCTCTCGATACTAGCATTGTGATAATAACGAGAGCTATTTTTTTTATTGATAAATTTAATCCTTATTTAGCCATGGTTCTGCTTGATAGAGACGCTTAAGGCGTTGCGTTAAATAATGTATATCTTCTAGGATCACATAATTTACCGGAATGATTAATAGTGTAATCACGGTCGCAAACAAGATCCCGAAACCAAGTGATATTGCCATTGGAATTAAGAACTGTGCTTGAATGCTGGTTTCAAATAGCAATGGCATCAGTCCGGCGAAGGTGGTCACTGAAGTTAGCATTACTGGTCTGAAACGAGCAGCGCCAGAGTTGCGCACTGCTTCAGATAGAGGTACGCCTTCAGCACGTTGTTTGTTCACGTAATCAACCAGTACCAACGAGTCGTTCACTACTACACCTGTTAGCGCAAGCATGCCGAGCATACTCATCAGGGTTAGTGGCGTATCCATAATGACGTGGCCTAAAACTGCACCAATGGCACCAAATGGGATAACCGACATGACAATAAGTGGCTGAGAATATGATTTAAACGGTATCGCTAAGAGCGCGTAAATCGCAAATAATACAAAGATCAAACCGTAAGCTAGGCTAGAAAAAGACTCTTCTTGTTCTTTGGCTTCACCTTCTAGAGAGTAACTCATGCTTGGATATTGCAAGATGGCTTGATCCAAATAAGTCTGCAAGTCTTTCTTGAGTATGCCCAGATTACCAGTTTCTTTATTTAAGTCAGCGGTGACATTAAAGGTGCGTTGACGGTCAATACGAATAATAGCCGATGGGCTGACGCCTGGTGTTACTGTTGCCACTTCAATGAAGGGCACTTCATCTCTATCAGGGGTTCGGATCATCATGTTATTTAAGTTATATATCGATTCCCGTTCGTTTTTTGGATAACGAACAAATACTTTGATATCGTCTTTGCCACGCTGAATGCGCTGAACTTGTTCACCATAGAAGGCTTGACGAACTTGTTTCGCGAGATTTGACAAGGTTAAACCAAGCGCTTGCGCTTCTGGTTTGATCGCAAGTTGTAATTCTGTTTTGCCATTACTAATACTGTCTTCTATATCAAACACTGATGGATACTCGCTGAGTTTGGCGCGGATTTTCTTGGCGATCTCTCTCAGATCATCGTAGCTGTCTGCGCTTAACTGAATATCTAATGGTGAGCCACTGTGACCAATTTCGGCTTTAAATGTCACACTTTGTGCGCCGGGAATGGGACCAATCAAGGTCCGCCATTCTTGAACTAGATCGGCAATCTTGATATCGACAGCACGTTCCTGCTCTTCTTGAATTTGGAAAATAACACGACCGCGATGCGACTGACCTGAGCTGCTACCGCCACTGGAACCTGTGGTTGCAAAGATGTCTAAAATTACGCTCTCTTTGCTTTCTGGGTTAGTGTATTTATCTTGTAGTTGCAGTGCTGACGTTACCATTTTCTGTACGTATTTATCGGTCACTTCAATGTTGGTTCCGATCGGCATGACTATAGTGCCGCGGGCTATTTCACTGGGAATGCGAGGAAAGAATACAAAACGAAGCCAACCCGAACTTACCACAGCCATCACTATCATCATGATGGCGATAGCACTAGCAAGAGCAAGATAACGACGGGCGATGACTTTTTCTAAAAATGGTCGATAGTGGCGAATAATGACGCGCTCAAAACCATCGGCGAAATTTTCTTGCCATCTAAGTAGTGGGTTTTTACTGTCTCCTTGCAGGCGAATATTCTTCAAATGCGCGGGGAGAATTAATTTAGATTCGACGAGTGAAAATAACAGTACTGGAATCACAATTGCTGGGATCTGAGCGAAAATATCACCACGCGCCCCTTCGATGAGGAAGAGTGGAATGAATGCCGCAATCGTGGTTAAAATACCAAATGTTACTGGCTTAGATACTTCTTGTGTACCTATGATAGCGGCTTGCTCTGGTGGTACGCCATTTTTTAAATGGGTATAAACATTTTCACCGGTAACAATCGCATCATCAACTAGAATGCCTAGCACCATAATAAAAGCGAACAGCGAGATAATATTAACTGAAATGCCCATTTCTGGCATAAACATCGCGCCGCCCATGAAGCTAACCGGAATACCTACTGTGACCCAAAATGCAATAGCAGGACGCAGGAATAATGTCAGCATTAACGCCACCAAAATACCGCCTTGGATAGCACTGTTGGTTAGAGTGTTGATTCGTGATTTTACGATGCGAGAATCATCACGCCAATAATCGAGATCTACACCTTCAGGCAACAGAGGTTGCTGTGTCTTTATGAAGTCTTTAACTGTGTCAGCAATATCGATAGCGCTTTGTTGGCCAACGCGATAAACCTCAATGATCACAGCTGGTCTGCCATTGAAACGGCTCTTAATCGGGATCTCTTCGAAACCATCTTTAATGGTGGCTATATCCTTGAGTAAGATACGTGAGCCATCTAAATTGCTGCGGATAAGAATATTGGCAAACTCACTGCCAACGTATGCTTGGCCTTTACTACGTAATAGTATTTCACCAGCATTAGTTTGGATTGTACCGCCACTCAAATCGACAGAGTCTTCATTGATTGCTGCTGCAATCTCGTCCATGGTTAAACCATATTCTCGAAGAGTATTTTCAGGTACTTCAATGGAAATTTCGTAAGGGCGCACTGACTCTAAACTTACTTGAGTAATGCCGGATAAGCGCAATAGTTTATCGCGAGTTTGCTCGCCTAAAATACGCAGTTCTTTCTCTGACTGGTCACCGTATAACATTACGCTTATCACTTCTCGGGTCGAAGTGACTTTATTGATGACCGGTTTTTCAGCGCTAGTAGGCAAAGTATTTAATGCATCGACACGATTTTTAATTTCTTCTTTGATCTTATCAACATCATAATTAGGGTCGATTTCGATGCCAATTGTTGCAGTACCTTCGGCTGAACGCGAAGTGATCTTATCGATGCCTTCGATATCGAGGACCGCTTCTTCCACAGGAATAGCAAGACTCTCTTCGGCTTCTTCAGGTGTTGCACCTGGTAATGAGATAGCAATATTGACCATGTCGATCGTTACATCTGGAAATACTTCCAGGTTAACCCTTTGCTTTAAGGTAAAAAAACCGCCAGCAAGGATGAAGATCATTAATAAATTGGCCGCCACATGATTGCGGGTAAACCAAGCAATTAAATTATGCATCTAGTTATTATCCTTGTTACCAGCTTTAGCTTGGACGATCTTAGCTTTAGTACCTGATACCACAGAGTTCAATGGCGTAGTTACGATTTGGTCGTTGAGTTGCAGACCTGAACCGACAATGGTGTGTTGCGCATCACGCCATATAATTTGAACATTTTTACGCGTTAATACACCGTCATTATAAGTAATGACTTGATCGCCTTCGTAGATGAACTTGGTATCAACAATGAATACGTTATTTAGCGTGGTTCCGGTAATTTCGGCATCAACAAACTGACCAATTTTTAAAGCTGGTTTATTACTGTTAGCACTGCTGTACGGGTCTTCAATTTGCGCTACTACATAAAGTTGGCGACTCTTGGTGTCCAAAGCGCCTTCAGCACGAGTAACTCTGCCGTGCCATTGGTATTGTTTTAAACCAAATTTGGCTGTTACCGTTGTGGTCGGATAATTATTGATCTTGGTTTGTTTGAATTGCTCAGGTAATTGAATAAAGCTTTGTTGTTGGCTATTTAGCGGTAAACGGATCTCGACATAATCTATAGCATAAATAGTCGCAAGTGCACTGCCGACGTTAACAAACTGGCCTAGAGCTACATTTTTAGTTAAAACGCGACCAGCGTAAGGGGCAATGATATTCGTTCTTTCCAATGCTAATTGCGCTTGTTCTAGTTTTGCTTGTGCCGAAGCCATTGCAGCTTGTGCTGAGGCGAGTTGCGGTTTACGTAATACTAGATCATTCGGCTTTCCGGCACGTTTTAATCTATCCCAGTCACGTTGCGCTTGCTGACTTTTCGCTTGCTCTTCGGCTAGTGATAACTTGGTATTAACGAGGTCTGACTCTGCTATACGTACAGTTAATTGATAATCCCGATCATCTATAGCTAAAAGCACATCGCCCGCAGCAAAAAATCCGCCTGCGATAAAGCTGTCAGCGACTTTAGTCACAGTGCCTGATACTTGACTGGCTATTTCGGCCTGACTACGCGGCTGGATAACACCATTGGATTTTAAATTAATGGTGTAATCACGCTGCAAAACTGGCACTGTTTCAACGCTGAGTGTATTAGCTGGCGGCGCTTTGTATTTATCCGATGTTGGGCCGTTGTCATTAATCAGGTTAACTGCAATCGCAGCAATGATTAATACTAAAGCAGGAAGTACGTAGCGTAATATTTTTTCAAATTTTGAGAGTGGTTTAGTCGTTGACACTGTCACTGTCCTTTGGCGTTGCAGGAATTGGGGTAACGTTGGTGTTATCAATCGTCATGGCATCAGAAATGATTACTTCATTTGGCAGTGGACCACCTAGCGCCAGTAATAGCTGAACTCTGTTTTGAATGCGAGCATGTTTTATTGATAATAGTGTGGTTTGCGCATCATAAGCACTACGCTGAGATTCTAAAACGGTAATATAAGCGGTGATCCCGGCAATATATTGTTCAAAGGCTAATTGCTCGGCACTAGAGAAATAAGTCGCCGCTTCTATTTGTTCTATTTCTTGTTGAGCCAAAGTGCCTTCTGCGGATAAAGTATTCTCTACTTCAATAAAGGCCTGTAAGGTCGCCGAGGTTATAGTGTTAGCGGCTTTTTTCGCTGTGATGGCTTGTTGCTGCTGTTTAGCTTCTAAATTACTCGCGTCAAATATTGGTGCCGAGGCATTGGCAAATAAAGACCAGATAACACTTTGTGCAGAAAGTAAGTCTTTTAACTCTGGACTGCTTTGACCACCAGAAATTGATAATGACAAACTTGGAAATCTATTCTTATAAGCATTGGCTAATCGCAAGTTCTCTGCTCTGAGTTTTAAATTGGCTTGTTGTAAGTCGTAACGACGCAGTAATAAATCAGATGGTAAACCTTCTGGGATAGCGGTTGCAGCAAAGGTTAAATCACCATTAGCAATAATTCTGCCGCTCGGGTAGCGACCTAATGAAATTTCTAACGCACGTTGTGCTTCATTTAAGCTGGCGAGGTTTTCTTGGCTATTAGCATAAGCACGGGCCAGATCTGCTCGCGCTAAATATACGTCTAAAGATGCATTAACACCTTGTTCATAGCCATTTTCAATAATATCGAGATTTTGTTTTAAATTGGTAGCACGCTTTTTGATGAGTTTGTATTGTTGCTGACTGAAAATTAATTGAAACCACTGCTGGCTAATCAAAGCCAGTGTCTTGCTCTGTTCTAGTTGATAAGCAAGCACAGACTGTTTAGCATCGAGAGTTGCCGCCTTGGTTAAGTCGTCCAGTTTACCTAATAGGTCGAGCTGCCAATTAATATCAATTTTGGCTGAATGACTGTTGGAAATATTGCTATTAGCTTTTTGGCGACCTGAACTAAGGAAAGCTTCTACTGTTGGCCATTCTTGTGCAGAAGTTTGCTTGCTTATCGCTACCGCTGTATCGACATCTAAACGCGCAGCTAACAGAGTCGGGTTATTTTGAAATGCTTCATTTATTAACTCAATTAATTGAGGGTAATTAGCTAATGCTGAACTCTGGTTTGAGATCCGGTTTGGAATCTGATTTAAATCGGAGAACTTGAGTTTTTCTGCGCTCCATGCTGGTGGTGTTGCTAACTCAGGAATATCTACCATTGTAGGCTGTTTGAGTAAACTACAGCCGGAGAGGCTTAATACGAGTAGTAAATGTGTAAATTTGCGCATGCGCAAGTGATCCCTAAGGTAAAATATAATTAATACAGCTATCTATAATAAGCACTTCTAATTAGGAAATCATGGCTTTTGCAATTCTTTGCCGTTTTAACCGTAAATTTTATTAACGTTTTAATTTGAGAATAAAATTAATGGCTTTGCCGAGTAACTGATAGCGCTGTAGGTCGGTTCTGTCATACTTTGTCGATAGGTAAGTAATGTTATTTCGATATTTTAGATAACGCGAGATTTGTAGTCGATTGAAACCACCAATACGGTATAGCAGGTCAAGTAGTTCACTAGCGTTTTCATCGTTGAGCTGTAATTGCTGGCTATATAACTCAGGCTCAAAATCTTGCTGTGTTAGAGTTACTTTTTTAACTAGTTTCTTTTCTTGTAAGTATTCAAGCCACTGTTCTACGAACAACGGTTTGCAGCCTGCTAATAAATTAAAGAAACCACCGCTGTCACTTTGGCAATGAGTTAATAGCGTACAGGCAAATTTGTCTTCACTTGCTGTAAATGTCACCGAACCAGAATCTGTCCAATATAAAGAAGCAATTTGAATACTTGCTGTTTCGCCACTAAAGCCTTCACACTTGAATATGTACATAGTAATTAAACTTGATGAAAAATAGTATTATACGCAAGTTTATAATGAAAGATGAGACTAGTGCTTATATATGTGCAAGTTTATTGATTTGAGCTAGACAGACCTGAAGGCGTTGTTCTTTCCTGAGGGGGTGACAGTGGTTTTTATTGCTGTTAATAAAGGTAAGCTATTAATCACGAAATAGTGGTTTGGGAGTAATGCCGTAACATGAGCCGAGAAAAACACGATATCAAGGTTTGAGTCGTTCTGATTAGCTAAAATATGCAGGAAATCGTGCGGCGACCATCATTGATCTCTTGGTTAATCTAAATAGACTATTCTCTTATCAATACTTAATATTGGAATTTAGAGGGGAGATTGGTTGGGCTTTTATATACTGTTGGCGCTTTATTTTGGTTGAAGCTACTACTTCTATAGATTTATATTCGATAGGTAGCGACATCATTATGGTTTTTATAGGTGGGGGTGTGCGTCATTTAGACTGAATTACGGTTTTAGGCATGATCAAACATGCCGTTTTTACAGGCATAATAGGTATAATTAAACTATTTGATTAAACTATGAGCAATTACACTCGATAGGTAATATTTTGCTTAGAAAAACTTGCCTATTTTAAGGCTTTCTCTATACTTGCTTCCACTGACACGGCAACAGCCGCTCAGTATGTTCTTTAACAATTTATTCAAGCAATCTGTGTGAGCACTTGCAGAGATATAATGACCAAAAATTATATCAATGTAATTGTGAACATTAAATTAAATC
>Ga0209292_1002902_pt1 | contig 19308 bp, 22 predicted proteins | sample GOMGulsemesocosm_2_FD_184634 | JGI IMG/M metagenome (GOLD analysis project Ga0209292, IMG submission 184634) | Methane-oxidizing microbial communities from mesocosms in the Gulf of Mexico - GOM9C Gulf of Mexico (SPAdes) (version 2) | ecosystem: Environmental > Aquatic > Marine > Cold seeps... | reverse complement strand
GTTTACAAAATGCTCATGACTTATGGCAAACAAGGCAAGAGCAAAGTTCACTACATGTTTCTCCATATAATTTTCAAGTGGCGTAATGCGGCTTAACAAGTTGCTCAAACGGAAAAATAACAGTTGGCCATCGCTTCGCGATTATAGCCAACCATTATTTTCCGCTTAGCAAAGCGTTATGTGTTTAGGGATGTATGAATAACTTCAGAGTTTTTTTATCAACATCATTTTTTATAATGAGTTCATATTTTGTATTTGATCTTATATTTTATGGTTTTGATTTGTTACTACTAATTGCTTCTATATTAGGCTATGTTTTAGCTCATTATATATGGCCGCCTAAATTCGATGATGAAAGTCATTGGTACGATTTATTAGAATATGTAGTGGATTTACCTTTTCGTATATTGGTAGGTAGTATCAGAGGAATAGGAAGTATTTTTAAAAACTCTGATTCAAGCTTTGATTTATAATACACATAAGTCATTCAAAAGGACTAAAAACAGCTGGCTACTGCTCGTGCCTCGCTGATTTTAGCCATCAATTTTTAGCCTCTTAATGAGGCGTTAGTGCGTCAAGCGAAGCTTGATGCATCTTGCAGGGTGTAAGTCCCTGTCGGGTAAGGTTTAACCAACCACCCGTATCGAGTGTTGCGCCTTTGGCGGAGTATGGGATTAGCGATTGCTTTTCAGCAGTGAGGACTGCACCACGCGAACAATATTGGTGAAGCGTACACAGAGAATCATATAGGCCATAGGGGTTGTCGTGACCCTGAAGTGCTGGTATCGCTCCGATAAATATTAGGTCTGACTGACGAGGTGTGTAACGCCATCGAAGTCCATGCAAAACAACCGTACTGGTTTGGTTGTGGCGAGTCAGCGGAGTTATTAAGCCGTGGCATGTATGAAGAGATGCATTGAGAACTTGAGAGATCCAAAGGTGTTCCACAAGGACTGTGGTAGGGAAGTTTAGTGAAAATCGAAGCCAGCGATGACCCTTTGGAAGTCAGATCAGCCCATAGTAGTCTGAGCAGGGGAAAGCCTTGTACATGGCGAAGGAGCTGACGGTTATATTTGGTATTGAGCCGACACATAGTCCAGACAAAGTAGGGCTGGGAACACTATGACAACTTCACTTAATACCATCGCATTTAAAGCACAAACCCATCCCAAGCACAGATTTCAAAATTTATATGGATTGCTAAATGCTGATAGTCTGTATCAAAGCTGGGGACAACTCAATAAGTTAGCTAAACCTGGTATTGACGGTATAACCATGCCCCAATACAAAGCTAAGCTGATAGGAAATATTACTCACTTAGGTCATCAGCTCAAGGATAAATGTTATCGAGCTAATGATATTAAGCGGATCTACATCCCAAAATCCAATGGTAAGCAGCGACCTTTAGGTCTACCAACGGTCGATGACAAACTAGTGCAACAAAGTGTGAGTCAGATCTTACAAAGTATCTGGGAACAAGACTTTTTACGTAATAGTTATGGTTACCGACCCAATAAAAGTGCACATCAAGCGGTGCATAGTTTAACACTCAATTTGCAATTCCAAGGTTACGGTTATGTTGTTGAAGCTGATATCAAAGGCTTCTTCGATAATCTTGATCATGAATGGCTGATGGAGATGTTAAAACAGCGTATCGATGATAAGGCAATACTTAACTTAATAAACCAGTGGTTAAAAGCACGGATAAAATCACCTGATGGTGTTTTCACTAAACCATCAAGAGGTAGTCCTCAGGGCGGAATAATCAGCCCTGTGTTAGCGAATATCTACCTGCATTACGCACTAGATTTATGGTTTGAAAAGAAAGTAAAGCCGAAGATGCGGGGCAGAGCTATGATGCTCCGTTATGCTGACGATTTTGTCTGTGCGTTTCAATTTGCTAACGATGCCGAGCGCTTTTATAAGGTATTACCGAAGCGTTTAAAGAAGTTTAATTTGGACGTAGCAAAAGATAAAACCTCTCTAATGCGATTTAGTCGTTTTCACGCAGGACGAAAACGTCATTTTGTATTTTTAGGTTTTGAGTTTTACTGGGGAAAAGATGCTAATGGTAAGGCAAGACTAAGACGACGCACTGGCGCTGAAAAGCAAAAGGCAAAGTTGAGTGAGTATTATCAATGGATCAAAGCTAAGCGCTCTTTTAAATTGAGAAGCTGGTTACCTCAGCTAAGGCGTAAGCTACAGGGTTTTAGAAATTACTTTGGTCTACCAGACAATAGCCGCAGTTTATCGAATTTACATGCTCATGTGTTACATAGTTTATATAAATGGTTAAACAGGCGTAGTGGTAGGCGAAGTTATAATTGGAGTAATTTCAATAAGATGTTAGAGTATTTTAAAATTGAGGTACCAAAAGTCAGCAAGCGATTTATTATTGTAGACTGGTACTAGGGTCGTGTTTTACACGAGTGAATATATAACTGAAGAGCCGGATGCGGTAATTCCGCACGTCCGGATCTGTGTGGGGTCGGCCCAGTAATGGGTCGCTCTACCACGATTGTGTTAAGTTCAATTATGAGTAATCGTTGAAGTTGAGGCGAAAAAAAAGCTCTAGAAAAGAGCTTTATTCGACCAGTATTTACTTGTGGTCGTGAACGTCTAGGTCTTTATGTTTTCGTTTGTTTTCTGGAGTCACTCGACGTCTTTGATCAGTTTTTCCAGTTGATTTAGCTTTAGGCTTTGGACCTGGTTTAATACTCATATATATTACCTTTTAGTTTGTGAAATGTTGCTTAAATATTATACCATACCTATTGCTGTATGCATAATTAGTACTGACTTAGTGTACAGTGTTTCTTTAAAGTGATGTTTGGTGGCTATTTAACACATAACAAGCTAATTAATAAGGACAAAAAACAGTTGGCTGTTTTCGTTCCTCAACATTTTAGCCAACAATTTTTTGCCCATTATTAGGGCGTTAGGCAACTTGGAGATATCGTGCCCGTATATAATCAATTCATTGACCAAGTAATTGCAGGAACCTCAGAAGATCTTCACGGAGAGAAATACTCAAAAGAGTTTTTTGAAGAATTGATTGAGTCTGCCCCAAATAGAATGCCTCTTCATCAGCATCATAATATGAGCAAAGATGTTCTGGGGTATTTAGAGAATTTTCGCCTTGTGCCTAATGAAGATGAATGGAATGTAATAGCAGATATTTTTGTAACAGCTGAAACTGTTGATGATTCATTCAAAGGGTTTAGCTTCTCAACAACACAGTCGATGGCTGGTAATCTAAAGAAACCCACCCATAATATTTATTTACCTTACCCACATTATAACGACTTAGAATTTGTTAATGAGTTAGTAAGCTCCGATTCCGATCTTATGATTGGAAAATGGATAAAGAAAGGTTTTACAGGGCTTGAATTAGGTCTAATTGCAACTGGAATTGCTGTTATTGTCGGTCCAGAATGGGATATACAATACAGAAATAAAGTAAGGCCTGCTCTGGTAAAGTTATTTACCTTTTTACCAAAATTAAACGCAAAAGAAATCCCCGTCGACTTAGTTCAGCATATCGAATATGGCTCTAACTTAGTTCAGTTGTATTTTACTCCTGATCGTTCTTCCCCTGAATCTGAGGCAGAATCGTTTAATGAAAAGTACTTTATAAAAGCTTATGAAACCGCTATTGATTTCCTAAGTACTGATTCTAAAAGCAACTCAGTAGGTGTGGAGAGAATTAAATTATATTTTGATAGTTATACAAAATCATATAAAGTATTTCATATTCAATATCTTGATGGGCTAGATGAAAGCGTTGCCTAACAAGAAATTAAACAAGGACAAAAAACAGTTGGCTTTTGTTCACTCCGTTCACTTATTTTAGCCAACAATTTTTTGCCTGTTAATTAGGCGTTAAATGCTCTTCACGCATTCCCTGACTTGAGGTGGTAATGAAAACTGTATCAGAATACAGCCAAAGAAATATATTGATAATCCCTCAGTCGCTATATGGCATGAGCGATGTACAACGATTAATTCATGACGGCAACTCTGGAATTTTTTATAAAGATCTAAAGCAGAACTTAGTTGATGTAGAGTTCTATACCAATGTTCCCTGTGTGGTCTATATTGAAAGTGGACAAGAAACAATTACAACCTCTGACAATAAAACACATGAATTACTTGCCCGCACAGCAATATTTTTACCGCAAGGCCTTAATCTTCATTCTGATTATGTAAAAATCACCGAAAATTTAAAAGCTTATCTTATTTTCTTTACGGATGATGTGCTTACTGACTTCATTAGTTCAAAAAAAACAAATGGAATAAATAAAGAAGAACAACCTAAATTACTAAAAATTAAATGCGATAGCTTAATTGAAGTATATTTTCATTCTATTCAGCTATTGAAGAAGCAAGGCTATAATTCACCAGCACTCGTTAGAGTTAAGTTACTTGAGTTTTTACATCTATTAAATTTATATGACAAACGTATTTTACAAGCTGCATTTCAAACCAAGAAAACATCAATGTCTCCGAAGCGAAACCTGACTCGTTTATTAAATAATAGCGATACGCTTAAACTAACTATCAGTGATTTAGCAAATCTATCTGGTAGAAGTATTTCTACTTTTACTCGAGACTTCAAAGCCATATATAACATCCCACCTAAGCAATGGATTCAAAATAAAAGATTAGATCGCGCCTATGAACAATTAACGAATACAGAATTGACGGTGACACATGTAGCCGCAGATTTAGGCTATGAAAATGTATCTCATTTTATTAAATCTTTTAAAGGGAAGTACCAAATAACACCGAAGCAATTAAAACAAAATAATTGATTGAAAAACATCATTTTTGTTTGTTTATGAGTAGTTTCCCTTTTAGTTCGTGATTAAATATCCCTAGTTAATTAATCAACGGAGTAAAATATGAGCGTAAGAGTAACCCTTAATTGCCAAGTGAAACCTGAACAAATTGAAGTATTACTGCCTTTTTTAGAAAAAAACTTACCTAATGTTAGAGGATTTGATGGCTGTATTAGTGTGACTGTGTATTTTGATAAAGGGAGTTCGGAAATGTTACTTGAAGAAGAGTGGCTTAGCATAGAGCACCATCAAACCTATATAAAGCATATTGAAAGCAATGGTATATTAGGTGAATTAGCTGCATTTTTAGCGTCGGCTCCTGTTATTAAATACTTTCAAAAATCAGACGCTTAAACCGAAGAATAAATACAACGAGCACTTAACAAGCAAATCAAGTAGGACTAAAAATAGTTTGCTTTTTGCTCGTTCCTCGCAGATTATAGCAAACAATTTTTAGCCTCTTATTGGGGCGTTAGGCACATTAAGTAATATCGGAGTTTAGCATTGGAAGTTACTTATAAAGAATTAACTGAATGTGATCTCAGTTTACATAAAGAGTTTATTTATATTGCCCTCTGGGATTCTCCTGATGAGCAGAGACGATCAAGAGGTGCTTTGAATAGTCCCAAAGTAAGAGCGTATTATAATAACTGGGGACATAAGGATGATTTGGGTTATATTGCCTATGTTGAAGGAGTGGCAGTAGGGTTTATTCAATTACGGGTTAAAGAATCCATTACTGAGGAGTACTCAGAGTATCCAGAGTTAGCTATTTCTGTACTGCCTCAGTATCAAGGAAAAGGCTTAGGGTCTCAAATGTATAACAAATTGCTATCAAAGGTTAAACATAAGTATTCAGGCATTAGATTAGGTGTTCATCCTAAAAACAGTATGGCAATCAAGTTATATAAAAAGTTAAACTTTAATTTCTATGCACATCCAGAAGGCTTTTACCCTCAAATGGTTGTAAAGTTCAATAAATGTGCCTAACAAGCTGTTCAAGTGGGACTTTTTACTGTTTGCCGGGTTCCGCTTCGCTCCACATTTTGGCAAACTATCAAAAAGCCCCTTAACAGGGCGTTATATTTTTCCGTTACTTTATATTTTAGAGTGGATTCTTCCCAAAAAAAATTGAAAAAAAACCGACAATAAAGTCGGTTCTTAGAATTAGATAAAGCTAATAAGCTTATTGTGGGTTTAGGATAGCCTTTTTTGCTCGGCCAGCTTTAATCGCAGAATTACAAGCTTTTGATAACTTACGCATAGCTTCAACTTTACGTTGGTTAGTTACTTCATTTCTTTTTGAACGCATAATTCACTCCTTCAGTGCCAAAACCGCACCACGAAATATATTCTAATTCATTAACATACCTCTTTGCAAGCAAATTATAGAATACGACTAGCCTTTCATCTGCGGCTGATGCTGTGTAGACTTTAGCCTGCTTGTCTATTGAGTGAGATAATATTAACGCTGAGATCACTCTGCCTAACAAGTTTAGTTGTTGTCTGGTAATTGATTCTTCCGGTGGCTCAAATAACGTCTCATTTTCTAAATTAGATTTTAAATCAAACTTAATTTCATAACAGGCCTCATCAAGTTTCATTCCTATTCGTGATTCAGTATCCTCAAGTCTTTCATCGCTAAAATCACCTTCTGTTGAAGGCATTAAATAAACTGTGTATTCACTACCCATGATGTTGCATTCAAGCTGGCTTACAATAAAACCTAAGTCAACTTCTATGAATTCCACCAGAGGCAAGTTTTTATGATCAAGAAACTTGAAGGTCTCTGAAACGTCTCCGAGAATGGTATCAGTACTAGTTTCCTGATTTGACACTATATTATAATTTAAGAACCTTGCCCCAAACGACAAAACATTAGCTTCTATTGCGGCTAATGGGAAACCATTATTACTGACTCCTAGCACAATTAATATATCATTGGGTTCCCATTTCATTTCACAAAGGTCTGCACTAGGGACATCTTTAAAATTTAATATGCTATCTGGTTCAGCTATCGAGCCATGAATATGTACAGCGCTTCCACCTGACTGCTCGATTAGATCATCAATGTTAAGAGTATAGTGTTGAAAATCTACACCTATTGATTCACAGTAGGTTTCAAGGTACTTACATTCAAAATGTGCACTATTTGGAGTAAACTTTTTATAATTTTGACTAATACTCTCTATAATGCCCAATAGCTCACATTTTTCGGCTGTTTGAAATGCTTTATATTCAGTTGTCTCTTTGATATCTTCATATGTAGGTAACCCTGAAGGAACGGAAAGACCTGCACCCGATAAAATAACTACTTTCATAGTTTTAATACGTTAATGTTCATTTTAACTACTAAATTCACGTTGTTCTTACCCAATTAATTATTAAATTACCTCAATTGACATAAAGGCTTTGATAAACCATTATGCAACAAAGGCTTATGGATTCCAATATTCAAAAACATAACAAGTCATTTCAGCAGGACAAAAAACAGCTGGTTTTTGCTCGTGCCTCGCTAATTTTAACCAGCTATTTTATTGCCGCTTAGCAAAGCGTTAGCTGTCAGGGATATTGAGACATATGGATACATTTAACCAAGAACTAAAAAAAGCCATCGAGAATCATTATGCGAGGGTTCGCGAATCATTTAATGATCTATATGGTTACACTCTTTATACCGATGACAGTCTTTGTAGTATCGGACCTGTCTGCAATCGGGAGTCAGATATTACAGTTTCAGAATCAGATGAGATGTACGCCTACTACAAATACGGTGCAGTAGAGTGGTCGAATTTCGAAGGTTTTGGAACCTTTGATGGTGTAAACAATCTTCTAACGAAAATCATGGATTGTGATCATCCTGAGTGGGCTGAAAGGCGTCAAGAAGTTCTGGAGGCGTGCCTAAGCACTCTCTCCGAACTAGATAAAAGCAATTTATTTGGACCTAAAGATTCTGGCAGGTTCATTGCTATTTGCATAGCAGATTCTGATGATCCAATCATGGAAAAGTCGGCGAAGCTGCTGAATAACTCAAGTGTCTATGAGGCATACGCAAAAGAGTTTTCTTAAACATGGTCGCAGCTAACAAGTTGCTGCACTCGGAAAAATTACTCGCTGCGCTCCCAATTTTCCGGTGAGCAAGGCGTTAGTTGCATTACCCTTTCAAACTACGGAGTAGAATTTTGATAAATAGAATTGGCCACCGCTACATAGATGTAGATTCTGGTAAAACCTTAGATGGATGGTACCCGCTTAACACAGAGGAAATACGGCGTTCATGCCCAGCGGAAAAAGTAGGGCTAATTCGTGGTGAGACTTTTGAGATAGAAATAAACCCTAATTCAGCTCCAGAATCTACAGAAGATGCATACCTTAGACTTCATCTTTTGTCTGAGCGATCATATAAACCCAACAGTATTAATCTAGAAGGTATTTTCGGCCTTCTCCCTAATATTGCGTGGACAAATGCTGGTCCAATCTTACCGGCACTTGTAAACAAATTGAGAGCGGAACTTGCTGGTGAGTATTTTCACGTACAGGTAACGTCGATTGATAAGTTTCCGAGAATGACAGACTACATAACGCCAGAAGGTGTTCGAATTGGTGATGCAGATCGAGTTCGCCTAGGTGCTCATTTGGCATCTGGAACTACCGTGATGCACGAAGGGTTTGTCAATTTTAATGCAGGAACTCTGGGAAGCTCAATGGTTGAAGGTCGCGTAACTCCTGGTGTTTTGGTTGGAGTTAATTCCGATGTAGGTGCTGGCTCATCAATTATGGGGACCCTTTCAGGTGGCGGAAAGCGAGTAAACTCAATAGGGAAACGGTCTCTATTAGGTGCAAACGCCGGTATCGGTATTTCGCTTGGCGATGACTGCATTGTTGAAGCTGGTTTATATGTGACTGCTGGCACAAAAATTAAGACACCTGATGGAGACGTAGTGTCTGCAAGGGAACTATCGGGGAAATCAAATTTATTATTCCGGAGAAACAGCCAAACTGGGCAGGTCGAAGTATTACCTACAAACTCAAAAGTATGGGGTGGCATAAATTCAGCACTTCATAGCAACGAATAGCAACTAACAAGGCACATCAATCTGACATTTATTCGTCATGCGTTTTGCAAAAAAGACCGCAAAACCCACGCCCAGTAAATGCAGTTGTGCTTAGTGTTATATTTTTATTCATAGGTTCAGTAAACTTAAATTTTTATTTTTAAGTTGACGATTTTGAACTTGAGTGTAAACTTAATCTATTGAAATTAAGTTTAGGTTTCTGTATATGCCAAGAATTAGAGTTCCCAAACCCTTAAACGAACTACTTACCACTGTTTCTCACGAAGAGTTCATCCCACTCTTAGGTAATTTCAAACCTACTGACTCTGAAGGTAAGTACCTCCATTGGGATAAATTCATATGGAGACTTCCAAAAGGGATGTCTGAAAAAGCATCTTGGGTTGCAACAAAACTTTCAAGAAAGACAATATCTAAAACTATTTCTTTAGAGGCTGAGAAAGATTCACTTTTTAGTTTTTGTATTCCTGATTCTTTACACGCCCAGCTTCACCATATTGATAAATTATCAGGGGGGGGGCATGCAATTGGTGATGGTTCCTTTATTACAACAAAAGAAAAAGATAGATATTTAGTTAAAAGCTTAATGATGGAGGAAGCAATTACATCTTCCCAACTTGAAGGAGCCTCAACGACAAGAAAAATAGCAAAACAAATGCTTGAGAGTAAAAGGCAACCAATTGATAAATCTGAACAAATGATATACAACAATTATTTGTTAATGAGAAAGGCACTTGAAAGAAAGGATGAACCTCTCACTATCGAATTGATCTTAGAACTTCACGCTATAGCTACCTTTAAAGCGATAGATAATGATGCTATTCCTGGTGCTTTGAGAGAAGATAATGATATAGCAGTATCTAATTTATATAATGAGTTAGCCCATAATCCTCCATGCTTTTCATCTTTAAAAGATAGGTTGTCAGCTCTTTGTGAGTTTGCAAATGAAAAGCATGATGGCCAGAACACCGATACATTTATCCATCCATTAGTTAAAGCTATAATTTTGCATTTTATGATTGGCTTTATACACCCTTTCGGTGATGGGAATGGCAGAACAGCAAGAGCTCTTTTTTATTGGTATATGCTCAGTTCTGGTTATTGGCTCTTTGAATATGTTTCTATTAGTAAATTAATTCAAGAAAAGAGAAGCGATTACGATGCTGCATTTATTTATACAGAAACAGATGAGTTTGATTTAACATATTTCATTTATCATCAAGTAGATGTTGTGACTAAAGCAGTTAACTCTCTGAATGAACATATTGAAGCTAAAAAAAGTGAATTTTATCAATTCATGGAATGGATTGAAAAAAGTCCTATATCTAAAAACTTTAAAAGAGGACAATTAGAACTATTAAAGGAAGCGGTTAAACAACCAGGTAAGATATTCACATCCAAACAAGTTTCTATGGAGTTTGATATAAATGAGAATACAGCAAGAACATATTTAAATGGTCTAGTTGATGCGGATCTTTTAATAGCTACTAAAAGTAAAAAAAGTAAAGCAATTCTTTATTTAGCACCTGCAGGGTTGAGAGATCAATTAAAAATATAACAAGTTGCTCAAACGGAAAAATAACAGTTGGTTATCGCTTCGCGCTTTAACCAACCATTATTTTCCGCTTAGTTTGGCGTTAGTACTACATGGAGATTCAGCCGTTGTATTTGAGTAAAAAGCTATTAGTTTTATTATCCTTATTTTCATTTTGTTCGTTTGCTTCTAACCAAGAAGAAATAAATCACCTTTTGAATTTTGTTTCTTCTACGGATTGTAAATATGAAAGAAATGGAACTATGCATAATGGTGCTGAAGCTGTTAAACATATAACTAAGAAGTATGAGTATTACTCAGACGATATTGAAACAGCAGAAGAGTTTATTAAATATTCAGCGACCAAAAGTAAAATGTCGGGTAAATATTATAAAATTCATTGTAGTAATATGGTTGCAGTAAAAAGTCAGGATTGGCTTCTACAAGAATTAAATCTTTATAGGGTTGCTCAAAAGTAGTGCTATAAGAGATTAAACAAGGACTAAAAACAGTTGGCTTTCTCCTGCGTTGCTAATTTAGCCTATTAGAAGCTTGCTGGGCGACTATCTTTCATCAATAAATCTAGTTTTATTTGTGCTTGTTTTGGCTTTTCTAAATCAATTACCTCAATCATTTCGCATTCATCTCTAATCATTTCAGGAATAAGACTTGGGTAATGACGGCAATCTTCAGGTCTATCTAAGTAGATACTGCATGTATATTTATTTGGGGCAAGAGAGTCTGTTTTTGGTGCTACTTGGAGAAAGGGGCATTTTTTAAGTTTAGTGCCAGATTCAGGATCGAACCATATTTCGTTATTTTTTACGAACTCGAAGATTTCTGGGTTAAATATCTCCCATAGGTCAATTTCTTCTTTTGTTGCCGAAAGATCACCACCACCATATTTGATACAACATTTACCGCATTGATTACAATCTTTCATAGTTCGCTGATTAGTAGGGGGAACAAAACCGTATTCTATCATTGATGTTAGCTTTATATTGTCTTCTGTTGTATATAAATAATCCTGAAGCCAATAAAATAAGACTAAACGGAGTTGGTGTATATGTAATGGCTTATTAATATATATGAAGCCAAGTGGTGCGCTTGGATGTGAATTTAGGTAATGGTAGCGTAATGGCACATAACAATTAAGCAGGAGTAAAACCAGTTTTTTTTCCATTATTGCTATTTATATCCCTTGATGTTTTGCTATGGTATTAACGATAATCACATTCACACGGAGTAGTACACTTGGTCACTTGTTATCTCAATTATGTTATAGACCCTTATAAAGCTAAAGAATTTGAACATTACGCTAAACTTTGGATCCCTTTAGTAAATAAGTTTGGTGGTAATCATCATGGCTATTTTTTACCTTCAGAGGGAGCTAATAACAAAGCTTTAGCTTTGTTTTCATTTTCAAGTTTAGCCGCTTACGAAGAATACCGAGAAAAATCACTTTCGGATACCGACTGTATCAGTGCATTTAAATATGCAGAAGATACAAAGTGTATTTTAAGTTATGAGCGCAGTTTCTTTCGTCCTCTTTTCGAATAAATGAAAAGTAAGCAATTAACTATGCCAGGTTAAGAACAATAAAAGTTTACGCTTTCATCGTTATTTTGGCCTACTATTTTGGGCTACTATTTTTTCCCGTTAATATAGGCGTTATATAACTAGGAGAGTTAAGTGTTTGTAGTAATGTTTGAATTTGTCGTTAAAGAGGGTTGTGAAGCTCAATTTCTTAGAGCTTGGCCGATAGTAACTCAAGGCATATATTTGTTTAAAGGTAGCTTAGGCTCTCGTCTCCATAAAAATATTAATGGTGAGTATATTGCTTATGCACAGTGGCCAAATCAAAAAGCTTGGGAGCTATCATCTGAAATTGAAATGTCACTTGATTATGAAAATCATCGTGAATCTATGCATGAATCTCTTAATCTTGAATCAACAAAGGTTTTATATCAAATGGAAGTAGAAATAGACTACCTTCACCGTAGAACTTTTGCTTTATAATTTATCTAATAATTCGCCCTCTAAGCGAGGGTGATTAATCTAAAGGAATATAGAACATGGAAGCACTAAAAGCAGTTCTCGCAACACTATGTTATTTTATTGGGGGCGTGTACCTTACATCAATAATTTCTGGTGTTTTTAGCTGGTTTGAATTTATTGGTGGAATAATTTGTTTTGTTTTAGCTTATTATACGTGGCCAAGTAAAAAACGCGGCCATAGACATTTCGATAATAATTTACTCGATATTTTGGAAATTGTTATAGAGTTACCATTTGAGCTTTTGGGTTGGTTTTTCAAGTTTATTGGACGCTTGTTTCGTGGTAAAGATGGCGGTGTGGATTTGGATATAGACTTCTAATTCTAAAGAGCAGTTCTGTAAAACATCAATGTAGGCCGGTTTAGGTAGCGTGGTTGTATGATGTTTTATTCAGAGTTGAGTATAAATTAACGTTAAACGCCAAAGCCTCTTAACAAGTTTACGCCTAACCCCATCCACTTCGGCACTGCATAACGTAGTTTAGGTTTGTTACTTTCAGCAGCTTTAACCATGGCATCAATAACAGGTTGTATGTTGTCTTGTTGCATACTAAATACGAGCTTTTTTTCTGCTTTTTCAATATACGGGATATGATCTTTATATAGTGAGTTTTCTTTCATCCAGTCGTATTTTTTAGCTGCGTTTCCTTCATTAAATCCGGTTCCATAAGGACCAGGCTCGATCATGGAAACATTAATGTTAAAAGGCTTTAGTTCTTCTGATAAGCCAGCACCAGCGCTTTCTAAGGCATATTTTGTCATAGAATAAGGTGATAAAAAAGGTAGCGGTATTCGGCCTGCTAGTGAGGTAACTATAATAATGGTGCCACTTTTCTTCGCTATCATTTGTGGAGCAACCGCTTGGATCATTGCCAGTGTACCAATAACATTCGTTTCAAGGTTTCTACGTACTCTATCTAGAGGTACTTCAACTAAAGCTCCGCCTTCGCCAATTGCGGCATTATTAATGAGTACGTCAAAATTTTTATCTTTAATTTGGGCAATATCGTCTGCTTGGGTTATGTCTAATTTTACAATGTTTAGGCTAACGTTATGTAGCTTTGCATATTCACTTAGTTCTAAACCTTGTTCGGCATTGTAAGTGCCGGCACATACATTATGACCTCGTTTAGCAAGTGCTATGGCTGTTTCTCTACCAAAACCAGTGGCAGCGCCTGTAATTAATATGCTTTTCATTTATTATTATCCTTTATCGAAAACCCTATTCATTGAATATTATTACATGATTTAAATGTGTGATCTTTATCAAACATTTTTGCTTTTTATTGCCCGTTTATCCAACGTTTATAGCGTTTTGTATGCACTATGGTTTGCACTTGTTGAATAATAAAAGCTTTAAGTGGTGATACATTAGGTTTTGTTTTTTTATTTTCACTTAGCTTTTTCAGTTGAAATTTTACTACTGCCATAGTGGCTAAAGATGCGAGTGTTTTGTTTTTCCAAACTACGGGTGTCACATTTACTTCTACATCTTGGTTCTTACGCCAATCGTTTGGTAAATTAGGGTTAATCGCCAACGCTGTCGCGATACCAACCATGTCTAGTCCTTGTTCTAGTACTTGCTGAGCAACAGGGTAGCGGCGAATACCACCGGTAACCATAACGGGTATTGTCGCTAACGCTTTGAGTTGTTGTGCAAATGTTAAGAAATAAGCTTCTCGGGCAAGTGTGTTTTCATCGCGTGAAACACCTTGCATTGCAGGAACTTCGTAACTACCACCAGACACTTCTATTAAATCGACATTTTCATTATTGAGCAGTTTTACTAACTCTTGTGCGTCAGTAGTACTAAAACCCCCTCGTTGGAAATCAGCAGAGTTTATTTTTACTGCGACTACAAAAGTAGGGGAAACTTTTGTGCGGATCCCTCGTATAACGTTTAGGAGTAGTTTTGCTCTGTTTTCAATACTTCCACCCCAGCTATCTTGTCGTCTATTGCTAGAAGGAGATAAAAATTGACTGATCAGGTAGCCGTGTGCGGCATGTACTTGTACACCATGAAATCCTGATTTTTGTGCTAAAAGTGCAGTATTAATAAACTTGTTAATAACATGCTCAATATTTTCTTCGCTCATTGCTTTTGGTATTGAAAAGTTTTTAGATAACTTTCCTAGGTCTAAAGGAACAGCTGAAGGTGCATAAGTTGTTTGACCCATTGCCGCGGGCATTTGACGACCCGGATGATTAATTTGCATTATTATTTTAGCACCATGAGTGGTACTAACTTTAGCCCATTCTTTAAACAGAGTAAGGTGTTTATCGTTTTCTAATACCACCCCGTTTGGTCCTGTCATTGCTGCTGCGTCAACCATTACGTTACCAGTAATAATTAATCCAACACCGCCATTCGCCCATTGTTTATACAAATTCAATAAACCAGAAGAGGGGGCATGATCAGCGTTAGCCATGTTTTCTTCCATTGCCGCTTTGGCTAGTCTGTTGGGGATACTTGTACCATTAGGAAGCGTGATTGAATTGAATACAGTCATAAGTTTTAAATAAATAAGTCGATTGAGTTGAGCAAAGTATAAGGTTAAAGTTAACTTTAATGTCAATACAAATGAAGAAACAATATGAGAATAGGGGAACTGGCTAAACAAACAGGCTTAACGGCTTCGAGTATACGTTTTTATGAATCAAAAAAATTAGTGTGTACCGTTAAACGTAATGCTAATGGTTATCGGGAATATGCGCCTGAAACCGTACTTATTTTGAAAATTATAGCGAGTTGTCAAAAGGCCGGTTTTTCTTTAAAGGAAATAGAGCACTTATTACCGCAAGACATAGGTCATTGGCAACACGATAAGTTACTTGAAGTACTTAACGGTAAAATAAAGGAGATTGAAACCTTACAAATTACCTTAGCCGAAAATAAAAAGCAGCTATGCTCAATTGTAGAACATATTGAAAATAGCCCAGAAGACTTAACCTGTGAAGAGAATGCTAAATTGGTTTTAACACGCCTACAAAAAGATGGAATAGTATAATAATCATTCGTATTTCTTAAAGCGTTTCAATCGCGTACATTACAATATTGGCATTATGTGCACGGTAACTGTATTCCAACGCCATTAGGGTAGCCCCAAAGTGCAAGGTTTAAAGGGCGTAGATGCATGCAGGTTCTTAGGTTTAGTTTAGCTTAGGTTTAGTTTAGCTTAGGTTTAGTTTAGGTTGGAACAATAAACCTATGCCTCTAGCCTTTTAACGCCCCTGAGTGAAAAGAAATTTGTTGGAATTGGTATTACTTCACTATTTTGATCCAATCACCTGGATTTACTTTTTTCCTGGGATAAAGCCCGTTAATTAAACGTAAATGTTGCTCTGTATATACACCTAATTTAATGTGTTTTGCTAAATCTTCAATGGTGGTTTTATCGTTGGCTTTAACGTAATGAATTGTTTTTGATTTACGTTTTTTAGGTTGGCTTCGTTCAGGGCGAAAACTTCGAATGCTTTTTAAAAAGAGTTTGTCGTAATCAATACCTTCCTGAGGTTTAATCACGCTACCAGCAAGTAAATAAGCTCGGCTGCCTTGAAAAATAACGGCTACTCTATTGCCTTGTTCGTTACCTTTTTTAGTGGCGATGGCGGTATGACCTATTAGTCCAAATTGCTTAAAGTCTTCTGATCGCGTTAATTGTTGATTAGGTAATACGCTACGTAAATAGTTACTAGGCGATAGTTTAACTTTAACTCGAGCAACCATTAGCGATATTTCAGCTGAGTTGTCTGCTGGCGCTGCAACAATAGCCTGGCGGGTGTTTTTTACTTGCCATTGCGGGTGGAACAACAGTGAGAAGCCAAGTTTTTTATGAAGATATCGTCCTTTTTCTAACGGACGTTCTTTTACTTTAGCATCGTAGTTAATACCAAAAACTAGCCCTTCTGTGTGTTTACGGTATTGGTCTTTGTTGTTTAAATTAATTTGATTGTCGGGCAGAGTGCCGGCTTTAGCTATAACCTCTTTTAACCGTATATCGTTACGAGGATGGGTTGAAAAAACGCCATGATAACTCTTTATTTTCTTACCTTCTGATTTTGCGCGATATCGGGCAAATTTTTCATGATCTTTAAGTACGCCAATCGTTTCAACCATGGCGTGGGGATCGTAGCCGCTATTCACTAAATATTCTGCCCCAAAACCATCGGCTTCTAACTCCATTTCTCTACCGTAGCCTTTTACTGCTGCGGTGCTCCACATATTTGTTACATCGCCGACAATACCACTACCTGTCGCTATCATGCTGGTAATGGTTAATGCTCCGGCTCCTTTTTTGGCACTGTCTTGGCGAACTACATGACGAGCCGTTATATGGCCAACTTCATGTGCTAGCACTGCGGCTAATTGTGCTTCAGAGTCTAAATATGCTAATAAACCACGGTTTATGTATATATATCCGCCGGGTAGGGCAAATGCGTTAATATCGGGTTTATCAATAATGGTAAAGTAATATTTAATGTTTGGACGGTGGCTGTTTTTAGCCACTTTTTGGCCAATGTCGTTTACATACTTTGTTAATGCTTCATCTTGATAAATAGGCATAGATTTAAGCACTTTTTCATGAAGTTCTTTACCTTTTTTAATTTCGGCACTTTCCGACATCATTACTAAATCAGGCCGGCCTGTTGCTGGATTCATGGAACACCCAGTAATAAAAAGTAAAGGTAATACTAATTTACAAATGAAGAAGCGGTTATTGGTAGTCATGATTACTTCCCAGTTATTATGTCACTTGGACTTGTGAAAAAGGTTTGTAATTGCAAGGCCATGGCCTCGCAGGCATCTGTTTGAACCGTAGCAATTAGGGGGATAGGCACAACTACAGCCGGTACGTACGATGTTCCTTCAGCAAAACTGCTCACTTTTCCTATTTGTACTTTTGTTTTATAGTCCCAAATTGATGCTTCGTATTGTGATTCATTATCCCAGGTACCAAAGCCAAAACAGCTGACACCAACCGTGCTGATACTGCAGCTAATACTGCCGCTGCTGCGTGTTTTTTCGGTGTTGCCGTCAATCCAAATAATGTAATGAACGTTATAATCACTAAATATAGCTTTAACTTTGTCGTATCGTAATAAACGGTGAAGGTCTTTAATATGGCTAGGGGCTGTACGTGCTTCAAACCAAGGGTATAGTCGGTCGACAAACTCTGTTTCAGGAATAACATTTATTCCTTGTTTTCCTTTTGCTAAATTTTTCCCAACACAGGATATAAGCTCAGGCTCGGTTTCATAATCACTACCTGTTCTTCTGCCTATTACAACAACAGATTCGCCTTGGAGTAATTCGCTTTCAGTTACTTTTACTTGATCAATGGTAACTGTTGTACATGCGCTAATACTTAACAGTACTAATAATATTGAATATTGCTTGATGGCTAAAACATGGTTCATGATTCACTCCTAATAAACAATATGTTGGTTAGTTGGTGCAGTAGATACAGCAACATAGTTTTTGGGATGAGTGTTGATAAAAGCTGACTGTTGTTCTTGTTGTTTTATCCAGTGTTGAATTTCAGGTAAATGATTAAATCGTAGGATAAAACCGGCTCCTACATCGCGTAGGGCGACAACCATAGCTTCATTAAGGGCTTTTTCTTTGCTCTTAAACATGGCGGTTGGTGTTTTACCGTATGCGGTTTGGATCCAGTCAGCGATAATATTTCCGTGAGCGTCATAAACTTTTAAATGATATTTTATCCAAACTTCAAACATGTTTATTTTGGTTTCAACTGGCATGTTGTACTGAAATTCGTCAATTATAGGGTAGAAAAACATATCAATTGTAGGGTCGTTCGACGAGGATACATCGTTGGCGTACACTACTTTTTCAAACATACCTTCTAAAACGGTAGTAAATAATTCTACTTGAGCTTCGCCCATCGAAATCTCTTTTTCTTCGCGTTCTTCATCCTGCTCCTTATAGCTATAATTTGAAAAATCTGTGTCATAAACTACAGCTACCTTTAATGGCAGTGGGTCAACAACAGGTGGGGGAAAATAACCTTTTACTACCACTTTTGTTGTACAACCAATAAGCATGAAACATAAAAATACTAATATGCTTTTTGCCAGTTTTTGAATTGTTACCATGTATATTTTCATCTGATGATTACTCGCACTAAGGTTCTAAATCATTTAATCCTACAAATGTGCCGCCATTACGATAGGTAAGTTCTCTCATTAAAGTGGCAAAACGGATCCCTGTTTTTTGTAGGTGTTTAGGGCGCATAAATTGCACCGGAAAACCAACGGCATGAATTCGCACCATGCGTTCTTTATTGGCGTTAATTTTATTGATTATGGAAATTGTTTTTAATACTTGCTGTATTGATCGGCCAGAAAATTCATCGCCCATAACATATAAGCTAATTTTTTTGTCTTGACTAAAAAAAGTTCGAATGGCTTTTTGAATTCCTTCTACCGGACTACTGTTACTAAATGGGTTCCATTTTCTTAATCGTTTTATAATGGCTCCTCTGCGTGCGGTAGTATCGGGTATCCATTTTCGTTGATAGCTGGTAAACATGTATTTTCCCATGTCATTCATTATTTGAATGCCTTTTACTTCTGGGTAAATATTTAGCGTTGCGATGATCTCTTCAAGCAACCTTGGCCATGCATAATTAAACATACTGCCAGAGGTATCAATGATGAAAATAAGGTATTCACTGTCTACCGGGATGCCGCCAATTAAGCTGTTGGTGCTTTTATAGCTTTTACCTAATAATCGCTCCATTTCGGCAGAGAGGGTTTGTAATGCAATGGCTAAGTCACCTT
>Ga0209292_1002900_pt1 | contig 19312 bp, 18 predicted proteins | sample GOMGulsemesocosm_2_FD_184634 | JGI IMG/M metagenome (GOLD analysis project Ga0209292, IMG submission 184634) | Methane-oxidizing microbial communities from mesocosms in the Gulf of Mexico - GOM9C Gulf of Mexico (SPAdes) (version 2) | ecosystem: Environmental > Aquatic > Marine > Cold seeps... | reverse complement strand
ACTTTCAGTTTCTTCTCCTTTCAATAACTTACTCTTTAAATCATATATAATTTCTTCTCTGTTCCTTTTCATTTTTATTATTCAAAATGTTGTTTTGTAATTAAGCCCAACAACCGAATAAACGTACCGTTACGCTTATTCACGTTATATGTTTTACCAAATATAGTAATAATAATGAATGGTAGCAGAACATACAAATAATACGACTAAAGCCGTTTGAAAAAAAATAAACGTTTTTAACGGTTAAAAACAGTTAAAGTTCTAAGCCGTTAGTAAAACTTCAGGTTTATCTAAAATTAATTTAGCGCATTTTTCAATTTTTATTTAAAATACCCATAAAAAAAGCCGCTGAGAAAAATTCTCAACGGCCTACTATATTTTCAAAAATCACTACAATTTAAACACAATTACGTCAATTTTGTATCTTGTGTCTATGCGCGCAGCGTTCTTGTATCTATAAAAGCAAAGCTTTTAAATTAATCTAAAGAACCAATCATTTTCTTAGGATCCACCCAATTGTCATATTCTTCAGCAGGTACATATCCTAAACGAACTGCTTCTTCTTTTAAAGTAGTTCCATTTTCGTGAGCTGTATTAGCAATTTCTGCCGCTTTGTAATATCCAATTTTAGTGTTTAAAGCAGTCACCAGCATTAACGAATTGTTTAATAATTCTTCAATTCTTTCATTGTTTGGTTCTATACCTTCCGCACAGTTGTCATTGAATGACACACAAGCGTCACCAATTAATTCAGCCGACTGTAATAAATTAGCTGCCATCATTGGTTTAAATACATTTAATTCAAAATGTCCTTGTAAACCACCAACAGTTACTGCTACATCATTACCCATAACCTGTGCACATACCATAGTTATAGCTTCAGCTTGCGTTGGATTTACTTTTCCTGGCATAATAGATGAACCTGGTTCGTTAGCTGGAATAGTAATTTCACCAATACCTGAACGTGGTCCAGAAGCCATCATTCTAATATCATGCGCAATTTTGTTTAATGAAACTGCAATTTGTTTTAATGCACCATGTGTTTCCACAATCGCATCATGAGCTGCTAAAGCTTCAAATTTGTTTTCAGCTGTGATAAATGGTAATCCAGTAAATTCAGCAATGTATTTAGCTACTAAAACATCATACCCTTTAGGTGTGTTTAGTCCAGTACCAACGGCAGTTCCACCAAGTGCTAATTCACTTAAGTGTAATAATGTATTATCTAATGCTTTTAAACCGTGGTTTAATTGAGAAGTGTATCCGCTAAATTCTTGACCTAAAGTTAAAGGAGTTGCATCCATAAGGTGAGTACGTCCAATTTTAACCACATCTTTAAAGGCTTCAGATTTTGCTTTAAATGTATCTCTTAATTTTTCAATTCCAGGAATTGTTTTTTCAATAATCATTTTGTAACACGCTATGTGCATTCCTGTTGGGAATGTGTCATTTGACGACTGTGACTTGTTCACATCATCATTAGGCATTAACGTTTTTTCTCCTTCTCCAATTTTATGACCTGCCAATACGTGAGCTCTATGAGCAATCACCTCATTCACATTCATGTTAGACTGAGTACCAGAACCAGTTTGCCATATTACTAATGGAAATTGGTCATTATGTTTGTTGTCAATAATTTCATCACAAACGGCAGCAATAGCGTTTCTTTTTTCTTCAGCTAAAACACCTAATTCACAATTTGTATAAGCAGCCGCTTTTTTCAAATATGCAAATCCGTGAACAATTTCTAAAGGCATACTTGCAGCAGGTCCAATTTTAAAATTGTTTCTTGAACGCTCAGTTTGAGGTCCCCAATATTTGTCAGAAGGTACTTTAATTTCCCCAATTGTATCTTTTTCAATTCTATATTCCATGATTCTGTAAAATTTTGTACTACAAAAATAACAATACTTTTAGGACTTAAATTAAAGTTGACAAAAATCATTGTCAGTTAGAGTGATTTTAGCAAAAAATAATGTTGAGAATAGTTTTTTGACGCTTTATCCTGCTTTCCATTTCAATAGTTATCATTAAACATTACAAAAATTCAATTTTAAATGCGCTTCCAAGGTCGCAACCTAAAATTTATTTTTGTAGGTGTTCAATTTCAAAATGATTTCCATTGCAATCTGGGCGAGTGAAATAATAGTTTGATAATAAGATTTTTAGTAAACGTAAATGATTTGTTTGTATTGGTTTTTCACAATAAATTAGTTGCGTTTCGTAATTTAGAATTGGAATAAATGAAGGGTGTTTTATTTTTTTTTGATGTACAGTCAACAGTTTTACTGAAAATTTATTATCTTTACCCCAAAAATTACAATTATGGCAGTTTCATTAGGTATAGCATTATTTTTAGTAATCGGATTAATGGCATTTTGGTGTTTAACATTTGTATTAGGTTTCGCAGTACCATATTGGATGACAGTAGGAGTTGTTGAAATGCTAAGACCAAAAAGATTATCTGACAAAAAATAACATCTTTTAAGTAAGATTACACTATATTGAAGAGCTAAACAGATGTTTAGCTCTTTTTTTGTGCCTAAAAATCATAGGTGTACCTGAAAAGATTAAACTTTAATCATTAAAGAACGAACTATGAACGTACTTGTAACAGGACCAGATGGTGTATTAGGCAGTAACTTATTAAGAGAGTTATTAGCACAAGGGTATGCAGTAACAGCTTTAGTAGAGGATGGTAAAAAATCACCTACTATTGATAATTTACCAATTACTAGAGTTGGAGGCAACTTATTAAATGAAGATGAAATCGTAAATGCAACCAAAGGAATGGATATTGTCATTCATTGTGCGGCAATTACTAATATGTTTCCTAATCGTTCAGAGATTGTCAACAAAGTTAATATTGGTGGAACTGAAAATATTATTAAAGGGTGTCAAGTTAACGGTGTTAAGCGCTTAATTTATTGCGGAACAGCAAATTCTTTTGCATCAGGTACATTAAACGAATTAGGTACAGAACAAAATGAATACGCAGCTTGGCATTATAATTTGGATTATATGGATTCAAAATATAAAGCACAGTTATTGGTTTTAGAAAAAGTTAAAAATGAAGGGTTAGATGCCCTAGTCGTTAACCCTACCTTTATGATTGGACCATATGATTCTCGTCCAAGTTCTGGTGCAATGCTTTTGGGTGTTTATAATGGTAAAGTGCCAGGCTATACATTAGGTGGTAAAAACTTTGTTGCCGTAAAAGATGTTGCCGTTGCTATAACTAATGCCATTACAAGAGGAAAAAAAGGAGAGTGTTATATTTTAGGGAATGAAAACCTGACGTATAAAGTTGCTTTTGAAAAAATAGCAAAGGTAGTAGGGGTAAAGCCACCAAAAATAAAATTACCCAATACAGTGGTTAAATCAATGGGTAGAATGATGTCCCTTTCTGCAAAAGTGTTTAAATTTTACCCGGGGTTAACGAAAGAACTGGCAATACTTTCAACAGAAATCCATTATTATTCTCCGCAAAAAGCAAGAAAGGAATTAGGTTTGCCTTCTACTCCAATTGACACAGCCTTTAAGGAATGTTTTGATTGGTTTGAAGAAAATAACTATCTAGATAAAAAGTAAATAATGAAAATAGGTGAAGATTTTATTCTGGTTAAATTTTTATAAATTTAAGGGTATAGGTTTGATGTTCAAATATTAAATAGATAAAATGAATTCCACTTGACAAGTGGGATACATCAATTTTATAATCAGCATCCAATTCAAAATTTACTGCTACACCTAATAAGTTGTACATCTGAACTTTTTTTAAGTCTGAATAATGGTCTAAGCCTCTAAGTGTTAATTGATCAGGAACTGGGTTAGGGAAAAGCTCTAGATTCGGATGACCAGTTGAGGTTGTTTTTTCATATTTATAAACTATTATTTTATCGTTTGTTGTTCCTCCGTTATTAATTAAGTAAATTGATTTTCCGTCATTCGAAACAGCTATATCCCTTAATCGTCCGTTCAAGTCTTGATCGTTCCCAAAGAATTTTTTCGGATTTGGATTTAAAGCAGTTGAAGTAGCTAATTGTCCATTGGCTAGTAATTTGAACTGATAGACTTCTTTGTCTGTTGATAACCCGTCTTTTAAAGTCACAACCAATAAACTGTTATTCCATTGCGGTATAGTATTACTTCCATAATAGCTTCCGCCAGATGGTGCAACTGTACACCAATCTGACCATGAATCAGTAGTGCTAGGTGAATTACACCATGAAAACAAGGGTTCAACCAGAGAGTCGTCTTGTATTAGTGGGTGAGGTGTGTAATTTGCAACTGAGGTGGCTTCTCCAATATAGCTGTTGTCATTATGATAACCACGTACATTCTTCCATCCGTAATTCATTCCTTTATGTAAAATGTTAATTTCATCATCAGTTCTATCTCCATGTTCAATGTCATAAATAACATTTAAGTTTGGGTTGTACATTAGCCCTTGTGGATTTCTATGGCCACGTGTATAAAATGAATTTCCTGTTATTGGATTATCAGTAGGAATGGAACCATCTTCATTAAATCGGTGAATTTTCCCATTTTGTGTGGTTACGTCTTGCGTGAAATTGTTTGGATTAGTGGATTGAGGGGAATAGCAATCAGGTGCACTATCTTCTGATTTACCATGGTCACCAATTGATAAAAATAGATAAGGTATATTGTTTTGTTTAACAGCCAATAATCGTCCTCCAAAATGATCATATCCATTAGCTATCATATTTACGACATTAGTGTCACTTACAACTGAATTCGTGTTCATATCCCAAGTTAACCTCTTAATTCTAAATTTAGTATCGGGTGCTAAATCAGTTCCACTATTATAGGAGTAAACAAAATAGATGAATGAACTTCCAGCTTCCATAAAATCTGGGTGTAAGGCTAAGCCAAGTGTTCCAGAACCTATAGATGCATTTGGACATAAGAGAGAGTTTTCTAATGGTGAACCTGAAAAATAGTCAGGTGCTGTATAAACAACTACTTTATCTCCATTTTCAGGATTAACTCTAATTACATTACCACCTGATTCAGTTAGCCAAAGAAAATTATCTGGGCCAAATGAAACCTCCCAAGGTGTAGAAACTTGTGTCGTTAATTCAGAACGAATAAACGTTTGCGATTGAACAGTTTGAAATGTGATGATTAGAGTACAGAGTAATAAAAAGCGTGTCATAGGGTTTGGTTAATTTAGCTAAATTACAATTAATTGTGGTCTTCAATTCAATATGTAGTTAGGATATGTATTGTAGGCATCAAAAATTTTAATAACTACTCGAATCACAGTTTTCAAAACCAGTATTATCAATACCACAGGTAGAAATCCTTTTTTTGAAATAATGTTTTAACTTGCTTTGTTGTTTGATTACGTTTGCTTTTCTAATTAACTCTAAGCTTAATTTAATGTCTGTTATTCCATTTTCATCATCAAAATTAGTTTCAAAGTTTGGCAAATAAAATGTATCTATTATTTCTGAGCCGTATTTTAAAAATTGTTCTTTAGCACTTTTTAATACCTCATCCTCCCCATTTTCTTTATTAGAAGTAGATAGTAATAGTATAGATGTGTTGTTGAATAGTTCTGTATCAGGAAGTTTTTTAAACCAATTGTCAATGGAGCTAAGTGATGAGTTATACGAATTATTGGTTAATGAAATAATTAAAAAACGGGAATCATTTATTTTTTCTGACAAGGCGGTGATACTTTCAGGAATCAAATTTTCAAATTCATTTAAATGGATGAGTTCGTAGTTTTTGTCCGTAAACAATGAGATAGTAAATTTTACTAATTGTTTATTAGTGCTATTTGAAACCCCTATAACATTCATTTTACGTTACAATTTTTGTCAGCATTTGTCTTTTTATTTACCGAAATAAGTTGATCTAATCGTATAGTTAAATCGTTTTCAGTGACTAAAAATTCAGCTCCTTTTTTTGTGTATACATCAACAATTTTAGAAATTACTTCTCTTTTATCGTTGTTTTCTAAATAAACAATGGTCACCACTTTTTTAAACGTTGCCAATTCTAAAAGATAATCATGATAGCTGCAATCAATGGGTGTATATGTATTCATTTCTAAGTCAATTTAGCTATAATATTCTGATTAATTACAATTTACCACTAAAATTTCAATAGTTAACCCTCAATCTCCATTTTTTGATTAAATATCATTTACATGACAATTCCTTTCAGGAAAGAACAAATTAGACTTTCTTTTTTGGTATTTTATCCATGGCTCTTTCTGCAATAGCTGTAATGCTCAATGACGGATTAACGCCAGGGTTGGCCGAAATCATGGCCCCATCAATCACAAGCATATTTTGATAACCAAAAACGGTATTATCTTTATCAATTACACCTTTAGTGGTATCTTCTCCCATAACAGCACCGCCAAGAATGTGGGCGGTGGAAGGTATACCTGCTAAAGTTTCAAGCGCAAAGGAAGTACTAACTCCGTTTATGGCTTTACTGTAGGCTTTTACTAAGTGTATTGATTCAGGGATAAAAGGAGTAGGTGCGTTACCTGTACTTACTCTAGAAGACATTCGTCCAAACACGTTTTGTTTAAACTTTAAAGTGCTGTCTAAGGTTTGCATAAAGAGTAAAACAACCGTGTTCTTTGCCCAAGACTTAGTAAAATATATTTTAAAATAATCAACAGGATGTCTTATAGATTTGGCAATAATCTTAAAGATTCTAGCTATTACATTAGAGCCAGTTACATAAGGTAAATGAACCATTTTCCAAGCATTTGAGCCTTCACCATATCTGCAAATCTCAAGATGGCTATTTTCATCAGTATGAAGTACACTTCCAATGGCAACACCTTTTGAATAGTTTTTATCTTTTTCTAAGCCAGACACACTTATTAGGGTTTCGTTATTTGTACGTATGTCTTCACCTAACCTGTCTGAAATAAGTGGTAATGATTTCTTTTTTAATTTAAGTAATAACTTTATAGTTCCTAAAACGCCACCGGAAAATATGATGCCTTTTGCTTTTATTTTTTGTTGTGTGTTAAATATCTTAGTACTACTTTTTATGGATACATCATAACCGTCAGATCCATCAGCATTTCCAATTGGTTTTACATCATATACCTCATGTTCAGCCATTATTTTTGCGCCATTATTTTGCGCCAAGTAAAGGTAGTTTTTGTCGAGTGTATTTTTGGCATTATGTTTACAACCTGTCATACATGCGCCGCAAAAATTACAACCAGAACGTTCAGGTCCTTTCCCATTAAAATAAGGATCTTCTTGTTTTTGGTTTGGTTTACCAAAAAAAACAGCTACATGCGTAGGTTCAAATTTGTCTTTAATATCTAAATCTTCTGATACTTTTTCAAGTCCCAAATCGCCATCAAATAGTTTTGGGTTTTTTGTGGCCCCCAGCATGTTTAATGCTGTATTGTAAAATGGTTTAAGTTCTGTTTCCCAATCGGTTAAATCTTTCCAGCTTCCAGAGTTATAAAATGCTTTTTTAGGCGTAGGTAGTGTATTCGCATAAACTAAAGAGCCACCGCCAACACCCGTTCCAGAAATAATGGCAATGTGTCTAAAAATAGAAAGTTTCATAATTCCAAAAAATCGTAAGCGGGGCATCCACAACCATTTTTTGAAATTCCAATTTGTTTTTGGAAAGTCTTTCGCTTTATACCATTTTCCTTTTTCGATTACTAATACGCTGTAGCCCTTTTGGGATAATCGTAATGCACTTACTGATCCTCCAAAACCACTTCCTATGATTATATAATCGTACATAATTAATTAAGTTATGTCTTCAGCAATTAGTCTCAATAAAAAAGTTTCGCGTTCAATTGACATACCTTTTTTCTCGCTTGTAGCCATGGTATTTTCATTATGCTTTATGGCGTCATGAATATTAATCCATTTCGCTTTCATCCCATTTTTAATTTCATGAGACTCCATTTTTGATTCTCCAAGTTCTTTGTGGATATCACACCTATAACAATATGAAATCATGTGTTGAATATCATGACTTGGTTTATGCCACGGTCTATATTCCTCATAAATTCCAAAAGGAGCTATGTTTTTGATGTCCTTTGCTCCAGTTTCTTCAATTAACTCTCGCTTCATGCCTTCTACTTTTTCTTCACCCAAATCTAAACCTCCACCAGGTAAACTGTAGTCTTCATAACGTTGAGTATAAAGCAATAAAATGTTATCGCCTTGCATTGTTATACTTCTGGTAGATAGTCTTGTGAAAATAGTTTTATTTTCTAAAGTGGTGACTTCAGGATGATAATGGGTTTTTAATGTTTGCATTGAAAAAGTCTAAATTTTTACAAATATATGCTAAACTAGACTAACAAAAAGTGTTAATGGTCTGGATTTTGTTTCTTTTTCAATGATTAAATATATTATTGGTATTTAGTTAGATTGTAAAGTACAAATCCCTTTTCAATACTATTTAGAAATCTGAAAAAAGCGACCTAATTTCTTAAGTCGCTTTTTTCAGGTAATACACTGAATATTACTTTTGAATTAATATGTTTTGAGTAAGTGTACCGTTATTGGTGCGTAATATTAATATATATACGCCAGTTGGCTCTCTACTCATGTCAATCGATAGTAACTTACTAGTGCTATTTATTGTTTTAGCTTGAACTTGTTTACCGTCAGTTGAAAAAATTTCGTATGAGTTGGCAGTTTCAGTAATGGTAGTTAAATCAACACTAAAATTACCTGAATTTGAAGGGTTTGGGAAAATGTTTAAGTCTCCTTTAGGTTTAAGTTCATTAACTGAATTAGCAGAACTTGTAACAATAAATTGCCCCATCATACCCATGTCTTCATGTGTTAACATATGGCAGTGATACATGAAAGGGATATCATTATCTTCAAAATCATTAAATACAGCAATAAATCTCACATTACCCATTCCTGCAGGAACTAATACAACATCATTTAAACCTTGTAGTGCTGGTGGTGGTGGATTTCCATTTATATCTAAAATAAAGAATTGTACGTCATGGATATGGAAAGGGTGAGCAATTGGAGTTTGATTAGTTAAAGACCAAATTTCAACATTGTCTAAAGGGACTGTGTAATTAACTACTGACATGTCAAAAGTTGATCCGTTGATTAAAAATGGCCCCGCTAAATTGCCCATAGCACCTGAAGAAGTAAAAGTTAATGATCTTGTAATATTAGAAGACGCTTCAGGAATGGGAGTGTATGCTGCTAAAGATGTTGGTATTGTTAGAATTGGATTTACTGTGGCTGCCACTACGTCAATATTTAATAATTGAAAATCTACGCCGTTTAATGGGTTGTCAGTATATCCTACCAAAGATGCTGTTGCTCCTGGACCCATTCCGGGTTGAGAAGCACCATAATACCCATTTGAAATTTCAGAACCATAACTCATTAATTGTAAACTCTGTCCTAAGTCAGAAGATAAATCAACTAATACATCAGCTCTTTGCCCAGGTCCCATTCTATATCGTGTTAAATTAACTGGAGCTGTTAGCAAACCACCATCTGTTCCGATCAAACTAAATGATCTATTGTCTGAAAAACCAAACTCCATAATTCTTTGAGAAGACCCGTTTAATACTCTTAATCTTACTACTTGAGCCGGAAAGTCAATTGTAGCATTTACAGTTCCGTTAATCATAACTGATGTATCTAATTCAGTATGTACGAGTATTTGACCAGAAGCATCAAACCCTTTAGTTTGGAATACAATTGGAAATTCATCCACACCATAAGTTAAAGGAAGGTTCAAAGCTTCTTCTTCTGAATCTCTTACTAAAATTAGTCCTGCTATTCCTTTTGAAACATGTTTGTCTGTTTGCATATGCAAATGAGGATGATACCAATATGTTCCGGCTTTATCCATAACTGTAAACTGTGGATTCCATGTATTCCCAGGTAAAATAATACTATGAGGCCCACCGTCATTTATTGGGGCAACATGCAGTCCATGCCAGTGAATAGTTGTAGTATCGGTTAGATTATTGTTTACTGTTATATTCACTAAAGAGTCTTTGTGTAATATAAGTGTAGGCCCCAATAAACTTCCGTTTGCCCCCATTGTATTGGTAGTTGTACCAGGGTAAAATTCAGTAATACCTTCTTGTAGAGTTAAATCTATATTTTCTCCTGTTAATATTGTGGGTATAGTTAATGGGTTTTGTGTGTGACCTACATAGCTCACAAACATCATATACCCTAAAACAAGTAGTGTTTTTTTCATATTATATTTTATTAATCAAACAAATATAAGTGAATAATCACTAACTTGTGTAATTTTAGTCACATTGCATTTTTTAAGTAAAAATGAAAGAAATGAGCAGTCAATTTTAAAAACAATTGGTTAAACTACTAAAGAAAGTTAAATGAATAGAAGTACCTAAAAGATTAACTATAAATTGGTTAAGCCTTAATCAGTTTCAATAAGTCAGAACTAATCTTTTTGCCCGTTTTTTCCAAGTCAAAATTATAGTTGTCCATTTTCCATTTAAGTAGGTGTAGTCTAAATGTACCCATTGCGATTTGAATTAACCCCTCTGTATTGATTTTTGAAGTAAATTGTTTGGTATTAATGCCTTCAGAAAATATACTATTTAGATGTTTCTTTTTTACCGTCATTACACCTTTAACGGCATTGTGAATGTCGCTATTGTTTTCCCAAAGTCCGTCAGAAAATATAGCAACTAAAAAATGACGATTTTTGCTAAAGAATTTAAACTGATTTGTGAATAAAAATTCTAATTTAGTAGTTGGATCTTCCGTTGATTTTAAAACCTCTTCCAAACGGTTATCCATACTCATTGCCAAATAATTTAGCATGCCGATAACTATTTCGTTTTTGTTTTTAAAGTGACGATAAAGAGCAGCTTCAGAAAATTTCATTTGCTGGGCTAGATTTTTGGTTGTCAAATTACTGATTCCTCCAGTTGATAATAACTTTCCAGCTGCTTCAATTATTTCAAATTGTCTTGGAGTAATTTTCATTGAGTATTTGGAAATTTAAGTCATTATTAGTGTACAAAGATAATTTATAATTCTAATTACTTCTTTTAGTTTGTCTAGATTTTTATTTTAAGTAATACATACATTTTGCTATTAATTTAATATTGTTACCTTTAAAATAAATAAACTCTCTATGAATACTCCAGATCTTCAACAAACATTATTTGACTCAATAAAAGACACTTTTATAAATGGTGAAAAATTGTCAGAGGTTGTTCAAGCTGATTTAAATATTAGTTCAGATGCTGCATATCGGAGAATAAGAGGTGATGTGCCTTTAACTATTTATGAAACAAAAATTTTAACTGAAAAGTATAAGTTGTCTTTTGATAATATTGGAGATTTTAAAAAAGAGAAAGTGATTTTTGATTACAAGCCATTAAGAAATATTGAGTTCAATTTTGCTGGGTATTTAACGAACTTAAGGGATACGCTGAGGCATGTGAAATCAAAAGAAAATCCGCACTTATATGTAAGTGTGGGCGATACACCTATTTTACAATTGTTTAATTTCCCTCATTTAACTCGGTTTAAATTCTTTTTTTGGGCAAAATCATTTTTGAGTATTGAAGAGTATAAAGATAAAAAGTTTGCGTACGAAAAAATTGATCCTAAAGTATTAGCTATAGGGATTGAAACACATAATTTATATAATTCAATACCTACATCTGAAATATATTGTCCTGAAATGTTAAAAGGGACCTTACGTCAAATTGAGTATTATTTTGATGCAGAATTGTTTGAAGACACTAATTATGTACTTGTTCTATTAGATAATTTGCTAGAGTTATCTAATCATTTGCAAAAGCAAGCAGAAATAGGCCATAAGTTTGTGTATAAAAATGAGCCTAATACGTCTGAATCGACTAAGATTAATATGTATTATAATCCTACGTATTTACCTGATAATACATATTATATTGAATATAAGAATAGTGGTCAAACTATTTTTACACATAATATAATGAATACCATCACAACGGCTGATCCGGTTTATAATAAAGATACTAAAATGATTTTGGATAGATTAATGGATAATTCTACCCTAATTAGTAAGACCGCAGTTAAGGAAAGAAATAAGTTCTTTACATCTTTAAATAAAACAATTACTAATTTCAAAAGACGAATTGAATTAGAGCTTGAAATAGAAGAGTAAATTCGTCTTCAATCTTATTTTTTAGAAATGCAGCCACTGTTTGTAGTGATTTAAGAGAGTACGCTATCAGTTTAACTATTTGCGAATTTCGCAAATAATTAAGTTCTGTTGCGAAATTCAATTTTCGTATATTTCATTTAGGTCGTAGATTTGTATTAAACAAATAAATCCTGTATGTAGCAGGTATACAGATTATGAAAGAAATAATAATATTAGCATTGAGTATTTTCATATTAAATACAAGTGCTGCGCAAGTACAAAAAAGTATGGCCGTTGCTAATCCTCATGTTGAAGGCTTAGATATAACATCTCAATTGGCTGCAAAAATGATTCAATTGGAATTAATTAAAATTGATAAATTTCTAGTGTATGATGAGTTTGATATGACTGAAGTTCTTCAAGGTGATGAGAAGTATACGCAAGAATGTTATGGCTTACATTGTTTAACTGCTATGGGAAAAGAATTAAAAGTGGATTATGTTATGTCTGGTAGTTTCACAAACTTGGGAAATAAAATTGCCATCTCATTAAAGTGGATTGATGTTAAAAATGAAAAACTGTATAAGTCAGTGGTTAGAGAGTTTGATAACCAAGAGGGAGAAATACAAAGAATGGTAAAAGTATTATTACTTGAGTTAAATGATATGGAAGTTGATGAACATCTAAAAGAACGCTTAAAATTTCAAAACGAAATGATAGTATCAAATGATGTTGGTAAAGTGAATAATTCTGGTCCAAGGGTCGGTTATTCAGTAATGGTAGGTAGTTTTAATGAATTTGCTACACGTTCTGAATCACAAGGAGGATTAAATATTTTTCCAGGTGTAAGTAATATTGGTTATCAGTTTGAAGGGCAATACGTGGGTACAGAAAATTTTTCTGCTTTAATTGAAGGGATTGTGAATGTATCTGGTTTAGAACAGGGACGATTTTTACCATCATTATCTATTTTAAACGGGTTTAGATTTGGTAAGGCTGGTTGGGAGTTTGCCTTTGGACCTAGTTTTACTTTTAAACGAACATCAGAAGGTTTCTTTGATAAGGACAATAAATTTGGTAATGGTGCAGGCGCTTATTTTTCGGAAAGTGATTGGAAAACTTATGCTAATTCAAACTTCAAAACTAATGATAGTGATTCATTGTATTATAATAATGGGATTTATACTGAACCATCAGCTTATGTTGTTACTGGTAAAGAAAGTTATAGCAACGAATCAACATTAGATGCAAGAGGTGATTTAAAATTAAGTGCGAATTGGTTAATGGCCTTTGGACGAACGTTTAAAGCAGGCTCATTAAACATACCAGTTAATGTATATTATGCTTCTAGTAAAAGCGGCGGTAATGTCGGGGTGTCCGTTGGGTTTAATGTGGTGAAAAGTAGAAGTAAAATTAATAATAGCGGCAGAGCTTTTTAAGTTAATTGATTAAAATAAAAAATGGCTTTTACAATACTGTAAAAGCCATTTTAGTTGTAATAAATATTTAATTAGTTGTAAACTTCTTGCTTACTAAATTTTTCAGTCAACATATAGTAAAACATTGCTCTGTATTTATGTTTATTTGATGAACCAAATTTTTCGATAACACCAGCAATTGCACCATCTAAATCGTCAGATGCAGATAAGCCTAATTTTTTAATCAAGAAATTATTTTTCACAGTATCTAATTCTTTTGAATCTGTACCGGCAACAGTAGAAGAGTCTCTATTGTAAATAGAAGGACCACATCCTTTTGCTACTTTTGTTAATAATTCATCATCAAACTTTACTTCAAGTTTCTTAAATTCTGCTCTGTATGTTTCCATACACTCTTCAAACTTACTCATTTTATTATGTTTTAAATTATGATTACTTTTTCTATAGGTCTAATATAGTAATTATTCTTTAATTTATCTCCACAAAAAAAGGGCTTTGTCGTTAAACAAAGCCCTTTTTAGTAGTTTATAGACTAATTATTTTTCGTCTACTTCTTCAAATTCAACGTCTTCAGCTTTTGCATCTTCTGAATTTCCTTCAGTTCCAGCTTCACCTTCAGCTCCTTCTTGTGCATACATCTCTTGAGATGCTGCTTGGAATACAGCGTTTAATTTTTCAGTTGCAGTGTCCATTGCTCCAAAATCTTTAGCTTCAAATGCTGTTTTTAATTCAGCTAAAGCAGATTCAATTGGTTCTTTTTTATCCGCTGGTAATTTATCACCAAACTCAGTCATTTGCTTTTCCGTTTGGAAAATTAATGCATCAGCTCCGTTTAATTTATCAACTTCTTCTTTTTTCTTGTTATCAGCTTCTGCATTTTCTTCAGCTTCAGCTTTCATTTTTGCAATTTCTTCTTCAGATAATCCAGAAGAAGCTTCAATTTTAATTGATTGCTCTTTTCCTGTTGCTTTATCTTTAGCAGAAATAGACATGATTCCGTTGGCATCAATATCAAAAGTTACTTCAATTTGAGGAACTCCTCTTTGTGCTGGTGGAATATCAGATAATTGGAATCTACCTAAAGACTTGTTATCTGGTGCCATTGGTCTTTCACCTTGTAATACGTGAATATCAACCGCTGGTTGGTTATCTGAAGCAGTAGAGAACGTTTCAGATTTTTTTGTTGGAATAGTTGTGTTAGACTCAATTAATCTAGTCATTACACCACCCATAGTTTCAATTCCTAAAGATAAAGGTGTAACATCTAATAATAATACATCTTTAACTTCTCCAGTTAATACACCACCTTGAATAGCTGCACCAATTGCAACAACTTCATCAGGATTAACTCCTTTAGAAGCTTCTTTATTAAAGAATGCTTTTACTGCTTCTTGAATTGCTGGGATTCTTGTAGAACCACCAACTAAAATTACTTCATCAATATCACCAATTGTTAATCCTGCATTTTTTAATGCTGATTTACAAGGTGCGATAGTTCTTTTTACTAAATCGTCAATTAAAGTTTCGAATTTAGCTTTACTTAATGATCTTACCAAGTGTTTTGGAATACCATCAACAGGCATAATGTATGGTAAGTTAATTTCTGTAGATGTAGTAGAAGATAATTCGATTTTTGCTTTTTCAGCCGCTTCTTTTAAACGTTGTAAAGCCATTGGATCTTTTCTTAAATCAATGTTTTCATCAGCGATAAATTCATCAGCTAACCAGTTAATGATTTTATCATCAACATCATCACCACCTAAGTGAGTATCTCCGTCAGTTGCTAATACTTCAAATACACCGTCTCCTAATTCTAAGATAGATACATCATGAGTACCACCACCAAAATCAAATACAGCAATTACTTGATCAACATCTTTTTTATCTAAACCGTAAGCTAATGCTGCTGCAGTTGGCTCATTGATAATTCTTTTTACAGTTAAACCTGCAATTTCACCAGCTTCTTTAGTCGCTTGTCTTTGTGCATCATTGAAGTATGCAGGAACAGTAATAACTGCTTCTGATACTGATTGACCTAAGTAATCTTCAGCAGTTTTCTTCATTTTTTGAAGAACCATTGCAGAAATTTCTTGAGGCGTATATAATCTATCGTCAATTTTTACTCTTGGTGTATTACCGTCACCTTTAACAACGTTATAAGGTACTCTTCCAACTTCTTTTGCTACTTTATCAAAAGACGTCCCCATGAAACGTTTAATTGAATAAATAGTTTTTGTTGGATTAGTAATCGCCTGTCTTTTTGCAGGATCACCAACTTTTCTCTCTCCACCTTCTACAAACGCAACTATTGAGGGAGTTGTTCTTTTTCCTTCTGCATTTGTAATTACAACAGGTTCATTTCCTTCCATTACAGAAACACATGAATTTGTTGTTCCTAAATCGATTCCTATTATTTTACTCATCTTATTATGTATTTAATTATAAAATTTTTTCCGATTGCTACCGGAATACGATTTTCTTTAGTCAATTCTTGTGCCATTGCATTAAACACAAAAATTAGTTAGCTTTTGTCAGATTAATAATAAATAAAGACAGTTTTTATGACAAATAGACAGACATTATGTCAACTTTTAAGCATGTTATTTTGGCAAATCGAATAATTGTTACCGGATTTACTAGCTAATTGGGTAGTAATCCATCTTTTATATTTCGGCATTACAACTTTTACAAATGTATTTGTCTTCTTTTTTTTGAGTGTTCATAACATGTTTCTTGGCGATTTTACTGATAAAACTTTCGTAAATGTTAGAACCTGGTTTATTACTTTTAATTATTTCATAATATTGATGATCCCATTCAGATCGTCCCCAACATGGCCCGCACATACCAATTGGGGCTTGCTCAGTCTGTTCTCTGTTTTCTTTTTTAGTAAAAAAGTTTTTAATATTGTTTAGTAAAGTGTTCATGATGATATTATTTTAAGTAGGTGTGTATTTTTTGATCTAGTGCTGATTTAGTTTGTAAGCCAACTAGTCTTTCTTTTATTTCTCCATTTTCTATAAAAAATAAAGAAGGGATACTTCTTACAGTAAATTTTTGTGCCAATTCTCTATTGTTATCCACGTTTACTTTAGCTATTACAAAATCAGTTTCGTGTTTTGTAGCTAAACCTTCAATTATTGGTAATAAAGTTTGACAAGGTCCACACCAGTCTGCGTAAAAATCTAATAGCACAGGCTTGTTTTCGTTGATAATGGTTTGGTAATCGGTAATGTTATTTATTTCCAGCATGTCGTTTGTTTGTTAAGTGAATATTTTGTTCACCACAAAGTTGTGACATTTATCTTGTGCAGCTGTAGACTAGAAGACCTCCAATGTTGTCAATTTTTCCTTATTTACTAAAAACTAAGAAATTCTATAGTCTAAAGGTGAAATCCCTTCCTTGTTTTTAAAGAATCGGCTAAAGCTTTGTACATCATTAAACCCTATTTCGTACCCTATTTCGGATATTGATTTGTTTGAATAGCGTAAAAGTCTACGAGATTCAAGCATTAGTCGTTCTTGTATAAATTGCAAAGGTGTTTTATGACCTATTTTTTTAAATAGGTTAGATAATGTTTTGGGGGACTTATTCAATAAATCTGCGTATTCTGACACACTATGTTTTTGCTTAAAGTGAGTTTCCACTAAAAAGTTGAAATCTCTAATGAGATCTGACGAGCTTGTTTCAACGGTATCTATGGCCAATTGACTTTTATAGATACGCGTACATAATATTAGAATTCGCTTTAACATCATTTGTAACATCTCTAATTGTAACTCATCTTTGGAATCCATTTCTAAACAAAGTAATTTCCATACGGGTTCCAATATTTCAAGGTCTTGACTTGATGGTTTTAAGATTGGTAAATTTGGAGAGCCATAATAGAGTAAACCTCTACAGCCAACTTCACTGTCGTGATTTAAAATACAGTAAAAAGGTTTATTGAAGCGTAATAATTTTAAGCCATTTATTTTTGTTGCTTCAATGTTATAAAACTCAGTAAAACATGTAATGTCATTAGTGTTGAATTGGTGTGGCTTAGTATCTATGGTTAACTTATTGTCATCAGTTGTAAACCAAAGTAAAGATAATTCATTAGGTCTGGCGGCATTTAGCATTTTACAATTATCAGCCGTGATATTCACAACTTCAAAGTACTCACCATTTTTACCTGTATAATTCATAGTTTAAATATAAGTTCAAAATATCAATTTTCGCAAAATATAGGTTTCAAATGTTTGTTAGATTTACATTAACAAGTAAATTTATTTTGTTTTAAGTTTTTTAACAATAGAATCATAATATTTACTTTGTTTTTTATTACCTAGTTTTTGATAACATTGTGCTAATGCGGTATTAACGTAGATGTCGTTTTGAACTATTGAATAGCAGGCTTCAAATGCATCAATTGTATTTTGCCATTTTTTTTGATAATGGTTGGCATAACCTATATAGAGTATTCCATTTAAAGGAGCAGTAAATTCAAAGCCTAAACGGTCAGATGCTTTTTTGTAGTGTGCTCGGTATGATTCGAGTGTAATAGTATCTTCTATAGAAATGTAACCATATTCTACATCATCAAAAATATAAGTTAATCCATCCATTATGCTATAAAGATACATTGATAAATGGTTTTCATTAGGATAGGATTTGGAACCTAAATTTATATTAGGGTAGGTCTGTAATAATGCATTTAAAGAGTCTATTTTGTTGAGGTGGTTTCTAACCATTATGTCAGGTCCGTCAAATTTTAATCCTGACGTAATGTATATGTTGGTTTTAAAGTCTTTTGGTAATTTTTGTTCAATGTGTGTTAAGGCATCACCTGAATTGTACCAGATACTTGCATCATTTATAAAAAAGGCCGAAAATGAAGTTTGTATTGGTATGATATAAGCGCAATAATAACCACCTAATGAATGGCCAACCATGGTATTGAATCCATTTGTTGAATAGGTAGAGTTTATATAGGGAATGATTTCTTTTTCAATATGATTTAAAAATTTTAAACCTCCACCTGTTTCAGATGTGTTCCAAATTAATGTTGAATCTATCTGGTCTTTTGCGTCATTTTTAGAATCTGTAAAAGTCATATCTAGTACCCTATGTTTTCTATCAATTTGAGGAATACCAATAACTATCATTTCTGGAGATTTATCTTGGTTTTGATAAAACTCTTTGGTCAATGCATAAGTAATGTCAAACCACCATTCAGCATCTAAAACAAACAGTGTTGGGTAGGATTTTGTAGAATCGTAATTATCGGGTAATCCAATCCAAATTTCTCGTGTTTCACTTAGCGCTATAGATTCTAGTGTAGTTATCTCAACGCAATTTCTTGATTTGTTTTGGCCGATTGAAAAAAAGGAAAGGACTGTTATAAGTAATGTGAAAAATGACTTCATAATGTTGGAATGTAAATTCAAATATAAAAAATTATCGTGTCATAGTTTGACTAATTCTTGTATTAAATTTTAATCCTCAACTCAAAAAAGACTAAATATCTCCTTTATTAAAAAAAAGTTATTTAGTCCTAATTAATCTTATACTTAAGTCTGTTAGCTCATTAAATCACCACAATAGTAACCTTGCGTTGTGATCAAGTTTATGACATCAGTTTCATGTAAATTGTCATGCGCTTCAATACGTAACACATTGTCAATGTCTTCTGTATCAATCGACCAATTTAAAATATGGCTATGATTATTAAATACTGGTTGAAGTG
>Ga0209292_1002899_pt1 | contig 19315 bp, 22 predicted proteins | sample GOMGulsemesocosm_2_FD_184634 | JGI IMG/M metagenome (GOLD analysis project Ga0209292, IMG submission 184634) | Methane-oxidizing microbial communities from mesocosms in the Gulf of Mexico - GOM9C Gulf of Mexico (SPAdes) (version 2) | ecosystem: Environmental > Aquatic > Marine > Cold seeps... | reverse complement strand
AGCACCGACCTTCGTTTTACCCGATGCTAATAAGGATGCCGCATAAACATCAACAAACTCAGCTCGAGATTCCTTAAAACCGACCGTGTTTACGTTGGCAATATTATTTGATGATACATCTAAATCTTTTTGTGCCGCGTTTAACCCGCTTAATGCTATATTAAATGACATAATTTAACCCTCTTAAAATTCGCTACATTGCTTACTATCTGAATCGGTCATTTGCCGGTTATTGCTCAGTCAGATAAAGCTTAAAACCTATAAAACTTTTTAAACTACTAAAATTATTGTTTACCGAAGTTGGAAAACTTAAGTATCACCATCTGATACTTCAACAACATCTGCTAGTGCCATAGAACTACCACCATTAAGGTTAAGCACAATATTACCTCCGGCTCCCGCTAATGTAACACTGTCGACTTTACGATAAGTCTGGGCTTCTATTTCTGATGCTTTACCATCTACTAGACCAACAATACGGAAACGGTATGCACCTTCTGCCGCAGGCTCGCCTGCCGCTGTTTGTCCATCCCAGGTAAAGGTAAAACCACCAGCAGGAACTTTGCCAACAGGCACTGTTTGAATAACTTCTCCGGCAATGTTTTCGACATAAATATTAACGTTGCTAGCGGGTTCATCAGAAACAAGCTTGCCTTTCACTGCTTCGCCTTCACTCATACCAAAGATATTATCTTCAACTAAAACACTTCGGCCAACTAAAGAAGAAGCTTGTAATGCTTGGCTGGATGTCATAGAAGTGGCAAAACTGTCAAATGAAGTATTTAATTTTTGTACGCCATCGGTGGTAGAGAAGGCGGTCATTTGTGAGATCATTTCATTATTATCAACCGGCTTTGTTGGGTCTTGGTTCGATAACTCTTTAGTCAGCAAAGCAAAGAAGTCAGCCTGAGTAAGCATGCCCTTATCTTGCTCTGCAACGCTATATTCTTCTTTTTGCCAACGGATAGCATCTAACGGGTTAGCACCTTTAACTGTTTCCATTATCAACTCCTACATTACGCAATAAGCTCAACGGCATAGTAATATCACTCATTATCTTTGCCCTAGCTGTAAGGTTTTATTCAACATGTTTTTAGCGGATTCAGCTAACTGCACATTGGTCTGATATGAACGCGATGCAGAAATCATATTCGTCATTTCCTCAATCACATTGACATTGGGTTTATAGATATAACCATCTTTGTCTGCCATTGGATGACTAGGTGAATACTCCACATTCAAAGGTTTATCACTTTCAACAATCCCTAAAACGTTAACACCAACACCACTTGCCTCATTTGTTCCCTGCCCTGCGGCAGCTTCTTGCATGGCCGCGGCAAAAACAGGGTGCCTTGCACGGTAAGTTTGATCTGCACTACTACTTACACTATCAGCATTGGCAATATTACTGGCGGTAGTGTTTAGGCGTACTGACTGTGCGCTCATGCCACTACCTGTGATATTGAATACGTTAAAAAGACTCATAATTATTGACCTCCGCTGATAACTTTTTTCATCGCTTTAATTTTGCCATTAAGAAATTGAACACTGGCTTGATACTCTAATGAGTTTTTTAGATACAAGTTTCGTTCCACTTGTACATCTACAGTATTACCATCACCCGTATCGGGTTGATTGGGTATACGAAAATCAACAGAGTTATTTAATTCAGTTCGAACATCAAAATGTTTTTCATTGGTGCGTGACATACCCATTTGCTGGTTACTTGTCGCTTTAGCCATTGCTTGTTTAAAGTCTAAGCCTTTTGCTTTATAACCGGGAGTATCTGCATTGGCAATATTACTAGCAATAACTTCCGCACGCTGAGAGCGAATTTGCATACCTTGCGAATGTAGTTCAAAGCCTTTATCAAAACCTATAGCCATAATAGCCTCACGATCATTTCCGTTATAGGTAAAACTTATTCAATAATTATGCCAGATAATAAATTATTCGTAGGGCTTAAGGAGGGGGTGGGTAATAGAGGGAGTAGCTAACAGCAAGTAGATACAAGTGTTAGCGGACAGTAACTATGTTACTATTTTTTCTGATAAACAATACCAGGATTACAGCGAAGCATTGTGAAATCTTGATTTATACCTGATAAGGACTCAGATGCACCTAGAAACAAATAACCTTCATTATTTAATACGCCATGAATTTGACTAATGATTTGTGACTTAATTTCCGGAGAGAAATAAATTAAGACATTACGACAAAAGACAATATCAAAACGGCCCATTAAGCTATAACTATTAAGTAAGTTAAGCGGTCTGAAACTAACCATTTTCTTTACTTCATCTTTTATCTTTAACATGCCATTGTCACCTGCCTCAAAAAAACGCTTTTTACGTTCCTCAGAGAGACCGCGAGCCAATGCTAGATTATCATAATGACCGTATTTACAATGTTCTAACATGGTTGTAGAAATATCAGTACCAATAACTTGTACTCCACGAGGAAATGCACCAGGATTTTTTTGTTTGTATTCAAGTACAGACATAGCAATGGAATAAGGTTCTTGACCTGAAGAACTTGCTGCAGACCAGATCTTAACGGGGGTTTTCCTGTTTGCAAAATCAGGCAACAACCTACTTTGTAGTAACTTAAACGGGTAATCATCTCTAAACCAAAGTGTTTCATTCGTGGTCATAGCATCAATAACAGCGGCACGCAATTGCCGTTCAACCGGTGCCAATGTACGGTTAACTAATTCACCCAAAGAGCTAAGTTCAAATTTTGCCATTAAAGGAGCTAATCTGCTCTTAACTAAATACTGCTTGTTTTCTCCGAGTACAATGCCGCATTGTTGCTCTAAGAAGGTTCTAAATTGATTGTAACTTTTTTCATCAAGTTGTCTAGCTGACACAATAGCTTCCTGTTTATCTCGAAGTACTCATATAAAATCACTAATGTGAAAATAATTATAAATAACGATTATTTCACGTTAATAAAGAGCTAATCTTCTATTCTTAACCATTTTTTTACGGCTGTTGCTAATTCATCTGGGTGAAATTTGGGTATAAAATCCTCAGCCCCTACTTTTTCAACCATGGCATTATTAAATACACCACTTAACGAGGTATGCAATATAATTGGCATTTTAGCCATGCGATCATTGCCTTTAACTTCTGCAGTTAAGGTATAACCATCCATTTCTGGCATTTCAATATCTGAAATCATTAGTGCTACTTTTTCAGTAATGCTTTTTTCACAAGTAGCTTCTATTGCTAACAATTGGTCGAGAGCATCACGACCATTTTTTGCTAACACCATATTGATACCCAGTGGCTCTAATGCTCTTTTCACTTGATTTCTAGCGACGGTAGAGTCATCTGCGATCATAACAAGCTTATCGCCTAAATTTTCTCCTACGCTAACGTCAATAATTTCTTCACTGACTTCTGTAGAAACCGGGCTAATTTCATTGAGGATCTTCTCAACATCCAAAATAGAAACCATTTGATCATCAATTTCAGTAACCGCTGTTAAATAGCTAGATTTACCGGCACCTTCGGGTGGGGGCATAACATCAGCCCAACTTAAGGTTACTATTCGTTCAACACCTGCAACAAGAAAACCTTGCACGCTGCGATTATATTCCGCAATGATAATAAAACTGTCCGCTGTTTGCTCTATCGCAGGACCACCAGTCGATTTACTTAAATCAATCACTGATATGGTTTGTCCCCTGATATGGGCAACCCCTTTTATAAAGCTGTCCTGTTTAGGTAACATGGTTAATCGAGGGCATGGCATCACCTCGCGTACTTTAAAAACATTAATGCCAAACCTTTGCCTACCCACGAGTTTGAAAAGTAATAGCTCGAGTCTATTCTCGCCAACAAGTTGTGTACGCTGATTTACAGAATCAAGTATGCCTGCCATAGAAACCTCATATAAAATCGTACCATTTATTATGTTTAACTTTTAACAATCAATAAACAAGGCACAATTCTTGAATTGTATTTAATTTATAGAGTTGAATATCACCCTAAGCGTCTGATAGTTGACGCATGATTTAACTTCAATTAACACTGCTGACTTAGGTTAAGCATAGACGAAAAATTGTATTTACTTAAAGATAGATAACAAAATATATGCGCCATTCCAAACTTTTTTTAATTTTTTTATTTTTATTGCTTATTCAGCAACCAGTTTCAGCAAATACTGAACTAGACAGTGCTTTTATTGAGCATTTTGCCAAGAGTTATCTATTAGAAAAATTCCCGTCAACAGATGAGAAGAAAGTTCGTATATCTGTTGCTCACCTAGACCCTAGAATTGTTATAAAACCTTGTAAAATACCACTAACAGCAAATATACCTGAAAAAAACAACTCTAGAAACGTAAATGTTAAAATTAGTTGTGATGAATCAAGACCATGGAAAATATATTTATCGGCCAAAGTTGAAATAACTGAAGCGGTATTAGTGGCAATAAATACAATTAGTAAAGGGGATACATTGGATGGAGGTAATGTAGAGTTAACCTTCATAGCCACTAATAAACTGCGTGGTGAAAAAATTACGGATAGTCGTATTGTTTTTGGTGCTAAAGCGAAAAAACGCATTGCAAAAGGTAAGACAATAAGTAAGCGAAGCATATGCCTCATTTGTAAAGGTGATAGGGTAACTATTATTGCTTCATCAAAAAGTTTCAGTATTAAGACTCAAGGGGTAGCGTTAAGCTCTGGTAATATCAATGAGCAAATTAGAGTAAGGAACACTCGCTCAAATAAAATCATTACCCCTCGTATCAAAGCTATTAACCAAGTCGTAATTAACCTATAATCAAAATAATGTAGACCATGGATTATTGGGTTTACCAATACATAATGTTTTTTATATTTAAATGTGTTTTTTAATTAAAGTTATTATTGCTCTGGCCGATAACAAGATACTAGAACTCATTTAAAATATCATTCATTGCTAAAGGATGAAATTATGGCTATTAATATCAATAACTTGAATGCAAACAATCAAGTTCAACAAACACAGAAACAACAAGTTCAGCAACAATCTACTCAAGCATCTACAAATGGTGCACAAGTAAAAAATGCTGGTCAAGACTCAGTATCGATTACTCCTCAAGCAAAGCAGCTGAATGAATTACAAAAAAAAGCCGCTGATGCACCAGTGATTAATCAAAAGAAAATTGATGAGTTGAAAAAAGCGATTAGTGCTGGCGACTATAAAATTAACCCTGAAAAGTTAGCGGCAAGTATTGCCAACTTTGAATTTAAGCTTATTTAACGATAAACTATGCGGTAATAGTTAATCATAAAATCAAAGGCAATTTTTATGTCTCCTGGGCCAAGCTCTCAAGCAATAACCTCTAATGGTTCTAACGAATTATTAAGTCAGCAACATCAGCAGTTAACTGTACTTGCCCAGATAATTGCGAATGAAAAAAAAATACTACAACAACACGATCCCGAAGCATTACTCACCGTAAGCCAAGAAAAAAACACCTTATTATTAGCTATTCAGCAGCTTGACCAAGAAATCAGTAAAAACCAGGGGTTCGCTCAAGATAAGGCTGCAGGCAAGTTAACTCAACAAATTACTGAAATAACTGAACTGTTGAATCACTGTCAGCAACAAAATTTAGTCAATGGTCAAATAATCCAACAATCTCAACTAGCCGTTGAACGAATGAAAACAAGCCTATTAGAAAGTCATAACAAAAATGCAATTACCTATAACAATAAGGGTAAAAAAAGTGCGGGCTTATCAAGTATTGGCTTAAAGGCCTAACGATTTAGATAATTAATACTAAAAATTGAAATAAAAAGGCGTTAACTCTCAGAGTTAACGCCTTTTTATTAAGTTTAGCTCTGGATAAATGAATTTATTTCAAGAGCTGCGCCACATAGCATGTTTGAATCAATACAAATGGACAATAATTTGATGTTAATGGCCTAATGACCTAATAGTTAAACAGCTTAATAAATACGCTTGCTGTTAATAAACTAAAAGTGAGTAACATCTTTAATTTCCTTTCTATTCTGATTTGCCTGATAAATATTATAGACATCTTCAAAATCCAACTGTAACTCAGTAGTGTAAACATCACCTGTAGGATAGCTTTTAATAACTCTTGCCCCTCGAATAACACCTTGAACCGAAGCCATCAATTGTTGGTCCTCAATGAGTAAATCAGCCATGGTGACTTTACCCTTGACTTGTTGACCATAGACTTGCTCTGCCAACTCGGCATATGCAGATATTTTTGACGCTTGAATAGCCATCAACATTCGCTGAGTTTCATTGGTTGATTTTTGCATGCTAATAGGAGCAAACCCTGTTGCATAAAGCACAGGGAAAGATTCTGGCTTTACTGTTTGCCACTGGACATGTTTATCATAAACAAGAGAGCAAGCACTTGTAAAACAAAGTAAACCCGCTATAAAAAGTATTCGAGTCAATGAATTTCCCATAAAACCCCCATTAGTATTTGTTGTTGATAAAAATAGTTTTTATCATTTTCTTATTGAGTTCAACGATGAATCAAATACATTCACCAGAACTTTATTTTATTGCCTACAATGTACCTAACGTTACATGGTCAATAATCTGACGTTTAAGTCAGACGGCTATAACAAGTTAATAATATAATAGCTATTGCAATGTAACTCTATTGGTGAAGCCACTAGTTTACTGTATTTCCCCTTAGAGTTTCCCCATAGAGCCATGCACTAAAGCACTTAATATGTACTAAATGACTAATTCATATTGCTACATTTTCTAGGAATAATGCACATTCTAAGCCAACTCGTTTACCAGAGGAATGCTATTGATTATGATGAGGCACGAAATATGCATTCTTATAACATCGTAATCATGATAGTTAGTTATTACCTTCAAACTATTGATGTAACTAAAGCCGGTTAGGAAAGTTAAAAAACATTATGCATAAACTCATCATACAATCAGTTATCTTCATTAGCTTATTATGCAGCTTTTCTGCTAGTAGTCAGTGGTATGAAACCCAAGGTCATGCTCGTACTGATGACACAGGCATTGAGCTTGCTCGTACAAAAGCCATGGAAAATGCTCTTAAAAAAGCGTTACTGGTTTCAGGTGCAAGTGTGTCAAGTATCCAACAGGTCGTTAATGGTTTACTCACCCAAGATCTAATAAGCATTAGAGCAAGTGGCAGCGTAAACTCGATTGAATTAGTTGATGAGATTCACAGTAATGATCTTATTACTGTAACGATTAGAGCAGATATATTTCCACAAGAGAAAAAGTGCTTTGCCGTTAACTTTAAAAAATCCTTACTTATTACACGCAGCCACTTATTGCACAGAGAACAAGCCAATATAGGTGAAATATACTTAATTGATAAAGCTGTAATGCGGAAATTAAGTGAACAATTAAACCAAAAAAGTGCGTTTACTCGTACTCGTAATATACTTAATAACAAAACTGAATTTTCTAGGCTTAATAGTAGCTTAGCGGCTGATAAAATAGCACAACTAACTCAGTCATTAAGTGAGAGTACGGACAGTCAATATATAATATTCAGTGAGATCACTAACCTTTCCTTTGGTAAACAAGCGACAAATAGCTGGTCATTTTGGCAACAGGGCATATACAAAAGAAATTTTGCTATAAATTTCTATTTATATAATGGCTTAAATGGTGAATTAGTTTGGCAAGATAATTATCAAAATACTGCGCCTTGGACATTTACTAAACGCATTAAAGTTGATGTAGATGGTAGTGCTTTTTGGCAAAGCGACTACGGGGTAATGGTTGAAAATATCGTTGATAAGGCGATTAAAGCTATCGATGAAAATATTATGTGTGAGCCTAGTAGGGGAAAAATAATTCAGGTGGCTGGCAACCAAATAACCATTAATTTAGGTAGAGATCACGGCTTAAAAATTGGTGATGAATTTAGTTTACTGCACCTTAATCACTTTACCAGTAACTCAGGTAAAAAATATGCGGGATTCAATGTTAGCCCTTATAAAGTTAAAGTCACAAAATTAACTAGGCAAACAGCCGTGGCTACCACACCAGATGGGCGTTTATTTGGAAATATTCAAGTAGATGATTTAGCCGTACGCTATGAAAACTGACTCAGCGCGAACAAGTTCCCGCCTACTGGTATTCAAACATTGTAGGCGGGATTTTAATCCCGCACTTAACTTTGTATTGAGAGTTACTTGATAAATGTTATTGCAGCAGATATAGCGGCCACTTGTGCCACAATACAATTTTCATCATCTACCAATGGACTATCAGGGTAAACTTCAGTAGTCGTCACTAATGGTGCATTGGTTAATCCCATACATAAACCCAACTCTCTTGCGGCATAGTTGATAACTCCAAACTGTTCAATGGGCACTCCTATTAATTTACCGGTGTTATCTGCAGGAGCGATATGAGTCACCCTTGCCACTGCTTGATTAATAGCAAACTGAAAGTCCACCGCAGGTTTAGTGCTGTCACCAACTAAATAAAAGCCATCTGGAATATTCCAATTGTCATGCTGCTGAGCATCACGGGCAGAAAGCGCGGGTCTAAATTCACTATTATCAGTGTCAGTGGTTTCATGTAAATCAATGTGCATATCAACGTCTACATCAAGATCATTGATAAAAGACATTAATAAAGCAGACTCTTGAGCTGGACTATCAGGATAAAACGAGCGATTTGGGTCTATAGCATTATTATTCCAACGGTTGATCGTTTCATAACCCCACGGGCTGACACATGGCACCACAATAATATTATATTGTTCGCTAAGCTCTTTGGCACTTGTTTCTAAAAAACGAATAGCACCTTGTACGCCACTTGTTTCATAACCATGCACACCACCGGTAACTAATACCGTTTTATTACTTGTTTGCCAGTTTTGGCTTTTTATAGCATATAAAGGGTAGCGGCTTTCATCTACTGACAAGCTGCCATATTGAGTCATGTCAAATGAAGACGATAATAACTCAAGTTTTGCCAGAACTTCATCTTGGTATGAACGTTTGATATTTTGCTGCGTAAGCCATATAGCTTTTTCTGTATCAGCCCAAGGTTGTCCTTGTGTACCTATTGAATAGACAGGATTATTCATAATTTAACCTTTTGTTCGAATAGCTCATAAATAGCCATGCGTTATAATCTTGTAATTTATACCAATTTTATTAAATTTTTTCTCTACTCAGAGCTACATTGATGAGCTTAGAACAAACAAAATTTGTTAAACATAGTTACTCTATATTTTATTAATTTTGTGATGTTATCAGTTTATCAATGAGCTCCCAAAGGGCGAGTTTAAAAGGTTTATATGCTACTTTATTGATTTTGATAAGGGAATAACCATTATCTACAATCAATGCATTGCCTCTAAACCTTTTAATTCTCGCTGAGTGGGAAAGAACTTAATCAACTTGGTATTAGTTCCAACATTAAAAATGCCCGAATATTCGGGCATTTTTTATTTGGCGACTAATTTACACTGTGCAGAGCAAGCATATTTATTTTGAGTCTGCACGACCCATAAATTTACGCTCTTCTGTATTCACTTTAATTTTATCACCCGTAGAAACATGCTCTGGTACTTGTATTGTTAACCCTGTAGAAAGAAGCGCTGGCTTCGTACGAGCACTTGCAGAGGCACCTTTAATAGAAGGGTCAGTTTCTGTTATAACTAATTCAACACTCGGCGGCAGAGCTACTCCTACAGGAACATCATCAACGATGATGACAGATATTCCTTGAGTTTCTTCGTCAATAAAAAGAATTTCTTCTGCAATTGAGTCTTTATTTAAGTTGTATGGTGTGTAGTCTTCGTTGTCCATAAAGACATACTCATCACCATCAACATATGAAAACATAGATGGGCGACGACTTAAATCAGCAAAATTCAACATATCTTCCGCTTTAAAAGTTTCATCTACTTTACCGCCGGTAACGACATCGTATAAGCGCATTCTATACAAACTTCCGCCTGCTCTTCCTTGTGGAACTGAGCGGGTAATATCTCTAACAATTAGCACTTTACCGTTGTGCTCTATCGCAGCATTTTTCTTTATATCACTTGCCTTTGGCATAAGATGGCTCCTCTGAATTTATTTTAAACATTTTCTTTAAAAGTATTGCAGGGAAAATAACATGACCAGATAAATATGCAAATTATTTATCTGGCGAAAGGCTATATTTCCTATTTAATTACTATCAAAGTAAAACAATTCATAGCCACTTTCATAATAACCATATTCATACAGGCACAAAAAAGGCAAATATATAAATTATATTTGCCTTTTAAATTGAGCTCTTTTTTACTTGTTACATATCAGATCAGTACTAAGTAATTAGAAAACAATGTCAGGGTAAACTATTCGTATGAACGTTCAAGCCAAGCGATTTGTAACTTAAGCTCTTCAATCTCATGGTTAGCATCGGCTAATTGTTCCAGCGCTGATTTTTGTTCATTACTACAGTTATCTACACTAGCATCAGTATTTTTTGACATATTCTGTCTTTCCTCATGGGCCATAATAGCCTCCAAAAAGTTGTTACCACACCTGTATTATTACACACAGACCTTCATATGTAATCTTTTTCAGTAAAATTAGCTAAATCATCGCTAAAAATACTGTAAAGGTGATTGAACTTTCACTTAGTTTAAATTGCACAAAAACACTCTTTTGATTCCGTTTTTACGAAGTATTAGTCGCTATTCCAATACAGTAATTTGTCACTACCAACAAGCAGGCGGTATAGCTATGTTCACTAATCTAACTTGTTCCGTTTAATGTTTGCTTTTGAATATTATGCCGTTTAAGTTATGGTCTTACTTATTTAAAAGTTAATTGATTTGCTATGATAGATCTTTAATTCCCTGAAAAAATGCACTCATTCCGTGAAAGGTAAACTATGTACGACCCAGTTATTGATAAATCAATTAGCAAAAATCAACCCTACCCTACTAGCTATTGGGCTGATGTGGCAGGCACTCCGCCTGTAGATGATGGTCCAATAAATAAAGATATTTGTGTTGATGTCGCTATTATTGGTGCTGGTTATACGGGGTTATCAACGGCATTGCATTTAGCTCGGGATCACGGCATTAAGGCAACCCTTTTAGAAGCAAATAAAACAGCCTGGGGCGCTAGTGGTCGCAATGGTGGTTTTATATTGAAATCTTCTGGTCGAAAGCCCTATTCAACCATGCAATCGCAATGGGGCGAAGAAGTTATGCGCGGCATCTACAATGAAATGTGCGCCGGTGTTGATACCGTAAAAAGTCTCATTGCAGAAGGTATTGATTGCGACCAACAAGAGAATGGATATATTCGCGTAGCCCATAAACCCAGTATGTTAAAGAGCTTAATAGACACGGCCTCATTGCAAAAAAAGATGTTTGGTTATGATGTACAAATATTGACTCGTGATGAATTACATCAACAATATATGGCAGATAACAACGCTTATGGCGCAATTCGCTATCAAGATGGTTTTGGTATCAACCCGTTAAAACTTGCTTGGGGTTATCAAGATTTAGCTCAAAAGGCCGGTGTTGCCATTCATTGTAACAGTGCTGTTGAACAATGGCGTGAAGTGTCTTCACATACCCAAGGTCAATCGAGCCAGACCCACCAAGTATTACACACACCAAATGGTATTGTGAAAGCTAAAAAGGTGGTTATCGCCACCAATGGTTATTCTCCAAAGAGCTTTCACCCATTGATCAAAAATAGAACCTTGCCAGTGTTGTCTCAAATTATTGTTACCCAGCCACTCTCACCTGAGCAGCTTGCCGCTTGTAACTTTCTTACCAGTAATGTCATCATGGATACTCGTGCGCTGAAATACTATTACCGAAAGCTGCCTGACAACCGTATTTTATTTGGCGGTCGAGGAGCTATCACAGGTAAAGGCGCTGAAGATCCCTATTATGCTAACCGCCTACTCGATGTATTAAAAACAAATTTTCCTGCGTTAACGTCTATCAAATATAATTATGCTTGGTCAGGTTGGCTCTGTATGTCACTTGATGATATGCCACATATTTATCAAAATGATCAACAAAGTATCTTTTATGCTATGGGTTATTGCGGTAGTGGTGTGTCTTTTTCTGTGCAAGCAGGGAAGCGACTAGCCCAGAAGGTAGCCGGTGATATCTTGCCTAATTTACCCTTATATCAAAATGCCCTACCCAAATTCCCTTTTGCGCCATTAAGGCGTGTTGGTCAATGGGGTTATTTTCAATATGGTAAGGTTAAAGATCAATGGTTTTAAAGACATAACATGGCCATAAGCGAGCTCACTTTATTCACAGTATTACTGCACAATTTTAAGCAAATATTTATACTTGTCACAACAAAATAATTGTATACAATATACCTACCATAGGTTTATTTCTCGCTTTCTTAGCGAGGTAATGAACACTTTTAACAAGCTTACTAGCCCTAAAAAGGGCTACTTAAAGGAAATTTTTATGTCCGTTGGTATTGGTGGCTCAACAGCCGAAATTGAACTAAGTAAATTAACTAATATGACAGGTGATATCGCACCTGTATCACTAGAGGAATATCAACAACGTATTGCTCAAGCACAACAATTAATGCGCGAGCAAAACATTAGCGCTTTATACCTTAATGCTGGCACTAACTTAGCTTATTTCACTGGTACAACATGGTATGCATCAGAGCGTTTAGTTGGCGCAATCTTACCAGCTGAAGGTGAATTAGTTTATATTGCTCCATGGTTCGAAGTAAGCACTCTATCTGGTTTCATGGTAATTAAGTCTGAAGTTGCTAGCTGGCACGAACATGAATCGCCTTATGAATTAGTTATTGCAACGTTACAAAAAATGAATATTGGTCAAGGCACTATTGCCGTTGATGAATCAACAGCATTTTTCGCCGTTGACGGTATGATAAATGCGGCTAAAGCTCAAAACATGCCGCTAAGCTTCACCAGCAGCAAAGCGATCACTGCCGGTTGTCGCATGGTTAAATCTGCTAGCGAGATTGCTTTATTACAACGCGCTAAAGATATGACTATGGTAGTACATCGCGCTGTTGCCAAAATACTAACGGTTGGTATCACTACAGCAGAAGTTACTGCCTTTATAAACCAAGCACATATCAAACTTGGCGCACCTAAAGGTTCATCTTTTTGTATCGTGCTATTTGGTCAAGATACTGCCTACCCTCATGGCGTCAAAGAACCAAAGACACTAGAAACTAACGATATGGTATTAATTGATACAGGTTGTTTAGTGCAAGGTTATAACTCCGATATAACACGTAGCTATGTTTTTGGTGAAGCGACAGAAAAACAACGTGCAGTCTGGTTACATGAAAAAACAGCTCAAGCGGAAGGCTTTGCAGCCGCTCAAATAGGCTTGCCTTGTGAAGCGGCAGATATTGGCGCACGTAACTACTTAGAAGCACAAGGTTACGGTCCAGGCTACCAAGTACCAGGCTTACCACACCGCACAGGTCATGGTGTTGGGTTAGACATTCATGAATGGCCTTACTTAGTTAAAGGTGATAAAACCATTCTAGCTGCAGGTATGTGTTTTTCAAACGAGCCTATGTTATGTCTTTATGGTGAGTTTGGTGTTCGTCTAGAAGATCATTTTTATATGACTGAGTCTGGTCCTAAATGGTTTAGTGAACCTGCTCATTCAATTGATGACCCTTTTGGTTATGAAGCTTAAGCATTGTCGATGTAATAAGACATAATAATGAAGAATAATGAAAAGACAGTGGTTACCGCCTTAAGTTGTACTTTTGCCGTAGTTGTTTACCTCATTGCTATATCAGCAATTGCAGGAAAAGCAGCTAAATCAGCGTCAATACAAACAACGAGCAGAAGTGAACTTGCCAGTATTGATCAAATACTGGCACAAATTCATCACTGTAATAAGACTATTACCATACGTTCTCAATCATTATCTTCATAACAGCTAACTATGGCTTGTGAGGAACTGATTGGCAAAGAAGATAAGTTTCATCGAACCTTTAATAAGACTCGAAACAAACCAGTTGCTGATGATAACAATCATAGCTTACGTGCAAACTTTTATAGCTCAAGTGATGAATACGTAAAATATGCCACTACGTATTTTAATATGCCCACCAATAATGGTGGTATGTACTTAGAAGGTTATCCTGAGCGTAAAGGTAACCATGCAGAGTATGTTGCCTATGAGCCTGATGGTGGTTTATGGAATTTATCCCATGATTACATTCATTATCTTGATAGACGCTTTAACCGTTATGGTGACTATTGTAATGGTTTAGACGATGATCATGCTGGCCCTGAGTTTTGTCCCACCCCTAACCCACCATACCCGCACGGTGTATGGTGGTCGGAAGCTGTTTCTGAATATATTGCTTAGGGTAAAAACAACCCAAAAGCAGCGGTTAAAGCAGCCTCAAAAAAAATATTCTTTAAGTGAATTGTTTAATACGAGTTATACCACTAATGGTGGTGGTGACCGTGTTTATCATTGGGGTTATTTAGCTGTCCGCTTTAAGATGGAGAATCATCGTTACAAAGTTGAGAAAAGCCTAACATTGTCTCGTAAAGGTGATTGGGATGGCTACCAAGCTTTAATGACATCTTGGTCTACATCATTGGATGAGCAATGGTTTATTTGATTAGATAAAATTGCCGTTGATGCTACCAATTAATCCTGCAAAGTAACACAACATTGATACTTATCATTAACAATAGGGTTGGATGAAAGTATGGTGATTGAATATATCCAAAATCAACAGAAAAATGATGAGTTCAGGGAGCAACTGAAGTTTGGCAGGTAATGCGTTTTGACCGTTAACTAAAGCCCTTTTAGGGCGTAAGCCAATAAACCTCCGGTTATGCCGAAGGGAGTTTAACTGACATGCTTTATATGGTATAATGTATACAATACGATTTAAACAAGAGGAAATATGATGGAAACAAATAATACAGATTGGCGATATACGGTTATGCCGGCCGTGTTTACATGGTTCAAAGAGTCAGAGTCAGATGCTCTTGAAATTGACTTTGATGAAACAAAAAAACAGGCTGCAGCTGTTTTAAAAGCTCAAGGAAAGGGCGGAAGCAGAATGGGCGGACTTGTCGCTTCTGGTACTCTGGGTGAGAATAGCTACCTAAGCACCGAACAGCGTCTTTCTTTACTTAAATCCCTTTCTGAGGTTGCTAAAGAATACAATGTTCCGTTGATCAGTGGAGCTGCAGCAGAAACTAAGGAAGAGATTGCCCAAATCGTTAAAGGACTTGCAACGGTTGGCGTAGATACAGTTATGGTAATGCCGCCAAAAACTGTAGCTGTTCCTTCTGATGAAGAAATGTATGCGTACTATGCACTTGCTGCAACAGCTGCAAAAGAAGCTCGCGTAACAATTATGCCTTATAACAACCCTGATGCAGCCGGATATCATGCAATTTCAACAGATCTTCTTAGAAGACTTGCTGCTCTACCTGAAGTAACCGCGCTTAAAATTTCAACTACAGATGTTTCAACTATTGAAACGTTGATGGTAGAGAACAAAGATTTAAAAATCTTGGCCGGTGTTGACACTGTAACTGTACACGCTGGACTTGCTGGTGCATGCGGTGGAATTACAGGTGTAGGTACTATCTTCCCAAAAGCTAGTGTTTCTATGCAGGAGCATGTTTTAAAAGGTGAATGGGATGAGGCAAATAAAATTTCTCAGGCTATGAATTCTATATCATATCTTGATGCTCAACCGTTGCTTATGGAATACCTTAAGTTTGCTATGGGCATTCATCATAATGATGCTGATGGAGGGCTTCGTACCCTTGGTAAGAAATTAACTCAACAGCAAATTGATGATGTTCGTGCAAGATATATTCTTGCAAAAGAAAGACTTGAAGCTCTGGATTTATTAGACTAATCCTTGCAAAACAAAAAAGGCGCTAACTTGATAACAAGTTAGCGCCTTTTTTATTAAACGCATAGCAGCTAGCGTTTGCTATTTAGGTTAAAAGGCTAAACAAGTAGTTAGCTTTAAGCTTCAGTTTTTGATACTTTTTCAACTACAAGATGTGCACCAACAAGATCGCTGATCGCAGTACCTACTGATTTAAATAGTGTAATTTCGTCATTTGATTGACGTAGTAAAGACGGTGTTTTACACATATCAGCTAATTCGCCCACTATGTCATCTTTATTAAAAGCACCTTCTGCGATAGGCAATAACAGCTCTCCTGCCTCAGCTAGTGTATTCATTAAACTATCAACAAATACTCTTGAACGAGTCACTGTCGTGGTATCACACTCACGAGCATCTTTCATGTGGTTGCCTAAACAATCAACGTGAGCACCAGGGCTTAACTTGTTACCGTCAAACAATGGCGTTTTAGCGCCTGTAGCACAACAAACAATATCAGCACTCGTAATTTCAGCATCAAGGTCAACACTCGCTTTAAAAGAAACCTCAGGATACAGAGCAGTTAACGTTTCGATTAATTCACTAACTTTATCACTGTTACGTCCCCACAATGTTACTTGCTTAAGATCACGAACACTTAAGTGGGCTTTTAAGATATAACTAGCTAGGTTACCGGTACCAAAAAGTACTATATTTTTGCTATCTTCCTTTGACAGCAATTGACTTGCTAACGCAGAAATAGCGGCAGTTCGCCAATAAGTAACACTTGTGCCATCTACCAAGGCTAAAGGCTCACCTGTTTGGCGTTTAAACAACATAACTTTAGAGAACAGGCCCGGTAAGTCATGGTTCTTGGCATTGTCTGGAAAATAGGTGAACATTTTATTACCAATCACTTCTTCATTCCATGACGGCAATAGGGCAAACGCATCATGGTTATCACTTTGCTCAGGCGAAAGTGCGTGCACTTGGCGTTGTGGCATAGAAAAAGGACGACTAAAGCTATGCTTTAATAGTGGGATTAGTTCTTCAAAGTTAAGGTGTTCGTGTACTTGCTCAGCGCTAATAATCTTCATGACTATCTCTTTAATCTGTTATTGGTTACTTAGGTAAGTAAACAACTTGCTCTGTCTTATCTATAAACCAAGCAAGTTTAATGTAATATCTTTTGGCTAGTTAAAGCGAGGTTAAAGTTCAATTAAGCCTTTAGGTGATTTGGTGATAATAGTTAGGCCTTCATCAGTCAAAACCACATCATCTTCAATGCGTACGCCACCCCAACCAGGAATATAAATGCCGGGTTCAATGGTGATGACACAACCCTTTTCGATAGCGGTATGACAATCAGGACCAATAAATGGTTGTTCATGTAAGACTAAACCTACACCATGACCTAAACCCTCACCTGCATATTGTTTGTATTCGCTATTTAGCAATATATCAGCTGACTGTTTGTATAAATGAGTGCCTAAAACACCTTCTTTGACTTCATCAAGTGCTGCTTGTTGCGCTGATTGTACTAATTGATAAACATGTTTTTGCTCTGCGCTCGCTTGACCAAATACAAAAGTACGAGTCATATCTGAGCGGTAGCCATTAACCACAGCGCCAAAATCAATCAAGATAAAATCACCCAGTTTTAACTGTCTATCAGACGGTATACCGTGCGGCAAAGCACTGCGCTCGCCAAATAATAAAATGGTTGCAAATGACACTTCTTCAGAGCCAAGTTTCGCCATTTGGTAATCAAGTTCAATGGCAAGCTCACGTTCAGTTACACCAGCTTTAACAGAGTTAAGCATCAGGGCTAATGCTTTATCACCGATATCAGCAGCTTGCTGAATATTGGCTATTTCGCTAGTAGATTTAATAAACCGTAGCGCTTCAACCGCACCAACTAATGGCTCTATTTCTGTAAGCTTATTTAAATTACTCACTTGCTGGTGAATTTGTTGCCATTGACTGACACTAATATGTTCACCTTCGAAGGCAAGTTGCTGACAATCGTCTTGAAATAAAAGATCTTCTATCAATGAGGCAAGGCTTTGATTTGCTCTATCACGACAAATAACATTGAAGTCAGTCGCTTCTGTTTTAGCTTGCTCAAAATAACGATAGTCTGTTAACAAATAATTGGCTTTGCTGGTCAATAATATTGTTGCAGCGTGGCCAGTAAAAGTAGAAATATAGTTGATATTAATATCACTAAAGATCAGCATGGCACTGTGAGGTTTGTTCAGTACCTTATCTCGTAATGTAGCTAAGTTCATAATATTCCTTAAAATAGTGAGTCTAACTTTTTAGTATACTCGCACTGTTATTGTTTTCAATTTCTTGCTTGTAACCTAATGTAAAATTACCTAAGTAACATCATTCATGTGACATCTACTTGGTAGATTATCTAAGTAAAAAGCCGTGTTTTAGCGGGTCTTTGGCATTAATAAGCCACTCTGCTTTACCGCAAATAAATGCATCGCCTGTCACTTGCGGAATAACCGCCTCAATACCAGCAAAGTTCAGCGCTTCAACTGCACTTACTTTGAATGGACTCGCTAAGATGCTTTCAATAACAATTTCTTCATCAATTGCCACTTGCTGCTTAGCATGATGTAAGGCTATTCGACCACTTACCCCGCTACCAGTTGGGCTTCGGTCAAGCTCACCGTCAGCAAATATACAAACATTACGTGAGTGCACACCTTCATTTGGGGAGTCATCAATAAAGATCACTCCGTATAAAAAACTCAACTCAGGTGTTGTTGGATGAGTAATGATAAAATCTTGCTCGGAAGAATTCATAATGGCTTGTTTAATCTTGCGGCCATACTCAATGAGTTTCTCTTGTTGCTCAGCTACAAGTAACAAACCAAGTGACGACGCTTGCACGTACGCATAAAAGGCACCGCCATAAGCAATATCAAAATCAACTTTACCAATACCATCAACCACAATCTGTAGGTTTTGTGCCAAGACAAATGAAGGTACACATTTGAAGCTAACATGGTTAACCACATCACCTTCACTGTATGCTAAAGCAACAATTTGACCACATGGCACATCGATCACGACTTGAGTAACATCACCCGTTTTAGCAACAACGCCCGACTCTACTGCACATTTTGTTAAGGCAATAACGGCGTGACCACACATAGTGCTATAGCCTTCGTTGTGGATAAAAATAGCACCAAAATGACTGTCTTCTCTCTCAGCATCAGTGATAATGGCGCCATACATATCGGCATGACCGCGAGGTTCAAACATAAGTGCGCGGCGCAGTTCATCATGGTTCTGCAAACAATCGTCTCGCATGGCGAGAATAGTATCGCCTTTAAGGTCAGGGAAACCACTAGTGATAATACGCAGCGGCTCACCACCGGTATGGCACTCGAGGGTCTTAATCGTTAAAAAGCTTTCTTGGTCGCTGTT
>Ga0209292_1002895_pt1 | contig 19344 bp, 15 predicted proteins | sample GOMGulsemesocosm_2_FD_184634 | JGI IMG/M metagenome (GOLD analysis project Ga0209292, IMG submission 184634) | Methane-oxidizing microbial communities from mesocosms in the Gulf of Mexico - GOM9C Gulf of Mexico (SPAdes) (version 2) | ecosystem: Environmental > Aquatic > Marine > Cold seeps... | reverse complement strand
TATTCGTGTAAAATGTTGCCAGTTTTTTATATCCACCCTTTTGATTTCTAATTAATACTTTATCAAAGGGAAAGCAGAGAGCCTTTCAATGAATAAAATTATTTTTTCATTAATCCTCGCAGTAACGAGCATTAATTTAACATTTGCTGCAACAGGTAATGTTGAAGCCGGTAAAACTAAAGCTGCCATGTGTGCAGCTTGTCATGGTGCAAATGGTATTGGAGCAAGCGAAGCATTTCCTAACCTTGCTGGCCAGCATGCTGATTACATTGTTAAACAATTAAAAGCGTTTAAAGAAGGAACCCGCACTGACCCAGTAATGGCACCAATGGCAGTCGGTTTATCAGATCAAGATATGATTGATGTTGGCGCTTACTTTGCTAGTTTAGACCGTAGTGGTGCAGTAGCAACCGCAGACAGTGGTTCTGGAAGTGGCAGCCAAGCAGCAGTACAAGCACCTGTTGTTCATATTGCTAATGCAAGTGCCGGTAAAAGTTTATATGAACTAGGTGACCCATCTCGCAACATTGGTGCATGTATTGGTTGTCATGGTAAAGAAGGTAATAGTGAAGTTTTAATTTACCCAAATTTAGCCAAGCAACACGCACAATATATTGAAAAACAATTACATGACTTTAAAGCTACGACACGTACCAACTTTGCAATGAATCAATTCGCTGGTGCGATGACCGATGAAGACATTGCGGACATGGGCGCATATTTGGCTGATACTCAAGCCGTTGCAAATGTAAAAGTTAAACGAGTGGCTCCGGTAGCAGTAATTACCGAAGCAGCAATTGCCGGCGAAGCTAAAGCAGCCGTTTGTGCTTCATGTCATGGTGTAGGTGGTAACAGTTTAGTGACCATGTACCCTAAACTTGCAGGACAAAATGCAGAGTACATTGCGAAACAGTTGCAGGAATTCAAATCTGGTGCCCGTAAAGATCCTATTATGGCGGGAATGGTTGCAGCATTATCTGAACAAGATATGAACGAGCTAGGTGCTTATTTCGCAAGTCAAAAACCAACAGCAGGAAACGGTTCAGCTTCAGTATTAGGTAAAGCATTGTATTATGGTGGTGACGCTTCCCGCAAAATAACAGCTTGTATTGCTTGTCATGGTACAACGGGTAAAGGTATGGCAAAAGCAGGTTTCCCTGCTGTAGCTAACCAGAGTGTTGAATATTTAACGGCTCAGTTAACTAACTTCAAAGCAACCGCACGTGATAACGATCGCAATAGCATGATGCGCAATGTTGCCAAACGCTTAAAGAAAAAAGATATCGATGCGTTAGCACAATTTATGTCTTCAATGAAATAAGCTTTATTGTACTGAAAGTTATCGAAAAGCAGCTAAATTAGCTGCTTTTTTGTTTAGATCATTTAACAATCACTAAATTCGTGTAAACTGCCATCACTTCAAAACATTAACATACTCGCTATTTTTTTAGCGATCAGCTGAGAATCTTGTCATGAAAAAAATATTATTCGTTCTTTTATTCGCAACAAGTGCACTAAATACTGCTATCGCTGCAGAAGGAAGTATTGATGCAGGTAAAACTAAATCTGCAATGTGTGCGGCTTGTCATGGTGTTGACGGTAATAGTTTAGTCCCTATGTACCCAAGCTTAGCTGGACAAAGTGCGAGTTATATCGCTAAACAATTAAACGACTTTAAAACTGGCGCTACTTCAGGCGGCAAAAGCGGTCGAGTAGATCCAGTAATGGGTGGCATGACTATGGCGCTGAATGAGCAAGATATGCGAGATTTAGGTGCATATTTTAGTTCACAAAAACAGAAAGCGGTTAGCGGCGAAACAAACGAAGTAGGAAGAAAATTATATTTCGGTGGCGATGCTGAGCGCGGAATAACAGCTTGTATTGCTTGTCATGGTGTTGATGGAAATGGTATGTCTCAGGCCGGTTTTCCAGCCCTTGCTGGACAAAGTGCGATTTACTTGAAGTCACAACTTGAAAAGTTCCGCAGCAAAGACCGTAACAACGATAACAACGCCATGATGCAAAGTGTTGCGTTTAACCTTGAAGACGCTGAGATTGCCGCTTTAGTGCAATATATGTCGACAATGAAATAAGACTGAATATCTAAGGGCACTGTGTTGCCTTTATAAACAGAAAATTAAATGCTCAGAATGAGCAAAAAGCAGCTTACCTTAAGCTGCTTTTTAGTTTTAATTGCTGGATAAAATTTGCTTATCGAGTACACTAAAAGTTATTACGTCTTACTGTAATCCTTTGATTTAAAAAGTAAGCTAACTTCATTGTACAAATAGGTTTTGATGTTATGAGTCATTCATCAATTAACAATATGTTGGCTTGTCACCACTGCGACTCTTTATTGCCAATACCTTTATTATCAGAAGGCCAAAAAGCCTACTGTGGTTGTTGTGGTGGAGCTTTATTTTCAAAGAAAAAAGATGCTATAAACCGTACTATCGCGGTAGCTACTGCCGGATTATTACTGTTACTCCCCGCCATTCTTTTACCTATTATTGGTGTTGCCGCAGCGGGTCTTTATAACGACGCCTCTTTAGTTGATTGCATCACTTTATTAATAGATACCCGTAATTACATCATTGCTTTTGCTGTTTTTATGTTTACTATCGCCATTCCAACAGTGCGATTATTCACGGCTTTATATATTTCCTTATGTATAAAATTCAATCGAACTAAACCTTCCTTGCTGGTTTTTTTCCGCTCTTATCATATTTTAGATACTTGGACGATGATACACGTGTTCTTTATGGGAATTATAGTATCCATGTATAAGCTCTCTTCTCTTGCAGACATGAGTATCGGTGGTGGCTTACTAAGCCTAGTGCTACTTTTGCTTTGCTCAACGTTAGTTTCTGTCACCATGGATCAACACAGTATTTGGCATAAGTTGGAGGAAACTCTTGAGTAATAAAGCACTAGCTGCAGGCTTAGGTAACTGTCCGCAATGCCACAAACTCAATGTTATGCTCGCCGAAAAACAAACATGCACTCGGTGCCGCACCGTGTTTTGTGCACGTAAACCCAAAAGCATTGAATATACTCTGGCATGGACTATTGCAGCATTAGTGATGTTTATTCCTGCAAATGTTTATCCTATGATGGTGTTTTATACGCTGGGCAAGCCAGATGCATCGACCATATTAGAAGGTATTGCCATTTTCATTCAACTGGGCATGTTACCCGTGGCGATTATTATATTTATCGCGAGTTTTGTGGTGCCCTTAGGCAAAATAATTGGTTTGTTTACGTTAATGTATTGCGCAAATAGATCGACAAAATTAACGTTAAAACAACAAGGTAAACTATATCATCTTGTTGAATTTTTAGGGCCTTGGTCAATGCTCGATGTTTTCGTGGTTACCGTGATGGCTGCGGTAGTAAACTTGGGATTTTTGACCAGTATTGAAGTCGCCTCAGGCATTACATATTTTGCGTTAATGGTCGTATTTACCATTTTTGCAGCAGAAAACTTTGACCCAAGATTATTATGGGACAACCACCAAAAACATCACCACAATGCGGTAATCCCTAACAAAGAATCCAAAAATACGGACGATAAACCTTATGACAAATAAAACGATTCTTGCTGACTCTAAAGCGATAATTAAAGACCGAGAAGGTATTTCTGCGGTTTGGCTCGTGCCTATTATTGCTTTGATATTTGGCGCTTGGTTAATTGTAAAAGCAGTTTCCGATAGGGGAACATTTATCACCGTTCAGTTCGAAAGTGCCAGTGGTATTGTTGTTGGTAAAACTCAAGTTCGTTATAAAGGTTTGACCGCAGGTATCGTTAGCGATGTTGAGATGTCGGAAGACTTGCAGAGTGTAGTAGTGGAAATTGAAATGATTTCCAGCTCAAAAAAGATGCTCACCGACAAAACGCGTTTTTGGTATGTTACCGCAGATGTTTCTTTTCAGGGCGTAACGGGGTTAGATACCCTACTGTCGGGAAGTTACATTAATGTAATGCCTGATTTTGAAGAAGAAGGTGAACCACAAAGTCATTTTATTGCTTTAAACGAAGAGCCCGTATTAGACCAAGCCACTCCTGGATTGCATCTTAGTTTAAAAACCAAAACGTTAGGATCTTTAGGGAAAAAATCACCTGTTTTATTCAAACAAATCACGGTCGGTTATATTTCGGGATTTAATTATGAGAAAAACTCAGACCTGATAAATATTAACCTTTTCATTGAACCCGAATACGCTAATTTAGTAAAAGAAAATTCACGCTTTTGGAATGCGAGTGGCGTCACGGTATCAGGCTCATTAACCAGTGGAATTAAAGTACATACAGACTCTTTAGCCTCAGTTATTGCTGGTGGAATTGCTTTTGGCAACTCAGATTTTGAAGCAGTAATGGAACCTGCTGCAAACGGACAAAGCTTCACCTTATATTCTGACTATGAAACAGCGAATATGGGCCATGAAATTCAGTTAACGTTAAACTGGAATTCAGGCATAGACCGTGGTGCAGCAATTATGTATCAAGGCCTAACATTAGGTAAAATTACTGAATTCGTGCGTATCGATCCTGTAGAGAGAATCATAGTAGCCAGTGCCATCATTAATCCACGAATAACCCCTTACCTGACCAGTGATTCACAGCTTTTTGTTGTGGCTCCAAAATTAGATTTAGGCGGAATAACAAATTTACACACCTTAATGTTAGGTGCCCATATTGGCATTAGTCCTTCTGCCGATGGAGAACCCCTAAATGAATTTAATGTTTATAACCAAAAACCGGCTTATCAATATGATGAACCCGGCTTACATTTAGTACTAAAAGCGCAAGACGTGGGTTCATTAACCACGAGTACGGGTGTTTATTATAAGCAGCAGAAAGTCGGTGATATTCAGGCGATTGAAAATATTGGTCCTAGCGAGTTTTTAGTACACGTATTCATTCAACCTAAATTTAAGCATTTTGTTTCAACCGACAGTCATTTTTGGAATGCTGGCGGCTTACGTGTTACAGGCGGTTTACAGAACTTTAGTATTCAGGCGCAATCGCTTCAGTCTATTTTGGCTGGTGGCATAGCTTTTGACTTAGGAAATGAGAATCAAAATATAACGCCTAAAAATGGTGACAATTTTCGATTATTTACCGATAAAGAAGTGGCCAAACAACGTTCGACATTCAACTTACATATTGAGAATGCTCAAGGTATAAGCACTAAAACTCGCATCATGTTGCGGGGCGAAGAAATCGGTTCAGTTCATAATATAGTTCGTCAACAAGATAAAACTATTCTGCAAGTCGGTGTCTTGCCAAATTATGAGTTTATTCTTCGAGAAAATAGTCAGTTTTGGCTGGTAAATGCTAATTTGTCTTTATCCGGAATCACAGATACTGATGCTTTATTTGGCGGTTCTTATATTAGTGTTAATGTCGGTGAAGGCAAGAAAGCAAGTGACTTTATTGTTACTGACTTACCGCCAGCGAAGCACTTGTCATCAACAGGATTACAATTATCATTAACTGCTGAACAAGGAAATGTAGTTAACCCAGGCAGCCCCATTAGCTTTAGAGGCGTAGCCGTGGGACAAGTCGATAATGTTTCTCTCGAAAAAACGGGTAATAACGTTGTCATTAATATCACCATTGATGAAGACTATCGCCATTTAATTTCTAATTTCACCCGCTTTTATAACGCGAGCGGCGTTACCTTAAGTGGTGGTTTAGGAAATTTCATACTCAAAACAGAATCAGCCGATGCGGTGTTAAAAGGTGGAATTAGCTTTATTAACCCTGATACGGTCACAGGGCAAAGCCATGTGAAAGAAGGCGATACATTCACTCTATTTGATAATATTAATCATGCTGAATTAGCAGGAATTGCCATTGAGATTCATTTTAATGAAATCTCCGGCCTTAAAAACAATTTAAAGATAAAATATCATGAGCAACAAGTAGGTGTGGTTTCTCGGATCCGTTTTGACGAGCAGGGCTTTGGCGCAACCGTGTATGCTTTTTTAGATGATAATGGCAAAAAGTTCGCTGTGGAAGGCTCTAAATTTTGGTTTGCTCAACCAGAGCTTGCCCTAGTCGGCTCAACAAATGTCAGCGCAATTCTTGATGGTGGTTTCATTGGCATAATGCCTGGTACAGGTGAGCCCAGTCAACGTTTTAAAGCAAAGGACATTACCCCAGTATTAACCAACCTACCTTCAGGACTAAACCTTGCTTTAAGTGCAGCAAGTTTAGGTTCCGTGCGCGTAGAAAACCCAGTGATGTATCGCCAAGTAAAAGTAGGACGTGTGATTGGTGTCGACTTATCGTCAACAGCAGACAAGGTTAACGTTTATATTAATATTTTCGAACGTTACGCGCCTTTAGTTAGCCAACAGAGTAAGTTCTGGAATACTAGCGGCATTCGTATTGATGCAGGTGTATTTTCTGGCGTTAGTATAGACTCCGAATCTATTGAAAGTTTACTTGCTGGAGGAATTGCTTTTGCTACGCCTGAAATTGATGAAAGCGAAACGTTTAAACCCGCAGAAAAAGGCCAGCTATTTAATTTAGCACCAACAGTTAATGAAGACTGGCTAACATGGCAACCTAAAATTAAATTGTCACAATAGTTTCAAAAATTGTAAAAACATATAGCCACATTCCTATGGCTATATTGACCTATATTTTATCTTTAAAAGCTTGATTGAATAATATGCTGGAACTGTTTAACCGCAATTTCAGCATTTTCACTTTCAGTGATCGCGGTAACAACAGCAATGCTATCAACCCCTGTTTTCCACACTGGTTCAGCCCTTTGTATGTTAATACCACCAATGGCTACCACAGGAATATCTTTAGCTAACTGCAGTATCTGCTTTAAATTTTCGATCCCTTGAATTTGTCCTGTCATATTTTTAGTTTTTGTTGGGAATATGGCCCCGATAGCTAAATAGGACGGCTTCAATTGTTGTGCTAATAGAAACTCATAACAACCATGTGTACTAATACCTAAACGTAAACCTGCTTGCTCAATTGCCGTTAAATCGGCGTCTTGCAAATCTTCCTGCCCGATATGTACGCCGTAAGCGCCATGCTTTATCGCTAATTGCCAATAGTCATTAATAAACAAACGCGTTTTATATGGCTTACTCATGGCAACAGCTTCGGCAATAAGTAGCTCAACTTCTTCTTCGCTTTTATTTTTTAGCCGCAGTTGAATGACTTCTAAACCTAGCGGAAGCAAGCGTTTTAACCAGTACAATGAATCAATCACAGGGTAAAGCCCGAGTTTATCCCCTTGCAATGCTAACGATGGAAATGCAGGTAAGCTATGATATTTTTGAGATAAAGCGGCCGATATTGTTGGAAATACGTCAGCGCTATCGGGCCAGCGTGTTTGTTCAAATGCGCCATAATAGTTTGGCTCAGTAGTGTTATTCAGTGCTGATTTAACCAAACCTTGATTGATAAATGCTTTCGTTAACGTGAAAGCGTCACGCAATAAATAACCCAACCCTAAAAAAGAAGCTAAGGCGCTAGCAAATGAACAACCACCGCCGTGGCTATATTGGGTATTTATTCTCGGAGACGTTAACTGATAACTTATTGTTGATTTTTCGAAGTGGTGTAAGCAATAGTCAATACTAACTTTCACACCAAGACTATCTAGAACGTCACTATGGCCACCTTTTATTATTACGCTATTCACACCCAATTTTGCAATTTTTATCGCCAACTCTGCTGGTTTACTAGACGTAAGCTTTGATAATTGTTGTGCTTCACTTAAGTTTGGTGTGATCACATCAACAAGCGCAACTAACTCAAATAAATCTTCACGCTGTAATTGTGAAAAAGCACCACCAACACTCGCTTGACCAACGGGATCAAAAACAACGATTAAGGATGGATATTTACGTTTAACATCAGCTAATGACGAGGCAAGCCAATTTACTTGTTCAATATTTGCTAACAAACCAATTTTAATCACGTTCGGTGGTTTATCTTCAATGAGCACACTGATTTGTTGCTGTAATATTTGAGTCTCTACAGGATTAACAGCAAGCAGTTTTTCAGAGTTTTGTACGGTATTCGCGGTGATTAAATGACAAACTTCAACACCTAAGGCGTGCCCTGTTTTTATATCAGCAGCAATACCCGCACCACCAGAACAATCACTGCCTGAAATAGTCCACACGATTGGTTTTTTCTTAAAATTATCAGTCATTAATGCCACTATCTCTATTACTCTACTAAGTTAACAACACAAATATGAGTTGCACTGCTTGCAGTTGTAATGTTCAATTATAAGGAAATTGCACGGAGTTGGCGTTAGCCAATGAGTACCTTTGACGCCATAATTGTGCATTACAGCCATAAGCCGTTTAACTTATCCTTGTTGATGCCAAAAAGGTGTATCTAATGTCGGCGTACTCGGATGAGCCGTTTGTCGTTGTTGCATTACGCCAGCTACATAGCCTTGCTCACCTGCAGCAATGGCTTGAGCAAAGGCTTTGGCCATCATTACAGGATTATCAGCCAAGGCGACCGCTGAATTTAATAACACAGCGTCGTAACCCATTTCCATCGCTAAACAAGCATCTGAAGGTTTACCAATGCCCGCATCTAAAATAAGTGTAGCTTCGGGTAATCGCAAACGAATGGTTTCTAAATTATAAGGATTCATCAAACCTTTGCCTGTGCCTATCGGCGATGCCCATGGCATGATCACCTGACAACCTAAATCATATAAACGCTGACATATCACTAAATCATCAGTGCAATAAGGCAATACCTTAAAACCATCGTTTAATAGCTGCTCGGTGGCATTTAACAGCTCGATAGGGTCTGGCTGTAAATTATAGTCATCACCGATAACTTCTAGTTTAACCCAATCGGTTTGAAAAATTTCTCTGCTCATTTTGGCTAACGTTACCGCTTCTTTAGCGGTTTTACAGCCGGCAGTATTCGGTAGTAAAAAACCATTGGTTTCTGTAACGATTTCTTGAATATATTGCCAAATTTTAGCACCCGCCTGCTCAGCAGGATTCTGTCGTTTTAACGATAGAGTGACAATTTTAGAGTCACTGGCTAGAATCGCTTGTTTCATGATCTCAGGTGAAGGATATAGCGCACTACCGATTAACAGTCGACTATCAACATGCTGGCCATAAATATTAAGCGTTGTGTTCATAGGCTTAGACATAGTCATAATTTAACCTCCTTGAATAGGAAACAGTACATCAATACTATCGCCTTGATTAAGAGAAGTTTGCTGATAATCAGTTTTACCAACAAAGTTTCCATTAAGCGCTATCGCAAAACTTTGCTTTTGTTGCTCTGTCGATAAAAAATGCTGTAATGCTAATAAAACCGTTGGCTCTGAGCCTACCGATATTTGCTGACCATTTATAAATACATTCATAATTATTCTATATTTTCAGTTATTGATAATAGCTCGCCGTAAGGTGAGTTTGTTTGGCTTTGAGCAGTCAGTAAATTTTCAATCGCGCATTCAAGCTGCTTCAAAACAACAGGGGCAATGAGGTAGCCATGGCGAAATAAGCCATTCACTTGAATAAGCCGTTGTTGCACCGATATTTTAGGTTGATTGTCACTAAAAGCGGGTCTTAGCTGGGTAATATGTTGACGAATATGTGCTTCCGCAAAACCAGAGTGCACGCTATAAGCCGCACTGAGTAATTCCATTGAAGAACGTACCGTCATCGGTCCACAGTCTTCACTTTCAATTTCTGTGGCGCCCACCACATAAAAGCCCTTGGTTTTAGGGGCAATATATAATTGATAACGTGGATGCATTAAACGAATGGGTCGTGTTAAGTGAACATCAGGGGCAAATAACTGAAACAACTCACCACGTACACCACGCAAATCTTTTAATGGCGCGGCCTCGGCTTTACTTTCATTACTACGTGCACCTGCACCTCGGCAATCTATCGCCAAGTCACATTCTAACACCTGTTCTTTAACGTTAGTTTCGCTGTTCAAATGGTAGGTCACTAGACAATGAGATAATTGCTGGTCAATCTTTACCACCAGTGAGTTATCTAACCAAGTTAGCTTACTTTTCTCTAACTGCTGTTGCAGTGCAATCAGCAATTTACGGTTACCAATCTGCCCTTCTTCAGGTAAAAATATCCCTTGATTAAAGCTACGCCCTAACTCAGGTTCAAGCTCAAGTATTTGCTGACGATTAAGTGGTTGCAAGGGATGCTGCGGATAATGGTTTTTCAGATAACGGACAAAGCGTTGATAATCACCTTGGTCTTGTTCATGGCTTACCATTAACGCGCCCGCTTGTTGAAAATAAGTGTAACCGTCTAGCTGGGCCAAAAGCTTCGGCCACAACGTTAAAGATTCAAACCCCATTTCAACAATATTCGGCTCTGCGTGCATAGCTTCGCCTAACGGCGTTAATAAACCTGCCGCCGCATAAGCGGCACTTTGATGGCCTTGCTTATTATCTTTATCAATCAAGGTCACTTGATGGCCTTGATTGACCAAAGACAATGCAATTAATCGACCGACTAAACCAGCGCCAATAACAACAATATTGGCACAGGTTTTAGTCGGTAAAGTTTGTTTTCCAAAAGCAGTCACGCGTTAATTACTTCGCTTGGTGATAAATTTCACTACCTGTTGCTTTAAATTCAGCCGACTTTTCCGCCATGCCTTGTTCTATATCTGTTGGCGTAGCATCTAAGACGATAACTTCGTCAAGTAGTTGTATTTCAATCCTATCTTTCGAAAAGGTGCCTGCCTCTAAATCAGCAGCATAATCTCTTACTTCTTGTGAAATTTTCATCGAACAGAATTTTGGACCACACATTGAACAAAAATGCGCAACTTTACCTGACTCTTGCGGTAAGGTTTCATCGTGATAGGCTTTGGCTGTTTCTGGGTCTAAACCGATATTGAATTGATCGTACCAGCGAAACTCAAAACGTGCTTTACTCATCGCATTATCACGAATTTGCGCACCCGGATGTCCTTTCGCTAAATCACCTGCATGGGCAGCAATTTTATAGGTCATTAGACCTTCTTTTACGTCTTCTTTATTCGGTAATCCTAAATGCTCTTTCGGTGTTACATAACAAAGCATGGCACAACCGTACCAACCAATATTAGCGGCACCTATACCTGAAGTAATGTGATCGTAACCTGGGGCGATATCAGTTGTTAATGGCCCTAATGTGTAGAAAGGTGCTTCTCCACAATGCTCAAGTTGCTCTTCCATGTTTTCTTTAATCATATGAAGCGGTACATGACCTGGGCCTTCAATGATCGTTTGCACATCATGCTTCCATGCTAGTTTAGTTAATTCGCCTAAAGTGCGTAATTCAGCAAACTGTGCTTCATCATTAGCATCAGCAACTGAGCCCGGACGTAAACCATCACCTAATGAAAACGATACATCGTACTGTTTTAAGATTTCACAAATGTCTTCAAAGTGAGTGTATAAGAAGTTTTCTTTATGATGTGCTAAACACCATTTCGCCATAATTGAACCACCACGTGAAACAATACCTGTCACTCGCTTAGCAGTCATCGGTACATAACGTAATAATACGCCGGCATGAATAGTAAAGTAATCAACCCCTTGTTCTGCTTGTTCAATAAGGGTATCGCGGAAGATTTCCCATGTTAGATCTTCTGCTATACCATTCACTTTTTCTAATGCTTGGTAAATAGGTACTGTACCAATTGGCACTGGCGAGTTACGCATGATCCATTCACGGGTTTCATGAATGTTTCGACCGGTCGATAAATCCATTACCGTGTCTGCACCCCATTTGGCCGACCAAACAAGCTTTTCTACTTCTTCTTCTATTGAAGAGGTTACCGCTGAATTACCTATATTGGCGTTAACTTTAATTAAAAAGTTACGACCAATAATCATCGGTTCACACTCAGGGTGGTTAATATTTACCGGGATAATCGCACGGCCACGAGCCACTTCATCACGAACAAATTCAGCGGTAATTTGCTCAGGAATACTGGCACCAAAAGATTGTCCTTTGTGCTGTAGCAATAAGGTGGCATCTTTCACTTCTTCACGCTTTAAATTTTCACGAATCGCAATATATTCCATTTCTGGCGTAATAATGCCTTGGCGAGCGTAATGCATTTGCGTAACGTTTTTACCTTTTTTAGCAATGCGCATTTTAGGTAAATGCTCAAAGCGAATGTGGTCAACACCATCATCTGCTAAACGTTGTTGTGCGTAACTAGAACTGTTAGAAGTTAAAAAATCAACATCACCACGGGCATCAATCCAGCTTTCACGTAATCGAGGAATACCTTTATGAACGTCAATCTCTACATTTTCATCGGTATAGAAACCTGAGGTATCATAGACACAAAGCGGCTCATTTTTCTCGTAAGTAGGGTTATCTTTATTACCCGCTAATAGAGTATCAGACAGAGTAATTTCACGCATACCGACTTTGATATCGTGAATTTTTCCTTGAACGTAGACTTTTTTTGAATTTGGGAAAGATTGGTCTGATACGTTTTTTAAGAAGGACTCTGCTTGGTCGCGACGTTCACGACGCGTCAGTTTATTTGCTGGTTCAGTCATTTTGTTGCCTTTTATTAGGTTGCGTTTCATTAAAAACGCAGTAAAAAAAAGACGAAGTGTAGATAGAGGAAAAAATAAAGTTGAAATAGATTAATGCGTTAACACCTTTATTTTACCTTGTTCCCATACGCAGATATTAATCTGATCAGGTTCTACGGATCCCGCTTTCGCGATCTCAGCTTTAGTTATCTTTAAAATAACCAGAGCACTCCGACAAGTAAGTAGGGTAATACTAACGTATTAATTTAAAAACACGCAATATTAATTCACCGTTTAGTTATAATAAATTTATAAATTTACTAGACTAGTCGCATAAAAAACGAGCCTCATTGGGCTTCACAATAGACATCACTCAATGCTAGTATATTGTATACATAAAATATAAGCAGTTATTAGGATCAAGATAATGATAATAAAAAGCATCCATGCTCTCCTCATCGCATCACTTTGCACTGTCGCTGTGAGTGCAAGTGTTTTTGCGAGTAATTGGAAACAACAAAGTGGCCAGATCACTCACCAAGAAGTGCTACGTGGCACTATAACGCCTGAAAGAAAATGGTGGGACTTAACGCATTACCATTTAGATATTAAAGTTGATCCAACCACTAAAATATTTTCCGGCACAAATACTATGACGTATCAGGTATTGGCTAAAGGCGAAAGATTACAAATAGAACTACAAGCTCCGATGAAACTTGAAAAAGTGCTACAAAACGGTCAAGCACTTAATGTTGAGCAAGACGGCTACTCTTATTTTATTACACCGTTAAGTGATCAACAAATTGGCTCGAAGAAAAAACTCGTTATGCACTTTTCTGGGCAGCCAGTTACCGCAAAACGCGCACCATGGGATGGTGGTATTACTTGGAAAAAAGACAGTAATGGTCTCGACTTTATTGCAACATCTAATCAAGGTATTGGCTCAAGTATTTGGTGGCCCAATAAAGATCACCCTGCGGATGAACCAAATAATGGCGTTTTAATCAGTGTTGAAGTACCTGAGCATTTAATGGATGTTTCCAATGGTCGTTTAATCAAAACTGAGCACAACAAAACAGATAAAACAAAAACCTATCATTGGCAAGTCGTTAACCCGATTAACAACTATGGGGTAAACCTTAACATTGGCGACTATGTACATTTTGGTGAAAAGCACCAAGGTGAAAAAGGTCAGCTTGATATGGATTACTATGTATTACGCGAGAATTTAAGCAAAGCTAAAAAACAATTTAAAGAAGCTAAACGTACTATTGAGGCCTTCGAACATTGGTTTGGCCCATACCCTTTTTATGAAGACAGTTATAAATTAGTTGAAGCCCCTTATTTAGGTATGGAGCACCAAAGTTCAGTGACCTATGGTAATGGCTATCAAAATGGTTATTTAGGTCGAGATAGAAGTAGTGCGGGCCCCGGATTGTTATTCGACTTTATCATTGTGCATGAATCCGGCCATGAATGGTTCGCTAATAATATTACCAATAAAGACGTCGCTGATATGTGGATCCATGAGAGTTTCACCAATTATTCAGAAAGTTTATTTTTGGAATATCATTTCACGAAAGAACAAGCATTTGAGTATATTCGCGGTCAACGTATGAATATCCAAAATAAGTCGCCTATTGTCGGTGAGTATAATGCTAACCGTGGCGGCTCTGGTGATATGTATGATAAAGGTGGCAATATGTTGCACACCATTCGCCAGGTTATCAATGACGATAAAAAATGGCGTGAAATACTGCGCGGGTTAGGTAAAACCTTTTACCATCAAACAGTGACTACCCAAGATATTGAAAATTATATCAGCAAACAATCTGGCATAGACTTCAGCAAAGTATTTGATCAATATTTACGTGATATTCGCATCCCGAGTTTCGAATATTTTATGAAAGATAAGGTATTGAAAGTTCGTTGGGGCAATGTGATAGACGGTTTTAATATGCCGGTACGAGTTACAATTGCAGGTAAGGAGCATTGGTTGTCGCCAACAACAAGCTGGACAACCGTTGAGCTTACTCAAGCAAATCCAAACATCACTGTAGATGAAAATTTTTATATTTCGACCTTTAGTGTACTTGGCAAATAAGCTTAACCATGCCACTATTTACTAATGAAAAAGTGCACTTTTGTTGCTAACTTAATATCGTTACTCACACTGTTAATAGTGATGAGTAGCGTTATTTCATCTGCAAGTTATGCCAAAAGTGAACAAAGTCTAGATCTCGTCTGCCAAATTTCTCCTGCGAAGTGCCTTAATAGAGTTAATACTGAATTAAAAACCGTAAAAGAAAAAAGTCTCCTTTGGTTTAGCTTGATGCAATTCAAGTTTAGTTCTCTCTTTGATTTGCAGAAAAGTGATGAGTTATTTCAAGAAACAAAGTACTGGATAAATGAGCCTGATTTACCCATCGCCTTTCAAGTGACTCTTTATATATACCATGCAAAATATATTATTGCCTATGGGGATCAAGCTGAAGGGAAAAAGTTTATTTATAAAGCAAAGCATCTGCTATCTTTAATGAACGAGGCTTACCCCTCTCCCATACGACTCATTGAACTCGCTAACCTGCAAATGTTTATAGGTGAATTACCTGAAGCATACGAGTCACTCAATGCTTTGAAAATAAAATACAAACACAGCCATAATCCATATTTCATGATGGAGCTATATGGTAATTTAGGGCATATTGCAAGGCAACTAAAGTATTTCGATGAAGCTTTAACTCATTGGCATGAAGCCCTGTTTTGGAGTTACAAATACGGTAACGTACAACAAATAGCGACAGTGCTTTTTAACCTCGCACAAGCACAACAACACGCCAAAAAATACCTGCTTGCTCAGCAGAATTATTTACTTAGTATTCGTCATGCAGAAAAAGCACTCGACTTTATCAGAGCTTCAAATGCGATGTTGTATTTGGCGGAAATAAAATTAGCATTGGGTGAAAAACAACAAGCACAAGACTTGTTATTGTCATTAGATGAAAACCACTTAACAGGTGAAGGTTTAGCAAAGTTTATTGCGTTAAAGAATCTTTTATAATCTGGTATTTATCAACACAGAAGGTGCTAAAAACCCCCTTCGAAAATTAAAAAAGAATTACGATACCTAAGACTATAAGCAGACAGCCTATATATTTGCTCATAACATCGCCTCGAGGTAAGCATTTTTCAACCATCACCAAAAAGGTCAATACTAATATCCATTTTAAGTTCATAACACCGGTAACAAACAATAATGCCATTAAAAACCAACAACATGCTAAACAATATTGACCATGTTTAAAGCCTAAAGTAATCGCACCACTAATACCTTCACGCCACTGCGTCGTTAACATATTTAAAGGGGTACGACATAATTGCAAACATTTTTGTTTCAGCGGACTCCATTGATAAAACCCAGCAATGATAAGCAATACACCACTGAAAACATCGTTACGACTGATCATCATAGGTGAGAGTAAGGAGACAGAGTGTAACCCCCACTGGATCAGCGTGATCAATGCACTATAAAGTACCCATGCAAGCAAATAGCCTGCAACAAAGTATAACGAATGTGCATATGCAATTTGTTTAACTTTACGCTGAAAATTGAGTTTATCCACTAATAAAATGACTGGCGTAGCTGAGGGTAACATCATGCCTGCCATCATAATTGCCCACATTAAAAATAATGAAAACAAGTCCCCTTCATTCCACAAGCCGACAGCTTTCATGTTCATACTCATGCCAAAAAACATGTAATACCAGCTCAAGAAAATCAGTAATGAAATCGCTACAATGATGAAGATTCGACTCAAGCGAATATCAAATGTTTTGCTTAATGACACAGTGCTAATTACTCCAATTTGCGATAGCTTTCGCGGAGAATTGTCCAGCATGGTTAAAATTGATATTACCATGGGTGATAGACATCAAAGATGAATCACCAATATTACCGTCGTCCCACATAAAGCCGCCGTTAGGAAAAGTGATATGTACTTCTTGCTCTTCTCCTGTAACAGGGTTTATCAATGGCATTTGTTGTACTTCAGCAACACCTTTTATCGAGAATGATGCTCGTTTTTCATCGGTGTTCATCTCAATATCAGTAAGTATCGGACCATCAAATTCGGTAAACGTAGCGGCAATAGCTTCAACTGGCATACCGCCCGCTTGACCCGACATAATCGTCGCCAGCGCTGTTACTTGTTCCGCCGTGGCTGAACGATCTATAAATAAAGCGCCTTTACCATTCCCTTCATGAATTGCTTTTGGCCACATAGCCGCAAAAACCATTTTTAGTCCTGATAGGTCAAGCTCATTTAAGTGACCTTTAATAACCGAAAACCCCAATAAAGCCTCACAACTACCATCTTCAGTATCAGGGAAACCACCAAATTGACACCCACAACCATGACTACAATTACAACATTCTATTTGATGCATCGACAGTGCCCAGCTATTTTCATTAGACATAAATCACCTCTATCGCAACTTAATTATAAAGAAGAATTAAGTATAGTTTATTGTACAAAAAACTTTTGTTGAGTAAAAAATACAACCCATAATAATGGACGAAACCTATGCTTCCACAGACTGATCTACTATGATTACGATCATAATATAAAGGGTTAACAACGCGCTAATAACACTCAAGGAAAACCTTAATGATCTCAGTATTTTCTCCCGAACACTTTAAAACCATCCCTTGGAAAAACGGTAAAGGTGAAACCATTGAATTAGCCATCAATGACGGCGGCACGCTCGATAACTTTATCTGGCGGCTAAGCATGGCAAGTGTTGTCGAAGACGGTGTATTTTCTGACTTTTCAGGTTATCAACGCAATTTAGTACTTATTGAAGGTAATGGTATTAGTTTGCAACATGATCACAACAAAATTGACAAACTCAGTAACTTACTTGAAGTAGCAAATTTCGATGGTGCTTGTCGTACGGTAGGAAATTTACATGCAGGAGCGATTACTGATTTTAATATTATTACCCACCAAGAAAAATGTCGCGTTAAGATTGAAACTTATATTGAATCACAAAATGTGCCGCTAAAAAGTGCTGATTTATGCTTTGTTTATAGTTTAGCTGGTGAATACCTGTTGCTTGCTGCACAGCAAACGCCACAAACAATATCAACAGGACATTTGTTAAAAATATCTAAGCCTCAAGAAAATAAGCTGTCTGTTGAAGGGCGACAACTCATTGTTATTTATTTTGATTGCTTAGCTTAACAAACAAGTTACAACCGGAGTTTATCGCTGAAATTCGTTATTTTAACTATTTTTTCAGCACTAAACTTCTTTCTGTTTTACAGTGGCACTATTATTTTCCATAACAATTAATACGCCGGACATTGAAAATGAAAGCACACCATTTAGTCACAATATTTGCCTTATTATTAATATTTTCACCACTGTCAAATGCAGATAATGAACGAAAATTACCAATCGATGAAAAATCGACGACCAAACATAGTACGAAAGTAAATGGTAAAAAATTCAATTATACCGCAACAACAGGTACACAGCCGGTATGGGACAGCGAAGGTAACCCAACTGCCAGCTTGTTTTATACCTATTACCAACGCAGTAATGTGAAGAATAAAAGTTCTCGCCCGTTATTAATTTCATTTAACGGTGGCCCAGGTTCTGCCTCTGTTTGGATGCATGTTGCCTATACCGGGCCGCGTGTATTGAATGTTGATAATGAAGGTTACCCTTTACAACCCTACGGCGTAAAAACTAACGATTATTCTATTCTAGATGTGGCTGATATTGTTTTTGTTAATCCGGTGAATACCGGGTATTCAAGAGTTTTACCAGACAAAGACGGAAAAATGCCATCAAAAGATAAACAAAAATCAATGTTCTTTGGTGTTAATGCCGATGTTAAATATTTAGCCGATTGGGTAAATACATTTGTGACTCGAAACGAGTTATGGCGCTCACCTAAATATTTAATTGGTGAAAGTTATGGGACTACTCGTGTCTCTGGCTTAGCTCTTGAATTACAATCTCGTCAGTGGATGTATTTAAACGGTGTAATTTTAGTTTCTCCTACCGATATCGGCATAAAGCGTGACGGCCCAGTAAAATCGGCTAACCGCTTACCTTACTTTGCCGCAACGGCTTGGTATCACAAAGCCTTAAACAACGACTTACAACAAAAAGACTTAAGCGACATTTTACCGGAAGTAGAAAAATTCACCATTGAACAATATATGCCAGCACTTGCTAAAGGTGGCTTTATCAGCCCCGAAGAAAAGCAAGCAATCGCTGAAAAAGTATCTTTTTATTCAGGTATTGCTGTGACCGAAGTATTGCGCAGTAATTTAGATATTAGTGCCTCATACTTCTGGAAAGAACTACTGCGTGATCGCGAACAAACGGTGGGTCGTTTAGATTCTCGCTATTTGGGCATCGACGAAAAAGCCACGGGCTCTCGTCCAGACTACAATGCTGAATTAACCTCATGGTTACATAGCTTTACGCCCGCTATAAACTATTACTTACGTGAAGAATTAAACTATAAAACCGACATTAAATATAACATGTTTGGAAGTGTGCACCCGTGGGATCGTAGTAATAACAATACCGGTAAGAATTTACGTTTAGCCATGGCGCAAAACCCTTATTTAAACGTGATGTTCCAGTCCGGCTTCTATGATGGTGCAACGAATTATTTTGATGCTAAATACACCATGTGGCAATTAGATCAAAGTGGAAAAATGCAAGATAGATTATCATTTAAAGGTTATCGCAGTGGCCACATGATGTATCTTCGC
>Ga0209292_1002893_pt1 | contig 19354 bp, 20 predicted proteins | sample GOMGulsemesocosm_2_FD_184634 | JGI IMG/M metagenome (GOLD analysis project Ga0209292, IMG submission 184634) | Methane-oxidizing microbial communities from mesocosms in the Gulf of Mexico - GOM9C Gulf of Mexico (SPAdes) (version 2) | ecosystem: Environmental > Aquatic > Marine > Cold seeps... | reverse complement strand
CATTGTCATCATACTGCGCCTTGTCTAAGTGTCCGAGCTGACGACTGAATAAAGCACTTTGATTGATAACGGGTATAGTTGCTTTTAATGCACAGCAAGTGACATTTACGCAAAATGAACCCTTTGTTGAGTTGAACTATAAAATTGAAGAAAACGGGGCGGTTGTTGCTGGCATTATTAGCTGTTTATATTGCTGGGGCTGTTTATCCGTCTCTATTCTTTATGTGGATGAACATCAACGCGGTAAAGGTTATGGAAAATTGTTACTCAGGAAAGTGGAAGCTGAAGCTAAGTCTCAATCTTGCCCTGCGGGTCGCTAGCTCGAAAGCCAATTCAGCGTTGTAACCTTTGATAAGGGCTAGCCATTACCAAAGGTTACGCCTTGCCTTGGTGTCCGAGCTAACGACTGAACAAAGCATCTTGATTGGTAACGGGTATACGCTCTTTGGTGAATTAGAAAACTGTCCAAAAGGGCATACTCGTTATTATCTAAAGAAAGATTTTTCACAATAAATAAAAACAAGGAGTCACATGACTAAGGTATATCTGTTTGATTGGGGTGATACGTTAATGGTTGATATCAAAGATCAACCTGGGCATATGAAAGATTGGCCAGTAGTAGAGGAGGTGCTGGGGGCTAAGTTATTACTTGAAAAGTTATCTGCAAACGCACAACTGTATGTTGCGACAGGATCACAAGGTACTAATGCTGATTTGATGAAAGCTGCATTTTCACGTACCAATTTTGTCGATTGTTTATCTGGGTATTTTTGTCCAGATAATACCGGTTATGAGAAACCCTCTGCGCAGTTTTATAAGAAGATAGCCTCGATGGTCAACTGTGCAATGAATGAAATCACTATGATAGGTGATAACCTTGAACGGGATGTGTTACCTGCCCTTGAAGTAGGTATGAAAACAATTTGGCTTAATCATTTTAATGTTGAAGTTAAACAGGATGTTAGACAAGTCAGTAGTTTACTTGAGCTGTTATAAAAGGAGTTTAATTGGATGCAAGAGATTAACCAGATACTCGATTTTATTGTTGAGATAGAAAAATTAAAAGCGGTTTTACGCAAAACCTGGCCGGTTGGTTATATACCCGTTATCATTCAAGATGCAAAATACAGCGAGCAGTGAAGTGAACAGATTCTAGGCAGGAAGTTGAAGGTCTAACTGGTTCAATCAAAACTTGCTAACAACGAAGGTGTTTACTGCACTGCTTGCCCTACGGGTCGCTAGCTCGAAAACCAATTCAGCGTTGCAACACTCGATAAGGGTTAACCATTGTCATCATATTGCGCCTTGCCTTGGTGTCCGAGCTAGCGACTGTATAAAGCATTTTGATTGATAACGGGTATAGCTATGAGAATTCTGCAGAGCATAGCTGGCATGTTTGTTTATCAGCATTATTGCTTAAAGACTATAGCAATGAAGCCGTTGATATCAATCGTGTTTTGAAAATGCTGTTAGTACATGATCTTGGTGAGATTGATGTGGGTGATACCATTGTTTATAACAGTGATACCGTTGAAAATAAAAGTAAAGAAGCCGCTTGTATTGACCGCTTATTATCGATTCTTCCTGAGAACCAACGTGCAGAGTATCGTGATTTATGGCTTGAATGTGAAGCGGGTGAAACAGCTGAAGCTAAGTATGCAAAAGCGGTTGATCGTATTCCGCCACTACTGCATAACATGAATGATGATGGCCACAGTTGGAAGAAACATAATATAAGCAAAGAGAAAGTATTTGTCTTGAATAGTCGTGATATTTCACAAGGCAGTGAAAAGATCTGGTCGGTTGTAAAAGATAAATTAGAAGCTGCTGTTGAAGATGAATTGCTTCTCTAACTATTTATTAAAATAGGGCTTGTATCGGTTACACTTAATGTTAAATTTAAAAATCCTTTGCCATTATGTACCCCTTCGAGAACGTCTAATGAAACCCGATGTTAAAACACTCTCTTTCGTTATTACTTTTAATCTATGTTTAGCTTTAAATGTAAGTGCAAATGTCCATAATGCTATTTTTAGCAAAGTTAAACAGGTAGAAGCACAATTAACCGCAAAGGTTGGCGTAGCCATATATGATGTAAATACCGCTCAACGTTGGCAATATAATGGAGACAGTCGTTTTCCATTGATGAGTACTTTTAAAACACTCGCATGTGCAAAATTACTTGATGATGTAAATAATGGAGAACAATCCTTTGCTACAACAACGACAATTACTGCTGATTCATTAATTACTTGGTCTCCCGTTACCAAACACCTTGTTGGTGAGCAAGTCTCACTTAAGCAGGCCTGTGCTGCAACGATGCTTCAAAGTGATAACACAGCAGCGAATATCGTACTAAACGGTATTGGAGGCCCCAAAGGACTAACCCAATTTTTGCGAGAGTTAGGTGATGATGTAACACGCCTTGATAGAGTTGAGCCATTTTTAGGTGAGGCAAGAAAAGGGGACCTTCGAGATACAACAACAGCAAACGCAATGGTAAATACATTAAATACCTTACTGTTTACTGACAGGTTATCACTCTCCTCAAGAAATCAACTCAAACAATGGATGATGGCTAATCAGGTATCCGATAATTTATTACGCAGTGTGTTGCCTAATGCCTGGTTTATTGCCGATCGTTCTGGGGCTGGTGGCTTTGGATCACGTGGCATCACAGCGGTAGTTTGGTCTGATCAACAAACACCATTGATTATCGTGATTTATATAACGCAAACAGAAGCTACATTTGCACAGCGTGACCTTGCAATCACACAAATTGGCCATGAAATTTTCCAGTTATACGACTCACCTATTTAAAATGCTGCAATAAAAAGTCGAGCAATAATCTTACGCGGTGTGGAATAAGGTCTTTTTTGGGATAAACCAGCCAAGTCGCATTATCGCTGACTTGATAGTCGTCTAAAAGGTAAACAAGTTGGCCACTATCAACGAGCGGTTGTATCAAGTCCTTAGCGAGATGGGCAATGCCTAAATCGGCAAGACATGCTTGTTTAACAGCATCTGCATTATTACTTTTCCAGTTGCCATGCACTTTAACCTCTTTTATCTTGCCATCAATACTAAAGCGCCAGCGATTGGTAATTGCGGTTAAACAGTTATGTTGTTGCAGATCATCTGGGCTGGTTAGCGTACCAAATTCATCGAGATAAGCCTGGGTAGCAACTAAACTCATATGCCTTGTAGTAAGAGGCCGAGCAATCAGATTAGAGTCTTGCATTCGACCGAAACGAATGGCGAGATCAAAGCCTTCTTCAATCAAATTTACGTTACGGCCACTGAAGTCTATCTCTATTTTGACTTGTGGATATTGTTTAATAAACTGCGCAAGTAAAGGCGCTATTTGATTTGCAACAAAATCACCGGCACCGGTAAGTCGGATTAACCCTTTTGGCGCTTGTTGCGTGCCCTGTACATGGTCTGTTGCATCATTAAGTGCTTGGCGGATCTGTTTAAGGCTAACACTGTATTGGTGCCCTGCATCGGTCAGTGTTATTTTTCGGGTAGTACGGTTGATTAATCGTGTGCCTAAACGCGATTCTAACTGCGTTAACTGCCGACTAATATGCGAGGTTGAAACATCCAAACTTTTTGCCGCTTTCGTAAAACTACCTTGCTCAACGACTTGAAAAAACTCTTCTAACCCTTGCCAAACCATAGTTACCTCTTGGATATAAATGTCATAATCTGACTATATCACCGTTATTGTTGCAGGTGTGCAAAAGTGATTGCCTGAATCAGCTATTAACGAATTGTTTTTAGGCCCTATACTAGCTTTAACTTTTAAACAAACAGGTGTGATGCTAATGCTAAACTTTACTTTTTCAAATAAAACCCGCATTCATTTTGGTGAAAAGCAAATTTCACAAATAACCAACGAAATTCCACTCGATGCTAAGGTATTGATCACCTACGGTGGCGGAAGCATTAAGAAAAATGGCGTTTATGATCAAGTTATTGCGGCCTTAACAGGGCACACTGTTTTTGAATTTTCAGGCATTGAACCAAACCCAAGCTATGAAACATCTATGAAAGCGGTCGCGTTAGTTCAACAAGAAAATATTGATTATATTCTTGCTGTAGGCGGCGGATCTGTGATTGATGCAAGTAAATTTATCGCTGCTGCTGCAAACTTTAACGGTGAACCTTGGGATATTCTAGCAAAAGGCGCAAAAGTTGAATCTGCTGTTAAATTAGGTGCCGTTTTAACCTTACCTGCAACGGGATCTGAATCTAATGGTGGCTCTGTTATTTCAAAATTAGCCACTAAAGATAAACTTCCGTTTATGAGTGAACATGTATTGCCACAATTTGCAGTATTAGATCCAAGTGTCATGAATAGCTTACCTGATCGCCAATTAACTAATGGCATTGTTGATGCGTTTATTCATACTACAGAGCAGTACTTAACTTATGATGTTAATGCAAAAATTCAAGACCGTTTTGCTGAAGGTATTTTGCTAACACTTATTGAGGAAGGCCCAAAACTCTTCACTGATGAAAAGGACAATGACGTCAATGCAAACGTTATGTGGAGTGCGACACAGGCCTTAAATGGCTTAATTGGCTCTGGAGTAGCACACGATTGGGCAACCCATATGATTGGCCATGAGATCACTGCTTCCTATGGCTTAGATCATGCACAAACGTTAGCAATTGTATTACCACGTTTATTGTGGGAGATGCGTGAAAGCAAGCAGGATAAATTGTTGCAATATGCTGAGCGAGTTTGGAATATCACCGAGGGGGATGCTGAATCACGCATTACAGCAGTGATTGAAAAAACAGAGCATTTTTTCCATTCAGTACAGATGAAAACACGTTTCTCTGATTACGATTTAGGCAAAGAGGTGGTGGATGTGATCATTAATCAACTTGAACGTCATGGCATGACACAGCTTGGTGAGAAACAACTCGTGACCTTAACTGAAAGCCGTAAAATCTTAACCGCTAGTCTATAACTACAGAGACATCCCCTTTGGTTGAAATAGCAAAGGGGATTTTTGTCTACGGCGTCGCAGCAGATACAAAATTGATTTCGTTATCACGGATATATTAATTACACTACTCCCAAATGTATTCACAAAGGGATTTATGACCAGTTCAACTCAACTAAAAAAACATACTCATTTCGAAGATATTCAAGCACTTTTTATTGGCACGTTACTCATCTCTTTAGGTGTGAACCTATATAGTAGTGCGGGGTTATTGACAGGTGGTACCGCGGGTATTGCCTTTCTAATTAAATACGCATCATCACTCAGTTTTGGACAAGCCTTTTTCTTAGTGAATATTCCCTTTTATTGGTTAGCAATGAAACAGATGGGGGCTGAGTTTACTATCAAAACGTTTATTTCGGTTTTACTGTTATCGCTGTTTACAGAATTCACGCCGATGTTCATACAGTTTGAGCACCTCAACGTTGTTTATGCGAGCATTATTGGTGGTTTGTTGATGGGCGCGGGGTTCTTGATGCTATTTCGTCACAATGCAAGCCTTGGTGGTTTGAATATTCTTGCACGTTATTTAGCACAAACACGGGGGTACTCTATTGGAAAGTTTCAGATGGCGGTTGATTGTGTGGTGGTATTTGCTGCTATCTTTATTGTAAATTGGCAGTTAATTCTATTTTCAGTGATTGGGGCTATTTCGCTAAACCTAATTATTGCAGTGAATCATAAACCGGGTCGATATACAGTCGTTTAAAAAACAAGCTTCGAGAATAAAGCCTCGAAGCTATATTCTCGCAACTCGTCACTTCAGCCTACCAGACAAGATCATCGGGAATAGCAAATTCCGCGTAGGGGTCATCTTCATCGATCTCTGCAGCATCCACTTTCTCATGCAATGCAACTAATACAGATTCATCAATTTCAGTCAGCTTTTCAGCCGCTTCTTTATTGATAAGATAAAACTCTTCGTTTAATACACAAATCGCTAAACGACCAGCAACCAGGCTTTTTTGTACTTCGTCTTTGATAGCGATACGCTTTACTTTGTTATCATAAGTAAAGTGGTAATCAAATTCACCTTGGTAATTCTTCTCGCAATGCTGAGCAATCATTTGAATCAGTTTACCATGTGCGGAGCGGGCATCAAGTTCAGCTTGAGTCGCTCTGTTTTTGTCTAGATCTTGTTGTTTTTGTTGCTCCGCTTGTGCATTGATTGCAACTTGTACATCGGAAACTTCCACAGTGCCTTTTTTCTTTTTCTGTTTCGCTTTACGGCGTTTTTCTGTTTGTGCTTGTTTGGCTTTTTGTTTGTTAATAAGCCCTGATTTCATCAGTTGATCTTGTAAAGAGGCCATACGATACCTTTGCAATATATAAATATGGCGCCATTTTAAACGCAAAGCCAGATGAAGGAAATTTTTTCTTGTAAATAATCGACAAATAATGAAAACAGATTAAGCTTAGATTAAACATGAAAGCAGGGGAAGTCTATGAATAACTTACAAGTTTCACATTATATGAGCCCAAAAAGTTTATCATTTAAAAAAGACATGACCATTGAAACTGCAGTAGAGGTTCTACTGGGAAGCAAAGAACTAGGTGGGCCTGTTGTGGATAATACTGGTCGTGTTATTGGCTGGTTATCAGAGCAAGATTGCCTCGCTAAAATGATTGAAGCGAGCTATTACTGCGAATTAGTCGCTTTAGTTGAAGATGTAATGGCTAATAAAGCGGTTACTGTTACCGGTGAGATGAGCATTGTTGACCTAGCGCAGTTGATGTTAAAGACTGCACCTAAAATCTATGCTGTTGTAGATGATGAAGATCACTATGTTGGACTTATCTCACGTAAAAACGTATTAGCGGGTATGAACAAGCAGATTGCAAACTGTTAATGACTTGTATTTATAGTCAATGCTTGTTTAAGCCAGCAACTTTTATCGAGTAATCTATCACGGGTAACTGATAAGCTTTTTTTAAAATCTGCACGTGATAGTGTGTTTACCCCCAAGCTTTTAAGATGCTCTGTTTGCATTTGACAGTCAATTACCTTGCCTCCATTTGCTTGGAAATGTTGATTAAGCGCGATAAATGCCAGTTTAGAACTGTTATTCATTTGACTAAACATTGATTCACCACAGAAGGTTTGGCCTACACATACCCCGTATAAACCACCAACAAGCTCTCCTTCAAACCAAACCTCAATAGAGTGTGCCAGACCTAATTTGTGTAGTTGCACATATGCTTCAATCATATCTTGATTTATCCATGTGTCGGCTCGCTTAATACGAGGTTTAGCACAGGCTTGAATAACCGCTGAAAAACAGTGGTTGAGTGTAATGCTCATCTGCTGTTTGTTAATAAAACGTTTCATGCTTTTGCTGATATGCACCGTACCTGCATTAATTGTGGCCCGCTCACTTGGACTCCACCATAGCAGTGGTTCACCTTCACTGAACCAAGGGAAAATACCATTGTGGTAGGCGTTGATGATACGTTGTGGGCTGAGATCACCGCCCATTGCTAATAATCCATCTGGATCGTCTAATGCTTGTTCAATATCGGGAAATAATTGTGGGTCATCACTTAGTTGGGGTAGATATATGGTCATTAACGAAAAACTCTAGATACAAAAAAGCCAGTGTAAACACTGGCTGATATGAATTAAATAATTAATTGTAATTATTTATTACGTACATCCACATGGTCAAAGTTTAAACCAACTTCACCCGTGTATTTTTGACGTGGACGACCAATTTTCTGGCCTGGTTGATCTAACATCTCTTTCCAATGTGAAATCCAACCAACAGTACGAGACATTGCAAAAATAACCGTAAACATTGAACGAGGGATACCCATCGCACGTAAAACGATACCAGAATAGAAGTCTACGTTAGGGTATAGCTTTCTTTCAACAAAGTAAGGGTCTTCAAGTGCAATACGCTCAAGTTCCATTGCAACATCAAGTAGAGGATCTTCAATTTTAAGATCATCTAATACTTCGTGACAAGTTTTACGCATTACTGTTGCACGTGGATCGTGATTTTTGTAAACACGATGACCAAAGCCCATTAGACGGAATGGATCATCCTTGTCTTTTGCTTTAGCAACAAATTCTGGAATGTTATCAACATGGCCAATCTCAATTAGCATATCGAGACATGCTTCGTTAGCGCCACCGTGAGCTGGCCCCCATAGAGAAGCAATACCTGCTGCGATACATGCAAATGGGTTAGCACCCGATGAACCGGCTAGGCGAACAGTAGAAGTCGATGCGTTTTGTTCGTGATCTGCATGAAGAATTAAAATCTTATCCATTGCGCTTTCAAGTACAGGGTTAACGACATACTCTTCACAAGGCACAGCAAACATCATTTTTAAGAAGTTACCCGCGTAAGATAGTGAGTTATCAGGGTAAACAAATGGTTGACCGTGAGAGTACTTGTAGCTCATTGCTGCCAGTGTTGGCATTTTAGAGATCAAACGGAATGCAGCAATTTCACGATGTTTCTCATTAGTGATGTCTAGTGAATCATGGTAGAAAGATGAAAGGGCACCAACAACACCCACCATAATAGCCATTGGGTGTGAGTCACGGCGGAAACCTTTGTAGAACTGAACTAATTGCTCATGCAACATAGTGTGTGTTAATACGATGTCATGGAATTCGTCATACTCTTTTTTATTTGGTAGTTGACCATTTAATAATAAGTAACAAACTTCCAGGTAATCAGATTTATCAGCAAGCTGATCAATTGGGTATCCTCTATGTTCTAATATGCCTTTATCACCATCGATAAATGTAATTGCTGATTCACATGATGCTGTTGCTAGAAAACCTGGGTCGTAAGTAAAGTAACCTGTTTTGCCTAATGTACGAATATCAATAACGTCATTACCAGCAGATCCTTTAAGGATTGGCAACTCTACCGGCTCTTGTCCTGGTAAATGAAGTATTGCTTTTTGATCTGACATTTGATGCTCCCTTAGCTTTTTTTTATATTACTTGAATTTCAATGCACATATTTTTACAGACTAAAAACTGCCTTGTCAATTTTAACATCTCAACAATGAGACATCTGTAAATTGCATGATTAAGAACGTGCATTTAATAAACAATCAAGAACTTGAGTGATTCAGTAAGGTATTGATAAACCCGTTGTAACGGGTGTAAGGGGCAGTTTTCAAAGGATAAATAAATCTGTAAACTAAGTCACAAAAGTGATGTTAGTTTTATCTGTTACATCACAAAAAAAAGGCATGGGACTGTCACAACACTTTAACATTATGCTAACAATAGCCCCTGTTAACAAACCCTTCGTTTTAGCCACTTAAAAAGAGATAAATTGTGCGCAAAGAGAGACCAAAAAACTTAGACCTATCCACGGTCAAATTTCCTATCACAGCAACAGCTTCCATACTGCACCGTGTTTCAGGAATCATCGTTTTTATTGCTTTAGCAATATTCCTTACCCTATTAAATTGCTCATTAACTAGCGAAGCGGATTTTAATCGTGTCGCAGGTTATTTTGATAATTTTTTGATTGAATTTGTCATGTGGGGCTCATTAACAGGTCTTGCTTACCACGCCGTATTTGGTGTGCGTCATATGATTCAAGATTTGGGTTTTTGGGAAGAGATGGATAGTGCATCTTTAAGTGCTAAGTGTGGATTTATTGTGACAGCTCTGTTGTCAGTATTAGCGGGGGTTTTAGTATGGTAAAGGTTGCCGGTACTTTCGGACGCAGTGGCGTTCATGATTATCTTTTAATACGTGCAAGCGCGCTTATTTTGCTTGCTTATACATTATACCTTGTTGGTTTTGTCGCGTCAGCTGACATTACCTATGCAGCATGGGCTGGTTTCTTTTCACTAACGGTTACAAAAGTGTTTACGCTATTTGCTCTGGTTGCAATGTTAGTACATGCGTGGATCGGTCTTTGGCAAGTATTAACGGACTACGTTAAAAATACTAAATTACGTGGTGCGTTACAGTTTGTTTTGACATCAGTTGCGATTGTTTACGTTATTTTTGGTTTTGTTATTTTGTGGGGTGTTTAAGGTGAGTTTACCTATTCGTGAATTTGATGCGATTGTAATTGGTGCAGGTGGCGCAGGTATGCGTGCTGCACTTTCTATTTCGCAAGAAGGCAAAAGTTGTGCGTTGATTACGAAAGTATTCCCAACGCGTTCTCATACAGTATCTGCTCAAGGTGGTATTACCGTTGCACTTGGTAACTCTCACCCAGATAACTGGCAATGGCATATGTATGACACAGTTAAAGGGTCTGACTTCATTGGCGACCAAGACGCGATTGAGTTTATGTGTAACGAGGGGCCTGATGCGGTTCGTGAACTAGAAAATATGGGACTCCCATTTTCTCGTTTCGAAGATGGCTCTGTTTACCAACGTCCGTTTGGTGGTCAATCTAAAGAATTTGGTGGTGAGCAAGCCGCCCGTACTGCGGCTGCTGCCGACAGGACTGGTCATGCATTATTACATACGCTTTACCAACAGAACGTTAAAAATAAAACCACTATATTCTCTGAGTGGTATGCACTTGATTTAGTGAAAAATGACGACGGTGATGTGGTTGGCTGTACTGCAATTGACATCGAAACGGGTGAAGTTGTGATGTTTAAGGCACAGGCTACAGTACTTGCTACTGGTGGTGCTGGGCGTATTTACGCATCAACAACCAATGCACATATTAATACTGGTGACGGTGTTGGTATGGCACTGCGTGCTGGTGTACCAGTACAAGATATGGAAATGTGGCAGTTCCACCCAACGGGTATCGCTGGCGCAGGTGTACTTGTGACAGAAGGTTGTCGTGGTGAAGGTGGTTATCTTTTAAATAAAGATGGCGAACGTTTCATGGAACGTTACGCACCCAACGCAAAAGATTTAGCGGGCCGTGATGTTGTTGCACGTTCGATTATGATTGAAATTCGTGAAGGTCGTGGCTGTGAAGGTCCTTGGGGCACACACATTAAACTGAAACTTGACCACTTAGGTGAAGAAGTTTTAGAGTCTAAACTACCTGGGATCTGTGAACTGTCTCGTACATTCGCACATGTTGATCCAGTAAAAGAGCCAATTCCAATTATCCCAACATGTCATTATATGATGGGTGGCGTGCCAGCAACAGTTGATGGCCAAGTATTACGTGTTGATGAAGACGGTAAAGACGTTGCAGTAAAAGGTCTGTTTGCTGTAGGTGAGATTGCTTGTGTATCTGTTCATGGTGCAAACCGATTAGGTGGTAACTCACTGCTAGATTTAGTGGTATTTGGTCGTGCTACGGGTAAGCATTTAGGTGAAGTGTTAAGTCAAAAGAATACCTCAAAAGAACCGACACAAGAAAACATTGATGCTGCACTTAGCCGTTTGAATCGCTGGGAAAACGGCAATGGCACAGAGTGTCCAAACCAAATTCGTAAAGACTTACAACAATGTATGCAAGTTAGTTTCGGTGTATTCCGTGACGGTGCTGCAATGGCTGAAGGTCTGGCTGAGCTTGAAAAACTTCGTGAGCGTTTAAATAATGCAAAACTAGGTGATAAGAGCAGTGAGTTTAATACTGACAGAATTGAATGTTTAGAGTTAGATAACCTAATGGAAACTGCGATTGCTACGGCAAAAGCTGCTAACTTCCGTACAGAGAGCCGTGGCGCACATAGTCGCTTCGACTTCCCTGAGCGTGATGATGCAAATTGGTTACACCATAGTTTGTATAACCCATTAACAGAAAGCATGAGTAAACGAGACGTTAATATGGCGCCAGTGCTACGTGAAGCTTTCCCACCTAAAGCACGTGTTTACTAGAAGGTTTTTTAGTTATGAATGTTAATTTTTCGATTTACCGTTATAACCCAGATGTGGATAACGCACCTTATATGCAAGACTTGTCATTAGATGTACCTGAAGGTTCAGATATGATGGTATTGGATGCGCTTATCCAGCTGAAAGAGAATGATGCATCACTTTCTTTCCGTCGCTCATGTCGTGAAGGTGTTTGTGGCTCTGATGGTCTGAATATCAATGGTAAAAATGCACTTGCGTGTGTCACACCGCTTTCTGATCTGTTATCAAAGGGCAAAATTATTATTCGCCCACTACCAGGTTTACCGGTTGTTCGTGATCTAGTTATCGATATGACACAATTTTATACTCAGTATGAAAAAATTAAGCCATATTTAATCACTGACGATCGCAGACCACCTGCAGGTGAGTTTAAGCAGTCTCCAGCAGAGCGTGAACATCTAGATGGATTATACGAGTGTATTTTATGTGCTTGTTGTTCAACGTCATGTCCTTCGTTCTGGTGGAACCCTGAAAAGTTTATCGGGCCAGCTGGTTTATTAGCTGCTTATCGTTTCTTGATTGATAGCCGTGATAGCGCAACAGAAGAACGTTTGTCGGATTTAGATGACGCGTTTAGTGTTTTCCGTTGCCACGGTATTATGAACTGTGTGAGCGTTTGTCCTAAAGGACTAAACCCGACCAAAGCGATTGGTAAAATCAAATCAATGTTATTGCAACGCGCAATTTAAGCTCATAAATACTCAGCGAGTGTCGCCATGGCACTACGCTGATTTTTTATGTTATAGAAAGTAAATTTCGAATTTTAAGGAATGTTAATGCCAAACAATGTGATGAAAGAATGGTTAGCCTCATCTCATCTTTCCGGGGCAAATTCTACTTATATTGAAGATCTGTATGAATCCTACCTAGAAGACCCTATTTCAGTTGATGCTAACTGGCGTAGTGTGTTTGATGAATTACCTAAAGTAAATGATCTGCCTGAAGAAGCGCATTCAATTGTACGCGCTCAGATGAAACATGCGGCTAAAGCGCCTAAATGTTTTACGCCACCAACTGGCGCTGTTCATAATGACGCTAAGCAAGTTAAAGTTCTACAATTAATCGGTGCATATCGTAATCGCGGCCATGAAGTTGCTGCGCTTGACCCACTCGGGTTAGCGAAGCACGAAACTATTAAAGAGTTAGACCCTTTCTATCATGATTTAGAAGGTGCTGATCTAGATGCTAGCTTTAATGTAGGCTCTTATGCTGCTTCTAACGAGACCATGGTTTTACGTGATCTTGTTGCTTCATTGAAGAAAACCTACTGTGGTTCTCTTGGTGCTGAGTACATGCACATTACTAACACAGAAGAGAAACGTTGGTTACAAAACCGTATTGAATCTTGTGAAAGTAAACCATCATTCAGCTCCGATGCAAAAAACCGTTTCCTAGAAGAGTTAACGGCTGCAGAAGGTTTAGAGCGTTACATTGGTTCTAAATTCCCGGGTGCAAAACGTTTTTCATTGGAAGGTGGTGATTCTTTTGTATTAATGCTTAAAGAGCTTATTCGCCGTGCAGGCGAACAGGGCGCACAGGAAGTTGTTCTAGGCATGGCCCATCGTGGTCGTTTAAATGTATTAGTTAATGTGTTAGGTAAAAAACCAGCTGACCTTTTTGACGAGTTTGCAGGCAAACATGCTGCTCATGAAGGTTCAAGTGATGTTAAATATCATCAAGGTTTCAGTAGTGACTTTAAAACACCTAAAGGCAACGTACACCTTTCATTAGCGTTTAACCCATCTCATTTAGAGATTGTTAACCCGGTAGTTTTAGGTTCAGTGCGTGCGCGTCAAGAACGTTTAGATGGCATTGGCGAAAGTGTTTTACCTATCACAGTACATGGTGACTCAGCTATTACTGGTCAAGGTGTTGTACAAGAAACTTTTAATATGTCACAGGCGCGTGCATTTAAAGTGAGCGGTACAGTACGTATTGTTATCAATAACCAAATTGGTTTCACGACTTCAAACCCTGAAGATACGCGTTCTACACGTTATTGTACTGATATTGCAAAAATGGTTCAGGCTCCAATATTCCATGTAAATGGCGATGATCCTGAAGCGGTAATTCTTGCGACACAAATTGCATTAGATTTCCGTAATACCTTCAAACGTGATGTAGTGATTGACCTTGTTTGTTACCGTCGTCATGGGCATAACGAAGCTGATGAGCCAAATGCAACACAGCCGTTGATGTACCAAAAAATCAAAAAGCATAAAACGCCACGTGAGTTATATGCAACCCAGCTTGAAGATGAAGGTGTTATCAACAAAGGTCTTGGTAAACAGTTAGTTTCTGATTACCGCGATGCACTTGATAACGGCGAATGTGTTGTTAAAGAGTGGCAAGCGATTAAACACCATAGTGTTGATTGGTCTCCTTACCTTAAACACGATTGGGATACTTCTTACGAAGCGCAATTCCCACATACTCGTTTAACTGAGCTTGGTGAATCAATTAGCCAATATCCAGAAGAGCATGTTCAACATTCTCGTGTTAAGAAAATATATACAGATCGTGAGTTAATGGCGCGTGGTGAGAAAATGTGTGATTGGGGTTTTGCAGAAAACCTAGCTTACGCAACGCTGCTTGATTCAAAATACAATATTCGTTTAGTAGGACAAGATTCTGGCCGTGGTACATTCTTCCACCGTCATGCTGTTTTACATGAACAAAAAGAGGGTAAAACTTACCTTCCTTTACAAAATATCTCTGATGATCAAGGGCACTTTGATGTCTACGATTCAGTACTGTCAGAGTGTGCGGTACTAGCTTTTGAATATGGTTATTCAACAGCAGCACCTAAAGGTCTTTGTATCTGGGAAGCTCAGTTTGGCGATTTCGCCAATGGTGCACAGGTGGTATTCGACCAATTCTTATCATCGGGTGAGCAGAAGTGGGGCCGTATGTGTGGTCTGACTGTGATGTTGCCACATGGTTACGAGGGTCAAGGCCCAGAACATTCATCTGCACGTTTAGAGCGTTACTTGCAACTTTGTGCTGAGCATAATATGCAAGTGTGTGTTCCTTCAACACCTGCGCAGGTTTACCACATGTTACGTCGCCAAGTTGTACGTAATATGCGTCGTCCATTAATCGTGATGTCACCTAAATCGTTGTTACGTCATCCTTTAGCTGTTTCTAGTTTAGAAGAGCTTTCTAATGGCACATTCCAAAATGCCATTGATGAAATTGATGAATTAGATAACAGCGCCGTTGACCGTGTGGTTTTATGTAGTGGTAAAGTATATTACGAGCTACTAGAAAAACGCCGCAAAGAATCTTTAACTAATGTGGCCATTGTCCGTATTGAGCAACTATATCCTTTCCCAACCAATGAGTTAGATGATATTTTAGAGCAATACACTAATGCTAAAGAAGTTATTTGGTGTCAAGAAGAACCGCAAAATCAAGGTGCTTGGTACTGTAGTCAACATCACTTTAGAACGGTTTTACCGAATAATGCAAAATTGCATTATGCAGGGCGTGATGCTTCTGCTTCTACAGCAGTTGGTTATATGTCATTGCATGTTAAACAACAAAAAGCATTAATAAACAAAGCACTTGGTTTCGAAGAAAAATAATAGTGTGCGCATTTATTCAATACGCACCATGGAATCGTTACAAAATAACTTGCGATAAATTGTTTTTAAAAGCCTTAAATAACTGGCTATTTAAAAAACAAAATCGCAAGTAATTTTGAAACCGATCCTATATAACCGATTTTATAAAAGACTTTTACCGTAGGACACACATTATGATTGATATTTTAGTACCAGAACTTCCAGAATCAGTAGCAGATGCAACAGTTGCTACTTGGCAAAAACAGCCTGGCGATTTCGTTGAGCGTGATGAAGTATTAGTAGAAATTGAAACTGATAAAGTTGTATTAGAAGTACCAGCAACAGCGTCTGGTATATTACAAGAAATTATTGAAGATGAAGGTGCAACTGTACTTTCAAAGCAACTGATTGGTAAATTGAAAGAGGGTGATGCCCCTGCTGAAAAACCAACAGAAGTTGTTGTAGAAGAAGCTGCTGGTGCTGCAGATGCTAGCCCATCTGTTCGCCGTTTAATGTTGGAAGAGGGCATTAATGCTTCTGATGTTAAAGGCTCTGGCAAAGGTGGCATGATCACACGTGAAGATGTTGATAAGTTCCGTGAATCGAAAAATAAAGCAGATACACCTGCACAGGTTGATATTGTAGCGGCAGTTGCAGCACGTAGTGATAAACGTGTTCCAATGACACGTTTACGTAAACGTGTTGCTGAGCGCCTTTTAGAAGCTAAAAACTCAACGGCAATGTTAACAACGTTTAACGAAGTAAACATGAAACCAATCATGGATCTTCGTAAACAGTACCAAGAAGTCTTTGAGAAAAAACACGGTATCCGTTTAGGTTTCATGTCTTTTTACATTAAAGCGGTAACTGAAGCACTGAAACGCTACCCAGAAGTTAATGCTGCCATTGATGGTACAGACATTGTTTACCACAATTTCTTTGATATTAGCATTGCAGTATCAACACCACGTGGTCTAGTTACGCCTGTTTTACGTGATACAGATACGTTAAGTGTTGCAGAAATTGAAAAAGGTATTCGCGAGCTGGCAATCAAAGGTCGTGATGGCAAATTAACAGTTGATGAGATGATGGGTGGTAACTTTACCGTGACTAATGGTGGCGTATTTGGTTCACTACTTTCAACACCAATTATTAATCCACCACAAGCTGCAATCTTAGGTATGCACAAAATCCAAGAGCGCCCTATGGCGGTTGATGGTGAAGTGAAAATTTTACCTATGATGTACCTTGCACTTTCTTACGATCATCGTTTAATTGATGGCAAAGAATCTGTTGGTTTCTTAGTAACTATCAAAGAATTGCTTGAAGATCCAACACGTCTATTATTAGACATCTAATATTGGTCTTTAAATAATTAAAAAAGCGTGAGCGATTATTGATTTATGTCATTTTTTATTAGTAATCGTTGCACGCTTTAGTAGTATAACCTCACCAACTCGGCTACAGACGTAGCTTTTAGTTCAACTAACAAATGGATAAGAATCATGAATTTGCATGAATATCAGGCAAAGCAGCTGTTCAAAGAATATGGCCTTCCAGTTCCACAAGGGATCGCATGTGTTAGCGCAGAAGAAGCAGTAAATGCAGCATCTACTTTAGGTGGTGATAAATGGGTTATCAAATGTCAGGTACATGCAGGCGGACGTGGTAAAGCGGGCGGTGTTGAACTTGTTAAAACGAAAGACGGCTTACGTGATTTCGCACATAAATGGTTAGGCAAAAATCTTGTTACTTACCAAACTGATGCAAACGGCCAACCGGTAAACAAATTATTAGTTGAAAGTTGTTCAGATATTGCTAACGAATTATATCTAGGCGCAGTTATCGATCGTGCTTCTCAGCGTGTTACGTTTATGGCATCTACTGAAGGCGGCGTTGAAATTGAGAAAGTAGCTGAAGAGACACCAGAATTAATTCATACTGCAATCATCGATCCATTGGTTGGCGCACAAGCGTACCAAGGCCGTGAATTAGCATTCAAATTAGGTCTATCTGGTAAACAGGTTGGTCAATTTACAAAAATCTTCCTAGGTCTTGCGACTATTTTTGAAGATAAAGATTTAGCACTTCTAGAAATTAATCCATTAGTGGTTACTGCTCAAGACGATTTAATCTGTCTAGATGGTAAAATCTCAATCGATTCAAATGCAATGTACCGTCAAAAAGAGCTTCACGCGATTAACGATACAACGCAAGATGACGAACGTGAAATGCACGCTGCTCAATGGGAACTTAACTATGTAGCACTTGATGGTAACATCGGTTGTATGGTTAACGGTGCTGGCCTTGCAATGGGTACAATGGATATGGTTAACCTTCACGGTGGCAATCCTGCGAACTTCTTGGATGTTGGCGGCGGTGCAACTAAAGAACGTGTTACTGAAGCATTCAAAATCATTCTGTCTGATTCAAAAGTTGAAGCTGTTTTAGTTAACATCTTTGGTGGTATCGTACGTTGTGATTTAATCGCTGACGGTGTAATCGGCGCAGTTGAAGAAGTAGGTGTTTCAGTGCCTGTTATCGTTCGTTTAGAAGGTAACAATGCAGAGCTAGGTCGTAAGATCTTAGCAGAATCTGGTTTAAATATTATTGCAGCAACATCATTAACAGATGCAGCGCAACAGTCAGTGAAAGCGGTAGGTGGCAAGTAATGAGTATTTTAATTAATAAAGACACTAAAGTAATTTGTCAGGGTTTCACTGGTGGTCAAGGTACTTTCCACTCTGAGCAAGCTCTTGAGTACGGTACACAGATGGTCGGTGGTGTTTCACCTGGTAAAGGCGGTCAAGTTCACCTTGGTCTTCCTGTATTTAACACTGTACGTGACGCTGTTGAAACAACAGGCGCTACGGCGTCTGTAATCTACGTACCAGCACCATTCTGTAAAGATGCAATCCTTGAAGCGATTGATGCAGGTATCAAACTGATTGTTACAATCACTGAAGGCATCCCAACGCTAGATCTTGTTGACGTTAAAGTTAAACTTGATCAAGAAGGTGTTGTAATGATCGGTCCTAACTGTCCTGGTGTTATTACACCTGATGAATGTAAAATCGGTATTATGCCTGGTCACATTCACCAAAAAGGTAAAGTTGGTATTGTTTCTCGCTCTGGTACATTAACGTACGAAGCAGTTAAACAAACAACTGATGAAGGTTTTGGTCAGTCTACTTGTGTTGGTATCGGTGGCGACCCAATCCCAGGTTCAAGCTTCATTGATATCCTTGCACTTTTCCAAGCAGATCCAGAAACTGAAGCAATCGTTATGATTGGTGAAATCGGTGGTACTGCAGAAGAAGAAGCTGCTGCATTTATCAAAGCAAACGTAACTAAACCTGTTGTTTCTTACATTGCTGGTGTTACTGCACCTGCTGGTAAGCGTATGGGTCACGCTGGCGCGATTATCGCTGGTGGTAAAGGTACTGCTGAAGATAAATTCAAAGCACTAGAAGATGCAGGCGTGAAAACGACTAAATCGCTTGCTGATATCGGTAAAGCACTACGTGAAGTAACTGGTTGGTAGTCTACCAATAGCGGTCAGTTTTAGCTGTCGGCTTTCAGTAAGTTCAAATGAAGCCTCGATTATTCCGGGGCTTTTTTGTGTCTGCAGTAAAGCTACAGCGGAAGCCAAATTCTATTCACTAGAAAATGCAGACGTAAAAAACGACTAAGCCTCTTGCTTGCTTTAAACAGAAATAGGGGTAAAGCACTACGTGAAGTTACTGGTTGGTAGTCTACCAATAGCGGTCAGCTTTAGCTGTCGGATTTCAGTAAGTTCAAATGAAGCCTCGATTATTTCGGGGCTTTTTTGTGTCTGAATTCCAGCATGTGGTGCATCCATTTCTGGCGCGATTATCGCCGCTGGTAAAGGTACTGCTGAAGATAAATTTAAAGCACTAGAAGATGCAGGCGTGAATACGACTAAG
>Ga0209292_1002892_pt1 | contig 19354 bp, 16 predicted proteins | sample GOMGulsemesocosm_2_FD_184634 | JGI IMG/M metagenome (GOLD analysis project Ga0209292, IMG submission 184634) | Methane-oxidizing microbial communities from mesocosms in the Gulf of Mexico - GOM9C Gulf of Mexico (SPAdes) (version 2) | ecosystem: Environmental > Aquatic > Marine > Cold seeps... | reverse complement strand
TCAAACTATTCATTTTTATAACAGTTGAATAAGACTGTTTGTAAATTTGGAGCGGTACATGAGGCTCGAACTCATGACCTCGACCTTGGCAAGGTCGCGCTCTACCAGCTGAGCTAGTACCGCATCACATCTTACATGCCATTGTTAAGAAAACGCCCCGTAGGTTGTTCTCCTAAGCGGGGCGAGATATTACTCGAACTGATTTTATTTGCAAGTTTTTTATTAGAAAAATTACAAATTAAAAAATTCTGTACGATATAGATTCAATTCCATGATGGATTCACGAATATCTTCTAAAGCAAGGTGTTCACCTTTTTTCTTAACTTTTTTCAAAACTTCAGGCTTCCATCGACGTGCAAGCTCTTTGATCGTGCTTACATCTAAATTTCGATAATGGAAAAAATCTTCAAGTTCAGGCATATAAACATTCATAAAACGTCTATCTTGGCCAATTGAATTCCCACACATTGGAGATGCACCCTTTGGTACCCACTTTTCTAAAAAAGTTTGGGTTTGTTCAATTGCATCTTGCTCAGAGTATGTGCTTGCTTTACATCGATCAGTTAAACCTGACTTGCCATGCTGATTCACACACCAAGGATCCATGTTATCCAGCAGCTCATTACTTTGATGAATAGCAATTACTGGGCCTTCAGCCAATATATTTAGCTCACTATCTGTTACAATAGTGGCAATTTCCAATATTTTGTCTGTACGTGGCTCTAAACCTGTCATTTCAAGGTCAAGCCAGATTAAATTAGATTCATGAAAAGACATAAATTACCTTAGCGGTGCTTTCCTTTCGATTTTAAGCAATTAATTATATCATAATACGCTTCTGGTATGGATTAAACGATTTTTTTTAAAGCAATCCAATTTATTAAGTTATAGGCTAAATGTGACAAAACGAAAGAAATTGAGTAAAGGTCAATCAAGACGTATAAAAGAGAACCATCAAAAACGCTTGAAAACGGCTAATACTGCAACAGAAAATACTGAAAAAAAATCTCATGATGAGTGGCAAACTGATAATTTAGGAGCCACAGAGTCAGCTATTGTGATCAGTCGTTTTGGTCAACATGCTGATATTGAAACTACAGATAATGAAATACTTAGATGTAATATCCGTCGTACTGTCAGTAATATAGTCTGTGGCGATAATGTATATTTTCGCCGAGCAAAAGTAAGTCAAGGTGACTTAGCTGGTGTTATTGAGACCGTTGATGAAAGAACAACTCAGTTAACACGTCCCGATTTTTATGATGGTGTAAAAGTTGTCGCTGCAAATGTTGATCAAATTTTAATGGTTTCAGCAGTGTTGCCTGAATTTACTCCGAGTATCATAGATCGTTACTTAGTTGCTTGTGAAGATATGGGTATAAAGCCAATATTAATTTTAAATAAAGTTGATTTACTTGATGATGAAACGCTTGCTTATGTACAAAGCGTATTAGATATTTATCGTGAAATTGGCTATCAGGTGTATTTACTGAGCAATAAAACAGGCGAAGGAGTTGATGAGTTAAAAACTTTGTTAGTCGATAAAAATAGTATTTTTGTTGGTCAAAGTGGTGTCGGAAAATCAACTCTCGTAAATACTTTATTACCTGAATCAAATATTTTAACTAAAATTGTCTCTGAAAATAGTGGTTTAGGTCAGCATACAACAACTGTATCTCGTTTACATCATTTACCATCAGGTGGTAATTTAATTGATTCACCTGGGATCCGAGAGTTTGGATTATGGCACCTAGAGCCTGATCGTGTTACTTGGTGTTTTAAAGAGTTTAGAGAATACTTAGGCGGTTGTAAGTTTAGAGATTGTAAGCATTTAAAAGATCCCGGCTGTTTATTACAAGAAGCATTAGCGGAAGGTAAAATATCACAATTGAGATTTGATAATTACCACAGAATATTAGAATCGATGCAAGAAGGGCGTGCTGGTGCACGCGCACCGAGAGTATAAAAATAATAATTAGGAATACACTTGTGAGTTTAGATAAATTTAAAATTGCGATGCAATACGCAATGCCAAAACATTTAGTATCGCGTGCAGTAGGTAAGTTGGCGCAAGCAGAAGCCGGTGCGTTAAGTACAACACTAATAAAAGCTTTTATTAAACAATATCAAATTGATATGACCGAAGCTGAACATGAAGATCCGAGTTATTATAAGAGCTTTAATGAGTTCTTCACTCGTCCTTTAAAAGAGGGATTACGTCCAATAGCAAGTGAAGAAAATATTATAGCTCATCCAGTTGATGGAAAAATCAGTCAACTTGGTGATATTCTTGATGATAGATTGATCCAAGCAAAAGGTCATGATTTTAGTTTACAAACACTACTTGGTGGTGAAGAGAAAACAGCTGTACCTTTTCAAGGTGGTAAATTTGCAACTATATATTTAGCGCCTAAAGATTATCACCGTATTCATATGCCAGTTGATGGTACTTTAAAACAAATGATATACGTACCAGGTGATTTATTCTCAGTTAACCCACTGACAGCGCAAAATGTACCAAATTTATTTGCCAGAAATGAGCGTGTAGTTGCAATTTTTGATACTGAAATTGGTCCACTTGCGATGGTATTAGTTGGCGCAACAATTGTAGCTAGCATCGAAACTATTTGGTCTGGTACAGTGACACCGCCAGCAGGTAAAAAAGTATTTAGCTGGGATTACCCAACTGAAGGTGACAACAAAATATGTTTGAAAAAAGGTGAGGAAATGGGACGATTTAAACTTGGATCTACCGTTATTCTTGCTTGGTCACAACAAACTGCTGAGTTCTTAGAAGGTCAAATCCCCGAGACGGTCACAAGAATGGGTCAGCCATTTGCTAAAATAATTAAATAAACATTTAAATAATCGTTGGCTGTAAGAGAATATTATCCTACAGCCAAAATCTATAATTATCGTCTTACTTTTCTTATTCCCAATAAAGCTAGTAATAAATAAAATAGTGAACCACCAGAGCTTTGTTTTTCTTCCGGTTCAGGAGTTGGCTCAGGAGGAATTACTTCAGAGGCTGTGACTTCTTTACTAACAACTGATTGTTGATTATGTTCATCTGTTACAGTTAAAGTTACCGTGAAATTTCCTGCACTAGTATAATCATGGCTTGTATTTATTGTATCTGCGTTAGTTGAATCACCAAAATCCCAAAGATAAGTTAACTCTTCACTATCTATATCTGTCGTTGCTGAAGCGTCAAATAGACAGGTTTTATCTGTACAACTCGTCGTAAATTGCACATCTGGTTTTATGAACTCCGTAATATCAAAATCAATTAATTTTTCTGTTTGTAAACCGATATCATTTGTAACTGTATAAGTTATTTTATAGTTACCTAATTCAGGAAAAATAAAGTCAGTTTCTTGATTTGTGCTAATTCGACCATCATCTAGTTGCCATAAATAACTATTAGCGACCTCTTTACCAGTAAAGCGACATTTTACGCCTTGGCAATTTACTTCAGTTTCACCAGTTGGTTTTATTAATGTGAGAGTTTTAGCTGTAACTGGCCCTAAACTAGCACTTTCATCTTCAGCTCGAAAATAGATGGTTAGTTGATCATTGATTAAAATATTTTTATCTATACGAACAGTAAATATCTCTTTACTGTTATCTGCCACACCATCTTTAACTTCTGCTTGTAAGGTATTCTCTAAATTAGGATATTTGCCTAAGCTATAAAAAACATTTTTTATGTTTTGTTTGGGTTCAGCTCCACCTTTATTGCTAAATCTATCATCGGTTGCTAATACATCTATTTTAATATAATTATCATCAACAGAAGTTATGTCTATTGATTCAATATCAGGGCCTGATGTCATTAAGTAAGGTGCTTCAACCACTTTGGCCGCATATATTAATGCTTTCAGATTATCAGGTTTTATTTTATTGTCATATGTACTGCATTGTTGAAAGAAAGCAGTGCCTAATTCAAAGGTAATATGAGCGATGCCGAGTTCACCATACGCTAAATTATCTGACGTACCATCAGTGGGGTATAAACCAACTGATTGCATTGGATCGTAGCCATTAAAGTAGGCAAGTTTTCGCCCTAAAGCTTTAAGTCCTTTATTATTAGGTGCTAAAGTTTCAGCGTGACCAAAAGGCCATAGTATGAGTTCACTGTAACTATGAATATCTAAATATAAGCCTTTAGTATCAACTGGCGCAGCATCGGTATCTTTATCACCTCGTACATCGGGGTAAATTGAACGAACATAGTTCTCGATTGCAGATACTTCAGGTTCAGATCCAGGCGTTATACCGCGGTATGTATCATTACACTCACTACCACTTGAGCCGCCTTCAACTGTATTCCAACCAAACGAAAAATTGCGGTTTAAATCTACCCCAACGCCGCCTAAAACACAGTGATTTTCATTAACGTTTTTTCTTTGATAAACACCCTTTTCAGCAATTTTTCTACCATCAGGGTTTGTTTGAAATAAAATATGGACTTGATGACGGTTTAAAATCCAATTGATATCAGGATCTGATTCAAAATTATTTAATAAAGTTTTGGCAAAATCTAAAGTTAGTGCTGCAGTGGCATATTCTCTTGCGTGCATTGCGCTTTGTATGAAAAGTATTGGCGGGTCTATTAATTCTTTATTACCGATTTTTAAAACTTTTAAATCATATCCTTCTCCACCATTTTGCTTTTGCCACGAATCACCGATATCTATCCATTGTGTTAAATCAGGGTATTGTTCAACAAGTTTATCAGCTTCAGAAAATGTTTCTTCAACAGTTTCATAACAGCTAAATCCCGATATTCCGGAGGTTTGATTATTCGATTTTTGGCTTTGATTTTTTATATCATTGAGCTTTTTTTGCCATAGATTGATAGCTGTAGTGAGTGTTACACCTTTATTTTTTAATAAAGAAACTTCTTGTTCGTTTAATTCTAGTAATAAACCGTTGTTTTCACTGGCAAGTAACGCATGATGAAAGCTAATTTTAGTTTTTATTTTTTGTTGTTCATTGGTAAATTTGGCAAGGTAAACTGATTGTGGGTTACTCGCTAAAGTGAGTGTTGAGGCTAAAATTAAGCTACTGATAAATGCCATTTTATTATCCTATTATTAATATCTAAATATTAATTTAATCCTTTGAGGAAATGATGTCTATGGGTTATGTAAACAGTTGTGAATTTTAAAAAGGAAATGAGAAAAGGTTAATAAAGTAAAAGGCGAGCTAAATTTTAGTTCGCCCTTTAGTTGCAAGGTTACGTTAGAAAATAAAATCTTCGCTATCAAGTGCCATTAGTGAATCTGCACCATTTAATATACATGCAACATGCCCTTTTGATCTTGGTAGCATACGTTGAAAGTAAAATTGTGCCGTTTTAATTTTAGCTTGATAAAATTTTGTATCTTCAGAGCCTTCAGCGAGTTTCATCTGTGCCGTTTTGGCCATACGTGCCCAAAAGTACGCTAATGTAACATAGCCTGAGAACATTAAATAATCTACAGATGCAGCACCAATTTCATCTGGATTAGTCATGGCTTTTTCGCCGATTGTTTGGGTTAGTTTTTGCCATTGTTCTAGGCTTTTTAAAATTGGTTCAACAAATTCAGTCATGGCTTCATCTGCTGAGTTTTTCTGACAGAATGGGATTACTTCTGCTGCAAATGCTTCTAATAGTTTACCTTTTGAACCTAGTACTTTTCGAGCTAATAAATCGAGTGCTTGAATACCTGTGGTACCTTCGTATAAACAGCTTATTTTTGTATCACGCATGATTTGCTCCATGCCCCATTCTTTAATGAAGCCGTGACCACCATAAACTTGTACGCCATGACTTGCACATTCCATACCCATCTCAGTTAAGAATGCTTTTGCGATTGGTGTTAATAAAGCGAGTTTGTCATTTGCGTGTGCTTTTACTGTTTGATCTTTTTCAACATGGGTTACATCAACCAACTGGCCTAAATAGCCAATTAAAGCGCGACCGCCTTCGGCAATAGACTTTTGTGTTAGTAGCATGCGACGTACATCAGGGTGCACAATAATTGGGTCAGCATTGCCTTCTGGATTTTTGATACCAGATAAAGAGCGCATTTGTAATCTATCTTTTGCATAAGCAACTGAGCCTTGAAATGCAAGTTCTGCCGCAGCGACTCCTTCCATTGCCACACCTAAACGTGCGGAATTCATAAAGGTAAACATGCAATATAAACCTCGATTTTCTTCACCGATTAAATAACCCTTTGCATTATCAAAGTTAATAACACAGGTTGCGTTAGCATTGATCCCCATTTTATGTTCTATAGAGCCACACGCGACTTGATTTCGATCTTGTTTTTGACCATCTTCACTGACATTAAACTTAGGCACGATAAATAATGAAATGCCTTTTACACCAGAAGGTGCATTAGGAGTACGTGCTAAAACAATGTGTACTATGTTGTCAGATAAATCGTGTTCACCTGCTGAAATAAAAATTTTAGAACCTGTAATCGCATAAGAGCCATCTTCGTTAGGTTCTGCTTTTGAGCGCAACATGCCTAAATCTGTACCACAATGTGCTTCAGTTAAACACATAGTACCCGTCCATTCACCAGAAACTAAATTAGACATAAACATATCTTTTTGTAGTTCAGAGCCGTGATCTTCTAATGTGGCAATCGCACCATGACTTAAACCAGGATACATAGCAAAACTATGATTTGCAGTAGACATCATTTCTGAAACAGCGTTATTAAGAGAGTGGGGAAGCCCCTGACCACCAAATTTTATATCTTGTGATAAAGTCGGCCAACCGCCTTCTACATATTGGTTATAAGCTTCTTTAAAGCCATCTGGTGTAGTGACTTCTCCTTCGTGCCATTTACAGCCTTGTTGATCGCCTATTTGGTTTAATGGAGCAATTACTTGTTCCGTAAATTTACTTGCTTCACTTAAAATTGCATCGACCATATCTGGAGTGGCATCTTCAAAGCCTAGTTTTTCATAATGGGCTTCGCAATTTAATAATTCTTGCATTACAAATTTAGTATCGCGAAGTGGGGCTTTATATTCTGGCATTGTTCTGTCTCCAAATAGAATTTATGAAATTAGTATTATAATTTACTGGTCGGATGAGTTTAGTTGTTTTCGATTAAAGCATGAACGCAATTAAAATAAAAGTAAGAAATCAGTATTAATTGATAAAGGTAATAACATTTTAGTTTATTACTCCAGGATATAAATCATGTTTACTAAAATTATGTATATCCTTAAAATGAAATGTATTGATTTGTTTTAAATAAGGAAGTTAGAAAAATATGAAAGGTACAATTAGTTTTATTATTTTTGTTTCAATGGGTTTAACAGCGTGTGTGACAACTGAGTTTGATGAGAATTTTGATAATGTAAGAGCAAGTTTGACTTCTTATGATGCACGTTCAGATCTTGATGATTTAAAAAAACATAAAGGTCGAAAGGCATTTGCTTTTGGTTCTGATGAATACGGTGAGTCTTGGGGATACTCCTGGGGTTATAAAAATACAAACAAGGCCGTGGCAGCAGCATTAAAAAATTGTCAGAAAAAAGCAAAAGCGCTAAGAATAAAGTCTGAATGTAAAATATTAATAAAACACTAATACGATTTAATTGATCCGTTCGACCTTCTGACTTTTAAGTGTCTGGTAGTATTTTAGAAAATATTATCAGGCCTTTGCTATGCTTAAACTTAATTTAAATCAACTTACGCCCGCTGACTTTTTATCTCTTTATTGGCAAAAAAAACCTTTAGTGATTCGACAAGGTTTTGATAACTTTCAAAATTTTTATCTCCAGATGAATTAGCTGGGTTAGCTTGTGATGATTATGTTGAATCTCGTATTGTTTCTCAAAAAGCTGATGAATGGCACGCTGAATTTGGCCCTTTTGAAAGCTATGAGCATTTAGGAGATAAAAATTGGTCATTAATAGTGCAAGCTTTGAATAACTGGGTGCCAGAAGTATCACAGCTGATTGAATGTTTTGATTTTATACCAAGATGGCGTTTTGATGATGTCATGGTGAGCTATGCTACTCCAGGAGGTGGCGTTGGACCTCATATAGATCTCTATGATGTATTTATTTGTCAAGGCTCAGGATGTCGTCGCTGGCGAGTGGGTGATAAAGGTGGACATAGAGAATTCGCTGCACATCCCGCTTTATTACATACCGAAGTATTTGAATCTATTATTGATGTGGAGTTATTGCCAGGTGATATCTTGTATATTCCCCCAGGTTTTCCGCATGAAGGCATAACTTTAGAAGAATCTATGAGTTTCTCTGTGGGATATCGTACATCATCAGCCAAAGATATGATCAGTGAGTTAGCGGATCATCTAATTGATACAAACACAGCGCCAGAACAAATTAGTGATCCAGATAGACAAGTCAGTTCTGAATCTGGAAAAATTAATACCTCAGATTTTAGTCGTATTAAAAAACAACTTTTCAATACTTTAGATGATAAATTAATTAGCGAATTTTCAGGTTGTTATCTTACACGTTCTAAATGTGAATTAGATTTACCTGAAGTGCCTTTTGAATTTGATTTAGACATTTTATTTGAAAATCTAAATGAACAAAAATTAATACGTTTAGGTGGATTACGCTGTTTGTATTTTGAAGATTCTGTTACAGACGGTATCTTTTATTTAAATGGTGAGGAAGTTACTTTAGATAAAAATCACGCACAATTTATACCTGTATTGTGTGATAACCAAGTTCTAACATTTAATATGCTAACACCATTATTAGAGCATAATGATTTGGCTGAATGTTTCTTGAACTGGCTTAATTTAGGTTATTGGTATTTTGAAGGGTAAGTATATATAAGCGGCTTATTTTAAAACAATGAAGGCCTTTGCGAACAAGCAAAGATCTTCATTTAATGGTTTTAAAGTTTAAATTGATTAACGCTTTCATTTAAATCAGACGCTAAATTATTCAAATCACTCGCCTCACTGGCTAACTCATTGGCATGCTCTGAAGTATTATTTACTAAGTCGTTAATTGCATTCAAGCTTGTATTAATATCTTCAGCTACTAAAGTTTGTTGTTCAGTAGCTGTGGCAATTTGATGACTTTGATCTTGTACCACGGTTACAGAATTACTGATAGCAGTTAGGGAGGCTAATACATCTTGTGTTTGCGTTACAGAGCTTTCGGCTTGCTCTTTACCTTCTTGCATCATGGTAGAAGCTTGCTGTGCTATTTGCTGTAATTTAGTGATCATATTGCGAATATCGTCAGTAGATTCTTGTGTTCTACTTGCAAGAGAGCGGACTTCATCTGCCACTACCGCAAATCCTCTACCTTGTTCACCCGCTCTAGCTGCTTCAATCGCAGCATTTAGTGCAAGTAAGTTGGTTTGATCTGCAATACTGTTAATGACATCCACAACAGCGCCAATATTTCCTGATTCTTGCTCTAATCCAGATACTATCTGTGATGCTTCACCTATATGAGAGGCAAGAGATGTCATCGCCATTTGCGCATCATTCGAGATATCAGTGCCAACCTTAGTGAGGCTTTGAACTTCCTGTGCTGCTGAATTTGTTTCTTGGGCATTTCTCGAAATTTCCAACACAGTTGAGGCCATTTCAGTCACTGCAGTACTTACGCTATCGACTTGCTGTTTTTCTTGCTGTATTTCATTATTAGTTTCATAAGATACTTGGCTTAGTTGTTCTGAAGCGACGCCAACTTGCTCTGCTTGGTGAGCTGTTTTTACAAGTAATGTATGTAGTTTGGCAATAAAACTATTCATATGTGTTGCTAACTGGCCAACTTCATCAGTACGATTCATATCAATTTTTTTAGTTAAATCACCATCGCCAGAGGCGATGTCTTGCATTATATGAGTTAATTCAGTAATTGGCTTACTGATCATCTGTGTTGCCCAAAAAATTACAGATGCGATGATTAATAAGATAATTAGAACGCTCATACTTGTTGTAAATACAGCATTATCAACAGGGTCCTGAATGATATTCATAGGAATTAATAAACCGACATACCAATCAAGTAAAGGCTTATCCAGTTGAAGACGTGTATAAACAACATAATAGTCATTGCCTTTAAAAGAGACTGTTGTATTGCCTGAAAGGTTTGATTTCATGGTTGAGTTTAATTCAGAAAAACCAGAAGTATTTCTGAAGTCTCTATCAAGGGTATCTAAACCTTGTTTTCCTTTAGGATCTTCATCAGTGATCGAAAGTTTATGACCAGTTTTATTTGAAAGGTGAATAACTTTTTGTTTTTCATCTAATAAAAAACCATAGCCTTGTCCATTAAAACTAATTTCTTCAATCATATCTGCGATTTTATTGAGTTGTAAATCAATACCACCGACACCAATAAGTTTGTTTGAAGCGTTATATACTGGTTGTTGTAAGGCCGATGATACAGTGCCTTCAGAGAAATCAACCGAAAGAGATCCTACATAAAGCTTGTTGTAATTTAACGCTTCTTGCCACCAAGGTCTCTTGTATGCGTAATAAGGTTCACCTTTTGCTTGGGCTGTTCTGGCGTTTTCTTTAAAATAAACACCTGTGTTAGCAGAACCAAAAAAAGCAGAAAGGATATTGTCATCGTTACTGCTAATTCGTATAAAGTCTTGGTTTACTTCTTTAAAACCTTCGGTGGAATCGGGCTCTATTGTGCGATCGTTATAATTTTCGAACCACTTTATAAAATGAGGGTTGGTAACAAATGTCTCAACTAAGCGTCCATACTGAGTGAAATAAGATTCAATTGATAGTTTTTCTGATTGTATATAATGCTTAGCATTTTGCTCAACTGACGATCGAGATAAAGAAGCAATATGATTAACTAAGAAAATTGAAGCAATTATTAATAACACAGTTGTTGTGCCACCAATCAAAAAGAGTATTTTTTTTCGAATAGATAGGTTTTGGATCATAATTAACACTACAGTACAACGAGAATTAGATAGTGGTAATATAATCATAAATCCCTTAAAACTGCTAGTATATTGATGGAATGTTAATGGAAAATAAGCTTGAAAATGTTGTTATTTTAGGTTCTGGCTGGCTTGGTAGTAAATTAAGCTCGAATTTACAACAGATTGGAATTAATACTCAGGAAACATGTCGCTCTAATAAATTAGCAGATGAAAATAGTATTTATTATTTTAATGTAAATAATCAAACTGAATTGAAACATAATATCAATTTAGAAAATGCTTATTGGGTATCTTGTATTACACCAAGAGAGAACTACATAGACAGTTTACAGCAGGCGATTACTTTAGCGACTAAGTTAAAAATGAGAGGTTTTTTATTGTGCTCATCAACAGGTATTTATCCAAATGAATGTGGTCGATACAATGAATTGAGTGAGTTAACTTTAACAACAGAGCGTCAGAGGTTACTTTATCAAGCGGAACAAACAGTACTGGAGTTATCTGATATAGGAAAAGTTGTTCGTTTGTCGGGATTAATGGGACCAAAGCGTCATCCGGGTAAATTTGTTACAGGAAAAAATTTAAAGAGTAGCGGTTTGGCAACTGTGAATATGGTGCATCAAAAGGATGTCGTAAATGGCATTATTTGTTTATTACAGCAATGGCAAACACCTGAACAGGTTTTTAATTTGGTAACTCCTGATCACCCTACAAAAATAGATTTTTACCAACAAGCATCTTCACAGTTAGAAGTACAAGCCCCAACTTTTGAGTCGAATGAGGTTGAAACTCGAATAATTGATGGTAATAAAATTACTCAATTAGGATTTGAATACCAGTATCAATCGTTATATAAAGCGATGGCTGACTGTTAATTTTCAGTAAAAACTTATTGGTGAAAATAAAAAGCCAGCTAAAATAGCTGGCGTTTATAAATGAATGGTTATATTACAGTTTATTCATCTTCTTCAACGAAAGGTAACTCTAAACCCATTTCAATCATTATCTTTTTAACTTCAGCAGGAATATGCTCTGGATTGTCTTTTTTCAAATCTACATCATTCGGTAATGGTTGTCCGGTAAAAGCATGTAAAAATGCTTCACAAAGTAGCTCACTATTTGTTGCATGACGCAAATTATTTACTTGTCGACGGGTTCTTTCATCAGTCAGTACTTTTAAAACACTTAATGGAATTGAAACAGTTATTTTTTTTACTAATTCTGATTTTTTACCATGTTCTGCGTATGGGTGAACATATTCACCATTCCATTTTGTTGCCATATACTTAAATTGCCTTTTATTCAAACCGCGCTTTTGTTGTCGAGCTAAATTATACTAACCTGACTAGTCTAATAGAACTACTTTATGTAATTTTAATTGTTTTATAGACCTGAAATTTTATCTATTTATCTAAGATAGTCAAATTTAAGATGTTTAGCTATTTAGATGGATAAAAGTTTTGACTTCCCTAACTGATTGAATTAACCTTTTAGACGTCTAAACATCTAATTGGTTGTAGGTATTAAAAAATGACTCAAGTGAAAAAAGCAACAACAGCTGTAAGAAAAGGTATAGAAGCAGATAAACACCATGGTGCAGTGGTTCCGCCTCTTTATTTATCAACTACTTATTCATTTGCTGACTTTGATAAAAAGCGTGCTTACGATTATGGTCGCAGCGGTAATCCAACAAGAGATATTCTTGCTGAAACTTTAGCCGAATTAGAAGGTGGTGAGAAAGGCATTATTACTGCAACGGGCATGGCTGCAGTGCATTTAATTACACAGTTATTATCATCAACTGATACATTAGTGATCCCACATGATTGTTATGGTGGGAGTTATCGTTTATTTACAAGTTTAGAAAAACGCGGTTTATTAAAGTTAAGAATAGTTAACTTTACTTTAGATGCGAGCTTTGATGAAATTCTAAACATTAAACCAAAAGTAATTTGGATAGAAACACCTAGTAATCCATTATTACGTTTAACAGATATCAGCAAGGTTGTTGAAACTGCGAAGCTGTGTGGTGCTTTAGTTGCTGCCGACAATACATTTTTATCTCCTGCATTACAAAATCCACTAGAATTAGGTGTAGATATTGTTGTGCATTCAACAACTAAATATATTAATGGCCATTCTGATGTTGTTGGTGGTGCTGTAATAGCAAAAACAGCTGAGCTAGGTGATGAACTTGCTTGGTGGGCAAATAATATTGGTATTACAGGTGCTCCTTTTGATAGTTACCTGACTTTACGTGGTATTCGCACGTTGAATGTCAGAATTAAACAGCATGAGCTAAATGCAATGGCTGTTGCAGAATATTTAGAAAAAAGCCCATACGTCGAGCAAGTTTATTACCCGGGTTTAAAGTCTCATCCACAACATAAACTCGCTAAAAAACAGCAAAAAGGCTTTGGCGGTATGGTGAGTTTTGATATTAAAGGCGATATCAATGATTCAGCTAAATTTTTAACAAGTGTTGAACAGTTCACTTTAGCGGAATCATTAGGTGGCGTTGAAAGCTTAATCTGTCACCCTGCAACGATGACGCATGCCGGTATGGATGCAAAAGCAAGATTAGAAGCAGGTGTGGGCGATACTATGATCCGTGTTTCAGTTGGTATTGAAGATGTTCAAGATTTATTAGATGATTTAGAGCGTACCTTTGAAGCAACAAAACCAGGTTTAGGTTCAAACGATTAAGAATCTAAATTAAATTGTTAATAATATAAATATTGCAAATGTTAAGTGCTTAACTTCTGCTTATGAAGCTATTTGGTAAATTGAAATGAATAAATCAGTACATAAATTTGGTGGCTCTAGCCTAAGTTCAGCAGCACGATATCATGCTGTCGCTAATATTATTATTAGTCAATGTAAGTTAGGTGACTCAATTGTAGTTTCAGCTGCGGGTAAAACCACAAATACTTTGGTTAAGTTATGGCAGTGTTATCAGCAAAATGATGCACAGGGCATTTGCGATGTTGTTAAATTATTAAAAAATCATCAAGTAGAATTAATTAGTGAGTTATTAATTGATGAACAACAAATTCATGCATTAAGTAAATTAAATATTGAGCTTGATACAATAAGTGAATTAGCTCAAAAAGAGTGTTTAGTTGAAGCACAGCTTTTAGCGCATGGTGAAGTGTGGTCTTCAAGATTATTAGCGCAATATTTAACGCAGTTAGAATATAAAGCACAGTCTTTTGATGCGCGAGATTTATTGTTATTAAAAGAAGGTCAATTACAGCATGAAGTGAATCAAAAAAGTTGTGAGGTTTTAAATCAGCAACAATTTAATGTTGTAACCGGTTTTATTGCCAAAGATATTGATGGTGATACCGTTACTTTAGGTCGTAATGGCAGTGATTATAGCGCCACTTTAATTGCACGTTATTGTAACGCAAAAAGCGTGACTATTTGGACCGATACACAAGGTGTTTACAGCACTGATCCAAGAAAAGTGAAACATGCGGTCAAATATTCTAAAGTTTGCCGAGAGCAAGCTAATTTGTTGGCACGTTTAGGCAATCCAGTTCTTCATGCAAAAACATTAACCCCGCTAAAAGAGACTGATATTAAGCTAGTTGTTAGAAGTAGTTTTGATAGTCATAGTGGTTACACTGAGATAGTTAAAAAAGGCAGCGCAAAACAAAAGCACTTCCTTACCACCTTAGATAATCATGACTTAGTTAAAATTGAAGAATTAGCTGATGGTGAAATTGGTGAATTAAGCCAGCTTATTCAGCATAGTTTGCATCACTTTGAGCTTGATAACGATACTTACTTATTAATACCTGCTCTTTATACTCATACGGTTATTAATCATTTATCAGGGCGCGCCAACTTAATTGAATCTAACTTGTTTGGTTTAGGCATTGTTTGTCCAAATTCAGTTGCACAGCCATTAACAGAGCAAGCAACTCAATTACTACAAAAATACAATATCAATATTCGTTTTGCTTTTTCTCAAAAAGATCTTTCAGGTAATGAATATGGCTTGGTATTGTGTGAACAAGCTTTTGATACCGATTTATTAACCGTTTTACATGATGAATTAATTAGTGATTCTCAAGAGTTAGCGGTGATTGTTGCTGGTTTAGGTAACGTAGGTGCAACTTTTATTGAGCAGTTAAAGCAGCAGTTGGTACGTTTAAATCAATCAATACCGGTTAAATTAGTTGGGCTTATTCGCAGCAAACAGATGTTATTTGGTACAGATGGCATTGATTTATCTGATTGGCAAACGCAATGGGATAAATCGGCCGTTGCTTATGAAAAAGAAGCGCTGATGAATCAACTTGAACAGCTAGATTATGAGCATAAAGTTGTAATAGATATTACAGCAAGTGAAGACTTTAGCTTGTTTTATCCTGACTTTGCATCACATGATTGTCATTTGATCAGTGCTAATAAATATGCTGGTACGGCACAAACATCTTGGTATGAAAGTTTAAGAGAAAAATTAGCTGAACGTAATTTGAAATGGCGATACAACACAAGTGTAGGGGCGGGTTTACCAATCAACTTTGCATTAAGCGATATACAAAATTCTGGTGATAAAGTTGAACGTTTATCAGGTGTTTTCTCTGGTACATTATCTTGGTTATGCTGTGAATATGATGGTTCAGCGCCATTCTCTGACTTATTATTGCAAGCGAAAGATATGGGGTATACCGAGCCTGATCCGCGAGAAGATTTATCAGGTCGAGATGTGCAACGTAAATTACTTATTTTAGCTAGAGAAGTCGGATTAACACTTGATTTAGATGATATTGAGCTTACACCTATGATGCCTTTAGAGTTGGCTGCAGGTGACTGGCAATCATTTTTAGATAAACGAGATGTGTTAGATGCTTATATGGATGAAAAACTGACACAGGCCGCAAAAGGCAACTTTGTATTACGTTATGTTGCTGAGCTAAATTTAACGGGAAGTAAACTTATTGCAAAAGTAGGTTTATCAGCAGTGAGTCAAGATGATCCTTTAGCAACATTGAAAGCGGGTGATAATATATTTGTGATTAATAGTCAGTGGTATCAAGATAACGCTTTAGTCATTCAGGGCCCTGGCGCAGGCAAAGAAGTTACAGCTGCGGGCATTCATTCTGATTTATATTGGTTAACACATTCTTTAGTTAAATAATTTAGTACTTTAAAAAATAAATTAATGCGATTATGTACTTTCAGTTGAAATAATGACTGTTGAGTTCTTAGTCGCTTTTTTGTTTTCAGAGATCTATTTAATCAATTTATAAAAAAATATATTTTTGTTTAAACCTTTTCCTTCCAACCAAGCGTCTAATACATTAAGCAACTTAATTTGTTATCAATAAAAAATTCAAGGGATAATTTGGATGACTTTTAAATGTTAATTAAAGCCGAGCAAAGGTTTGCTGCCGTACAAGAAGATCAATTGATCTCTTTAGTGCAGCAAGGTGACAGATCTGCTTTCGAACAACTTTATAATCAATATATTAGTCGAGTTTATGCTTTGTGTTTACGATTAACTGCAGACAAATCGACTGCTGAAGACGCAGCCCAAGAGGTCTTTGTACAATTGTGGCAAAAAATGGCAAGTTTTGATGGAAAGTCAAAGTTTTCAACTTGGTTACATAGTGTGACTGCAAATATCACGATTAGTTATATACGAAAGCAAAAAAACTGGCTGCAAAAAGTAGTAAGTACTGAAGACGCAGGCATGGATGAACAAGCAATTGAAGATGTTCATGACTTAAACGGTTTAGATAAATTGATTTTAAGATTACCGGAGCGTGCAAGAATGGTTTTTGTTTTGTATGCCGTAGAAGGTTATCGCCATGAAGAGATCTCAACTATTTTAAATATGGCTGTAGGATCAAGTAAAGCGCAATATCACCGCGCACGTAACTTATTAAAGGAGTGGTATGAAGATGAGCAATAAAGATTTTGATAATTTCTTAAAACACTCATTAGATACAATGCCTGAAGAAATTCAGCCAAAAAAAGATTTATGGCAAGGTATTGATCGTGCAATTGACTTTAATGGTAAGCCTAAAGGTACGAATCACTTTACTAAATTATCTGTAATAGCAGCATGTTTTGCAGCAGCATTATTAAGTATTAACTTTTTATCTAATACGCAACTAACACCTCAAGGTGGCGAAATAAATAATGTAGCTTCGATGAGTGAGTTATTTGATACAGAGAAAAAAGCGTTATTAGTGCAATATCAAGCAAAACCTGCGTTAACGGATGATTGGCAATCTCAATTAGATGATTTAGAGCAAGCAGAGCAAGCTATTAAACAAGCCTTAAAAAATGAGCCGCAAAATTCGACATTATTACGAATGCTTGCGCAAGTATATAGACAACAGTTGGAGCTTATTAATCGAGTTCACCAACCGAAATGGCAACAGATTTAGGAGAATGACCATGACAATGAAATTAATCGCGATAGCACTTTTAAGTATCTCAAGTACCTTTGCATTTGCTGGTGAAAAAATAGATGAAACATTATCTGTTTCAAGTAATGGTAAAGTGATTATTGAAAACCAACGCGGCGATGTTCAAATTAAAGGTTGGAATAAATCAGAAATAAAAATAACAGGCGAGTTGGATGATAAAGCTGTTGGGTATGAGTTTAAAAGTTCTGGTAATCGCACTATTTTTAAAGTGAAAATGCCAAAACAAATGCGCAGTTGGAATTCAGGTGAAGGCTCTAATTTAGTGATTCATATTCCAATGCAAAGTGATTTAGATTTTGAAGGTGTTAATGTTAATGTTGATATTACTGAAGTTGAAGGCGGCTCAGATATTGAAACTATTAATGGTAATATTTCAGCCCAAAAATTAGCAGGGAAAATAAACTTAACTACTGTAAATGGTGGGATCAGGTCTAAAGAATTGGCTGGTAAAATTCATTATGAAACAGTAAATGGTGATATTCATGACACTGATTCACAAGGTCGTTTGCGTTTTGATGCCGTTAATGGAGATATTGATGCAAAAACAAAAGCAGAAGATATCAGAATCGAGAATGTAAATGGAGAAATAGAGCTTAAAGCGCAACTCATTCAACGTTTAGATATCAGTACCGTAAATGGTGAGTTAGATTTAACAATCCCTAGCTTTTCAAATAACGCAAGAGTGCAAATTGAAACTGTGAGCGGTAATGTGCAATTAAGCTTATCAAAGAATGCTTCTGCAAAATTTGAAATAGAATCACATGCTGGTGGCAGAATTAAAAATCACTTAACGAATGATAAGGTCAATAAACCTAAATATGGTCCTTCTAGCTCTTTAGAGTTTGAAATGTCAGGAGGAAAGGCTGATATTGAAATAGATACAATTAGCGGTCGAATTAATCTTAAGACATTATAAAAACACGAAAAACAATTTGAAAAAAGCTGAGCTTAGCTCAGCTTTTTTTATAGAATTAAAATATTAGTATTAACTGATAATCAGAGTCGATAGAATAGCCATATTAGAAGTTATTAGTATGATGAAATGGCAAAGTTCGAAAAGTCTAAAAAATTTGAAATGCAATTTGATAAACAAATTGATACTTTAAAAATCCCCCCACACTCTATTGAAGCTGAGCAATCAGTATTAGGTGGGCTAATGCTTGATAATGAAGCATGGGATCGCGTAGCTGAGCGTGTAGTAGGGCAAGATTTTTATACGCGTACGCATAAGTTTATATTTGAGGCGATGGCAAAATTAGTTGACCTTCATCAGCCTATCGATCTGATCACCATTTCTGAAACATTAGAAAAAAATAACCAGTTAGAAGGTATAGGTGGTTTTTCATATTTAGGTGAAATCGCTAAAAACACCCCTAGTGCCGCGAATATTACAGCATATGCAGATATCGTACGAGAGCGAGCTGTTGTTCGTGAATTAATATCAGTTGCCAATGAAATTGCTGAAACAGGGTTTAACCCTGAAGGCAGAGATAGCCACGAGCTATTAGATTTAGCTGAAAGTAAAGTATTTAAAATTGCTGAGCAACGAACTAAAAGCAGTGATGGCCCGCAAAGTATTCATACTATCCTAGAAAAAACGGTTGATAAAATTGAAGCGCTTTATCAATCACCTCAAGACGGTATAACAGGTATTAGCTCGGGTTACTCTGATTTAGATAAAATGACTTGTGGATTCCAAAATTCTGATTTAATCATAGTCGCAGCACGTCCATCTATGGGTAAAACAACTTTCGCGATGAATATTGCGGAACATGCAGCAATGACCCAAGAGAAACCTGTCATTATCTTTTCTCTGGAGATGCCGTCAGAACAAATTATGATGCGTATGCTGGCATCACTTGGACGGATAAACCAAACTAAAGTAAGAACAGGTCAATTAGATGATGATGATTGGGCGCGTTTGTCATCAACGATGGGACTACTAATCGAAAAAGGTAAGATGTTTGTTGATGACTCG
>Ga0209292_1002886_pt1 | contig 19376 bp, 16 predicted proteins | sample GOMGulsemesocosm_2_FD_184634 | JGI IMG/M metagenome (GOLD analysis project Ga0209292, IMG submission 184634) | Methane-oxidizing microbial communities from mesocosms in the Gulf of Mexico - GOM9C Gulf of Mexico (SPAdes) (version 2) | ecosystem: Environmental > Aquatic > Marine > Cold seeps... | reverse complement strand
TCAGTACGTTTACGAGCAGTTACTTCTATAACTTCGATACCGATAGTTTTTTCTTTCACACCTTCTTCAGCAAAGGTACTCGTTGAAATACTTGCAACACTCGCAAATATTGACGCTTGCACACATATTGATAGTGCGCTTTGTTTAAACATTTTCATTTGTTATCTCCCAAGGGCTGTTATTTATTTTTATATATTTTTATATATTTTTATATATTTTTATATATTGTAGTAGAAATATTGTCATTAAATTTAAATTACTTATTGCTTTGCTTATTATATAAGTCAGACATAAAACTTGTTCCGTATTCCATTGCTTCAACGTTAAACAATTCTGCGATGGTTTGACCTAAATCTGCGAAGGTTTTACGTTCACCTAAATTTACAGAGGAAATATTATGATGGTAAGCTAAAACAGGAACATACTCACGCGTATGATCGCTTCCTGGCCATGTTGGATCACAACCATGGTCTGCGGTTAAAAACACGATATCATTATCTGTCATCTCATTGAGCACTTCAGGTAAACGCAAATCAAAAGCTTCAAGCTCTTGCGCATAACCTACTGGATCACGTCGATGACCAAAGTCTTGATCAAAGTTAACTAAGTTAGTAAAAATAAGTGAATTATCTTGGGCTGACTTAATATGTTCAATCGTTGCGTCTAACAAGGCATCTAAACCAGTTGCTTTGGTTTTTTCACTGATCCCTTGATGAGCAAAAATGTCAGCTATTTTACCAACACTAATTACATGGGTTCCTGCATCAAATATTTTATCAAGTACCGTGGGTGCTGGTGGTAACACTGAATAATCACGACGGTTACCTGTACGGGCAAAATTGTCTGAGTTGTCGCCAATAAAAGGTCTGGCGATAACACGGCCTATATTTAGGCCTCCGAGTTCTGCTCTTACCGTTTCACAGTATTTATATAGGTTATCTAAACCAAAATGCTCTTCATGAGCAGCTACCTGAAAAACACTGTCTGCTGAGGTATAACATATAGGTAAACCAGACTTAATATGCTCTTCACCTAATTTATCTAAAATAACAGTACCTGACGCATGACAATTACCTAACATGCCGGTAAATCCCGTTGCTTTATTAATTTTATCCATCAAATCTTGAGAAAATGCATTTTCCTTATTGGTGAAATAACCCCAATCAAAAAGTACCGGAACTCCGGCCATTTCCCAATGACCGCTTGGCGTATCTTTTCCTGTGCTTATTTCCTGCATATAACCATAAGCCCCTTTTGTCGGGGCACCGCCCTGTTGAGGGAAATCGGTATTGGATGCTTCATGACAGGCTTTAAATAATCCTAAGCTAGCAAGGTTGGGTAAGTTAATGGCTTTTCCTGTTTCGTCGAAATATGCTTTAGCCAGATTAGCAAGGGTATTAGCACCAATATCACCAAACTCTTCAGCATCAGCAGAATAACCTATACCAAAACTATCAATCACTAAAACTATTGCCCGCGTCATGCAATTTCCTTTTATATTTTTTTAATATATATTCATAAATAGTAGAATAAAACATGACCACATGGTCAAGTTGTGATAATTTATCATCTTTTAAAAAACGGGTAAATGATCCTTTTAGATATATATATTATTTAACGTTTATTTAATTATTATTTAACCTAAAAAACATATATTTAGCTTTTTTATACTTTCATCTATGCAGCTAATGATAGTATTTAAAATTACTCTTGAACCTGAAATTTTGACAGGCAACAACATTGAAAGATAATAAACCGACAATAATAACGATCACAGGTCCATCTGCATCAGGGAAAACCCTTTTTGCACAAACTATTCATGACGAACTTATAGATGAATTAGGTGAAGAAGGAATTTCTATTCTAAGTGAAGATTCTTATTACCGAGATCAATCTCATTTGTCGATGTCCGAACGAGAACAAACTAATTATGACAATCCAAGTGCCTTCGAACATGACCTGTTAACCCAGCATTTAAAAGATATTACAGAGAACAAATCAATAGACGTTCCTATATATTGTTATAAAACACATACACGTACCGCTGAAACACGCGTTTTTACACCGACAAAAATCGTACTGGTTGAAGGTATTTTATTACTTTCAAATAAGGCACTCAGGGACCAATTCGATATTAAGGTATATATGGATACACCGCTCGACATTTGCTTAGTTAGACGTATAAAGCGTGACTTAATTGAGCGAAATAGAAGTGTAGAGTCTGTGACAAGTCAATATTTAGAAACAGTTAGACCTATGTATTATCAATTTATTGAACCATCTAAAGCTTGGGCTGATATAGTGATCACCCGTGGTGGCAAAAATAGAATGGCGATAGAAGTACTAAAAGCAAAAATACGTCAGTTATCAAAGTTGCCGCTACAAAAATACAAATAACAATAATTATAACAAGGGGGATTTATGGATTTGTCTGCATTTAGAGGGGTAATAGGCATATTTGTTTTATTAGCTATTGCCTATGGTCTTTCAAAAAGCCGAAAAAGCATTAACTTTCGTACAGTAGGTTTTGCGTTTCTCTTACAACTAATTCTGGGTGCTTTCGTTTTATATGTTCCTTTTGGTAAAGACGTATTAACCACTATTACTTCTAGTGTGCAAAGCGTTATTGATAGTGCAAAAGTCGGCATAAACTTCTTGTTTGGTGGCTTAGGAACAGATGCCATGTATGGTAATGGCGTTGGCTTTGTTTTTGCCATTCGTGTTTTACCTAATATTATTTTCTTCTCGTCTTTAATCGCCGTACTTTATTATCTAGGTATTATGCAGTGGGTTATCAAAATTATTGGCGGTAGTTTGCAAAAGCTATTAAAAACCAGTAAACCTGAATCGCTTTCAGCAACTGCAAATATCTTTGTTGGCCAAACTGAAGCCCCTTTAGTTGTTCGTCCATACATAGCTAAAATGACTCAATCAGAGTTATTTGCAATTATGGTAGGTGGATTAGCTTCAGTAGCAGGTTCAATCATGGCGGGTTATGCCGGGTTAGGTATTGAACTAAAATACTTAATAGCTGCTTCTTTCATGGCTGCACCAGGTGGCTTATTAATGGCTAAAATTATTTACCCTGAAACAGAACCTGAAAAAATTGTACAAGATTCTGTAGATTTTGATGAAGGTGATGACAAACCCGCTAACGTTATTGATGCCGCTGCATCTGGCGCAGCTTCAGGGTTGAAACTTGCTGTTAATGTTGGCGCAATGTTACTTGCTTTTATTGCATTAATCGCCCTTCTCAATACGATTGTTGGCGGTATTAGTGGATTGTTCGGATATGACAATATTACTATTGAACTCATTTTAGGTTACGTATTTGCACCCTTCGCTTTTATTATTGGCGTACCGGTAAACGAAATGCTTCAAGCGGGAAGTTTTATTGGTCAAAAAGTTGTTGTTAATGAGTTTTTTGCTTATGTAAATTTTGTTGAAATTAAAGATACACTTTCACCTGCTACTCAAGCAATTGTTACATTCGCTCTTTGTGGGTTTGCTAATTTATCTTCAATTGCTATTTTGCTTGGTGGCATTGGTTCAATGGCTCCTAGTCGTCGACGTGATATCGCCAAACTTGGTATGCACGCTATGATGGCAGCAACTTTAGCTAATTTAATGAGTGCAGCCATCGCTGGTGTATTCATTGCTTTATAGTGATAAAGAGGAAAACAAAACTATGTCTGATCTTAAAATTATCGCTCAACGTGCACTTTCCTTAATGGATTTAACAAGTCTTACTGACAGCGAAACAGACCAAGATATTATCAATTTATGTCAACAAGCTAAATCTTCAGCCGGTTCGACCGCGGCCATTTGTATCTACCCGCGTTTTGTACCTATGGCGAAAAAGATATTAAAAGCTCAGCAAACACCGCAAATTAAAATCGCAACAGTAACAAACTTTCCCCACGGCAATGATGATATAGATATTGCTTTAGCTGAAACTCAAGCAGCTGTCGCTTATGGCGCTGACGAAGTTGATTTGGTGTTCCCTTACAAAGCATTGATGCAAGGCAATACTGATATAGGTTTTGATATGGTTAAAGTCTGTAAGCAAGCCTGTGGTGAAATTGCTAAGTTAAAAGTTATTATCGAAACGGGTGAATTGAAATCAGCGGAACTTATCCAGCAAGCGAGTGAAATTTCGATTAATGCTGGCGCTGACTTTATTAAAACATCAACAGGAAAAGTTGCTATTAGTGCAACACCTGAAGCGGCAAAAATAATGCTAGAAGTCATTAAAATCAAAAATATTAATGTCGGCTTTAAACCTGCTGGTGGTGTTAAAAATGCTGAAGATGCGGCTGTTTATCTTGATCTTGCAGATAGTATATTAGGTGTTGATTGGGCTGATCATAATCATTTTCGTTTTGGTGCAAGTAGTTTACTTAACAGTTTACTTGTTACACTGGGGCACAATACAGAAAACAAGCCAGCAAGTAGCTATTAATATTCATCAATAGAGAAGTAAATCATGGCGCAATTATATTTTTATTATTCATCAATGAACGCAGGTAAATCTACTCACCTTCTTCAATCGTCTTATAATTATAGAGAACGCGGTTTAGCAACAGCTATTTATACCGCAAAGATTGATGATAGATTTGCGCAAGGAAAAGTTGCGTCGCGTTTAGGCATTGATGCAGATGCTTTTGTTTTTGATGATGACAGTAATATGTTGACTGACATTAAAGAGAAACATCAAGAAACTAAACTTGATTGTGTACTGATCGATGAAGCACAGTTTCTTTCTACCGAACAAGTTAAACAACTCACAGATGTTGTAGATTTATTACACATTCCTGTATTAGCTTACGGGATAAGGACTGACTTCTTAGGTGAAACTTTTTCAGGTAGTGCAGCCCTTCTCGCTTGGGCCGATAAGTTAGTTGAACTTAAAACTATTTGTCATTGTGGTCGTAAAGCGAATTTTGTCATCAGACAAGATAAAAATGGTGTACCTGTTAAAGGTGGTCAGCAGGTAGAAGTTGGCGGCAATGAACGTTATGAACCCCTATGTAGAGCTCACTTCAAAAAACTAGTCTGGTAAATACTGTAAGTTATTCTACGCTTAATCGTAGAATAACTCCTTTCTGATCTTGTCCATAATAACAAGGAATAATATTTCATGCCTGTTTTTGAAAGCACTCACCCACTGGTAAAACACAAAGTTAGTCTATTACGAGATAACGATATTTCGGTCAAAGCTTTTAGGGAATTAGCCAAAGAAATCGCAATGCTATTAACCGTTGAAGCAACTCATCATTTTAGTTTAAAAAATACGTCAATGACCTGTTGGTCTGGTGATATTTCGGTGCCAACCTTAGCTGATAAACAGCCGACTCTCGTGCCTATTTTACGTGCCGGTTTAGGTATGCTTGAGGGAGCACTTTTAGTATTGCCTTGTGCCAAAATAAGTGTTGTAGGCCTACAACGTAATGAAGAAACATTACAACCTGAAAGCTATTATGAAAATATTATTTCTGATATAGAAAGTAGAACTGCTATTGTTATAGATCCTATGTTAGCAACCGGTGGGACGGCTTTAGCAACCATAGACTTATTAAAAGCTTCGGGCTGTAAAAACATTATTGCACTATTTTTGGTTGCGGCTCCAGAAGGCGTTAAAGTCATCAAAGACGCACATCCAGATGTAACTTTAACGATTGGCATGATAGATGAAAAACTGAACGAACAAGGTTATATATTGCCAGGTTTAGGTGATGCAGGGGATAAAATTTTCGGTACGTTATAGTTTGATTTATACAGATTTAAAAGTCACTTCTTACTTTGTCAGTAATAAGTGACTTTTTTCTTCAAATGACATGACAAGGAGCATTACGTAGATTATCTTGAACGAGCAGGTTAATAAATTACTGGTGATAACTCAGGCGCTTCTTCGGAATATGTTATTGCCTGATTAAACTGTTGAGCAGCTAATAGCGCTGAATTTTCATCCCTAGCATGAACTCGAGCAATAACTTCGCCGCTATTTACTTGAACGCCCAAAGGTAAAATTCGATCAAATCCAACCGTATGATCAACTTTTTGTCCTGGTGCTGTTCTACCACCACCTAAACTGACAACAGACATTCCGACATCACGTGTATTCATTTGCGCTAAATAACCATGCTGACTCGCTTTAACTTCCATGATAACAGCAGCTTTATTCATTGAACCCCATGGATTTTCTACAAAATCTTTTGGTCCACCTAGCGCTGCTATCATACGCTCAAATATCTCAGCCGCTTTGCCAGAGTGAAGTACTTTATCTATTTTAAGGTATGCATCTTGTTCATCAGTAGCTAAATCTGTGTTTACTAACATGGCACTCGCTAATGTTTTAACCACTTGATGTAAACGAGGCTCTCGTTGCTTACCGGTTAAATATTTTGCAGTTTCATACATTTCAATGGCATTACCCGCACTTGTGCCTAGAACTTGATTCATGTCAGTAATAATAGCTTGCGTTTTTACGCCTGCACCATTGGCTACACTTGAAATACTGTCAGCAAGTTCCTTCGCATCTTCTAACGATGACATCATCGCACCGTTACCCACTTTTACATCCATGACTAACGTATCAAGACCCGCGGCGATTTTTTTAGATAAAATAGACGCTGTAATTAACGGAATAGATTCAACTGTCGCAGTGACATCTCGAATACCATAAAGACGTTTATCTGCTGGTGCCAAGTTATCAGTTTGTGAAATGATCGCTACACCTACTTCTTTTACAATACGCTTAAACTCACCTATTGTTGGTTCGACATTGAAACCCGCAATACTTTCCAACTTGTCTGCTGTCCCGCCTGTGTGGCCAAGCCCTCGACCTGCTATCATAGGTACAAAAGCACCACACGCAGAAACGATTGCAGCCAGCATAAAACTGACTTTATCTCCGACACCACCGGTAGAGTGTTTATCAACAATAGGAGCATCATAACCGTCCCAAGAGAGCACATCCCCCGAGTTCATCATAGCTTTCGTTAGCGTTACTTTTTCGTCAACTGACATTCCTTTTTGGAAAATAGCCATCGCCATCGCGCCAACTTGACTATCTGAAAAGCTGCCATCAACTAAACCATTAACAAAACTTTGAATCTGGCTATCATTAAGCGTTTGTCCATTACGTTTAATGCGTATTATTTCTTGAGGTAACATCATTATGGTAAATCCTTATAATTCCAATAAATCTTTTGGTGTAAATGCATCCGGTAGCAGTTGGGCAACAGTCCATACTTGTTGTTCATCTTTATGGTTAATAGCAATGACAGGGGCTGATTGTTCAAAAAATTCAGCGATGACCTGTCTACATGCTCCACACGGAGGCGTTAATTTATTTTGCTCTGTATAAATTACGATCATTTGGAAGCTTTGTTCACCATTTGCAACAGCATGACCGATACAATTGCGTTCTGCACAAACCGTTAAACCGTAGGATGCATTCTCTACATTGCAACCTTGCACAATATTACCCTGAGCAGTAAGTGCTGCCGAACCGACATGGAACTGACTATAAGGTGCATATGCTTTACCGTAAGCTTCTTTTGCTGCAGCTTTTAATGCGGCAGGTATTTCAAATGTATTTTTATTCATACTATCCCAGATTTTAAAGGGTTAAATTATAATAAGAATAACATACCTGACCATTTGGTCAATAATTTTGGTGAATTGTATTAGTTTCTTAATTTAAATTTTACATAAAAAAAAACCCGTTAGTAAAACTAAAGGGTTTTTTATTATTCAATAATAAAGTGTTGTATTAGAACTTGTAGCTAACACCTACTTTTATACGCCATGCTGAATCAGTTGTATAAAATTTATTATCTAAACTATCTGAACCAACTCTATCATATTGATATTTTCTAGTATCAGGGTCGATGGTAAACTCAACTAATTCTTGCGTTCCATAATCACTACCGTATACCTTACCTTTACTGCTATCAATAAGGTTTAATAGATTATCTACAGTGAAATAAACGATACCTTTATGATCTTCACTAAAGCCAGGGATTTCTTGACGAACACTTAAATCAAGCGTGGTAACCCAAGGAGTAGTTAATACACCTTTTGGTAAGTAACCGCCAGCATATTTGTCTAAACCTAAACCATTAATAGTATCGTAAAATTCAGTTTCTTTTTCTGCTGAAGTGAACGTTACATTTTCATCACCCGGTGTAGGGATATAAGGTAAGAATGAATCGTTATATGTACCCGGACTTAATAAACCATATGGGTCATTTAAGCCGTTTGCACGGTTACCATCAGCATAGAAAGTTATTGGATTTCCTGACTTGCGTTCGAAGAACAAGTTGATATTTGTTGTATAACCAGCAACGAATTCAGTTGCATAACCTAAGTTAACAACAAATCTATGTTCTGTTTCATAACCAGATCTACCAACAACTGCTTCGTTACGATTGATAACAGTATTATACCCATAGTTACTGCCAGCTGTTGCACTACCACTTGTATGTGCACTGGTAATATCTTGATTTGTATATGAAGTTGTTAAGCTTACACCACTTTCCCAATCTTTGTTTAACACGACACTAAATATTTTAGAACGCCCTGCTTTATCAGTATTGGTTAACATTAAATCTTCATTATAATCAGAATCATCATAAATAATGCGACCACCGTCTGAAGTTGTTCCATCTTCATCGCCGAATAAACTAGCATCTTGCCAAAAAGCGGTATTTTCTTCTTTCTTATACAAGTATTCTGCAGTAATTAAAAAGTTATCACCTAACACCGGAATATCAAATCGATAGTCAGCAGCTATCTGATAACGCCAATCCGATGGCAATTCAAAATTAGGATCTGTAAAGTTGGTATCAGCATATCGTGTAGAATTAGCAACGGAATCCATATCTTCTTGACGTGGGCCTGAGATATCAGTATTTTCAAATGAACCGTTTCTTAGGTCAACTTTACCAATACCAACACCTGGGTTTGAGTAAGCATTTGAAACCCAAACAGTCGGTTGACCACCAGAATAACGGCCAAAACCACCACGAACAATAAGATCTTCAGTTGCGTCCCACTTAATGCCAAATCGCGGTAATATAATACCTGCACCATCTAAGTTTTCAGTATTATTATAACCAGTACGTTCTAACATTTGATCGTTAAATATTGGCTTATCACTTGATGCCAACATTTCATACCTTACACCCATATCAATTGTGATTTCGTCATTAAACATCCATTCATCATGAATATAAAATGCATGTTCATCACGTACAAATGAAGCTGCTGCATCATTAGGATCTAAACTAGTCGTATTTTGATATTTGATTGAACTGGCGATTTGATTCTCAAAATCTTCAATACTACTAAATACATAATCTCCTTTAGTGTTTTGTAAGAACAAGTTAAAAATATCTAAACGTTTAAATTGATAACCAAACGTTAAACTATGGTCACCAAATAAATAATCACCATCTAAAGACATGATAAAGGTCTTTTTATGTAAGTCATTTGAGTGACGAGAATGATCGGCACCCATAGCGATATCACCAGAATCCGCTTTAATAACGGTATCCGAAAAGTCACCTAATGATGCTTGAGTAGTTGGGTTGTCAAGGTAAGTTAGACTAAATTGTGTTGATAAATCATCATTCCAATCAGAATAAAGTTTAAATGCATAGTTATTTAATTCTTCAGTTCTGTTATACCAATGAGATGACAAGCGTAATTCATACGGGTGACTTGACTGGTTACGTGTGCTATTACCTTTGTTATATTGGTAAGTAAATGCAGCACGATGATCGTCATTGATGTTCCAATCAAGTTTTAATAATATTTTTTCATCTTCTATCGCAGGTGTTTCATTCCAGTCACCTGGTTCTACACCATAAACATCACGTGCTATTTGTTTTACTGCTTCTACATCAGCAAGATTTGCACGTGTTAGATTAGGTACACTGGCTCCATCTGGTCCCCACTCAACTGTTGAAGATGCTTCATAAGATTCGTAAGAAGCAAAAAAGAACAATTCGTCTTCTATAATTGCGCCACCAAGCGTTGCACCAAAGGTTGTTTCGTCAAAATCTAATGGAGCTTCCCTTTTTGTAGGATCTTCAATAGTATTATTTTTAGGTGTGCCAGCCATGTCATCGTTTTGGGTTTCATAAAAGAATGAACCAGATAACTTATTTGTGCCTGATTTTGTAACGGCATTTATTTTAGCGCCTTGGAAGCCACTATCTTTTGCATTGAATGGTGTAACATCAATAGTAACTTGCTCAATAGCATCCATAGAAATTGGAGAACGTGTAGTTGGGTAACCATTGGCATTCAAACCAAAGTCATCATTTTGACCGATACCGTCGACGCTAATGCTGTTGAATCTTGGGTTAGTACCCGCAACACTTAACTCACCATTTTTTGATGATAAAACGGCAAGTGGGTTATTACGAACAATATCTTTAATATCACGGTTAAAACTAGGGGAGTTTGTTATATCGTCAGCATCAAAATAACTGTTGCTGCCAATATTATTTGAAAAAACATTACTACCTGTAACTGAAATACGTTCTACATTGTCAGTAGATATTAATTCAGCATTTAAACGGAACGTATCACCTAACGTTAAATAAATGTCTTTATATACATTAACACCGTTTTCACCTGTAACTTTTATCGTATAAGGTCCGCCAACACGAAGACCTTTACTTGAGAATTTACCAGCGTCATTTGACGTAGTAACCGTTTTAGTACCAGATGGTCCGTGTAAAATTTCAATTTTTGCATTAACTGAAATTGCACCAGTCGAATTTACAATACTTCCTCTAATACCGGAAGATGTATCATTAGCCATTGCTGATGTAGAAAGTCCAAGCGCTAAAACTACTGCGCCTGTTATGAGTGAGAGACGATGCGTGTTCATCTTTTATTCCTTGATTATGTTTTTAAAGTGTCGATTACTTATTATTTTTTTTAGCAACCAAAAACCTAACCAGTTGCTCTGTTTTTATATTTCGATTGAAATTAGACCAGATTTTTATGTCATTTTCATTACATATTTTCACACTTTTTAGAATTCGAATTACATATATCGAACTTTGAATTGATAAAGTCAATAAATAGACATGTTAATCAATAAGATAAGCTAAAGATAAACGATATCACTGGAATTAATAATGAAGATGGTTTTATATAAAAAATTATTATTTATAATCACCCTCTTATGACCTTTAGTTATATGTCTGTCCAGCCCGTAAGTGTTATTAAGGCAAGAGGTCAGATTAAACCTCGACAATACAAGCGCTTACCACTAGTTTTATGCCGTAAACATAAAGATTGTACGCTGGTACTAAGTCTAAATTATCTCGTGGTATCGCAAAGTTCCCTTCCATATAATTGTGTAAACATTTATAGTGGAATTTCATTACTAAATGTAGATTTGTCACTTCGTTATTTTTGAAAAAGAGGCTTGATTCTAACAAACCGTAAAACTTAACTATATGGTCAACAGGTAGTGTTAAAGTAAAATAATAACAACAATTTCACTTGAAATGTTTTGTTTATGCATTCTAAATATAGAGCAACTTTATGAAAAATAACAAAGAAATAAAAAAAACAGGGAATATTCGAGTTCAAAGCCAACACAAAATTTTAATTGCGGCGAGCACTGAATTTGTTTTACAAGGCTATAAAGGCGCTACCGTGCAGTCAATTGCAGATAGAGCTGGTCTGCCTAAAGCCAATATACTTTACTATTTCAAGAATAAAGAAAATATTTACCATGCAGTACTAGAACATACGTTACAAATGTGGGATGAGGGTATTGGTGATATTACCCCTGAAGATGGACCTAAAGCGGCTATAGAAAAGTTTATTGATGCAAAAGTAAGAATGTCATTCAAGCATCCAGAATCATCAAAGATTTATGCAATGGAGATCATCCAAGGCGCTCAACATTTAAAAGATTTTGCACGTACCTATCAACGTAAATGGGTAAGAGAAAAAGCACAACTCTTCCAAAAATGGATAGATAATGGTGAAATGAGAGATGTTGATCCTATCCATTTGATATTTCTTATTTGGTCTTCAACACAACACTACGCTGATTTTGAAACACAAATTTTAACAATCATGAATAGAGCAGAATATGAAGAAGAAGATGTAGAACATGTTATTTCATTCTTAACCGACATGATTTTACGCGGCTGTGGTTTAAAATAATTATAATGAAAAAATCTATATTACACCTGACGATGACTTTAGCGTTGACTTATATGAGCACAACACAAGCTGAACAACTAAAAATAGCGACATTTAACGTAAGTATGGAGGCGTTAAATTACCAGGCTAAAGAAAGTCGAGAAACGTCTATAGTGTCAAATAAGGCATTACAAAATGCTTTAGATAATAATCACCAACAAATAAGAAATATTGCTGAAATTATTCAACGTGTTAACCCTGATGTTATTTTACTTAACGAATTTGATAATCAAGAAAATACTGATAACAATCAACACAATTCACTAAAAACATTCATTAAAAAATATTTAAATACAAGCCAAAATGGTCAAAATGCAATTAATTTCCCCTATTTTTATCAAGGTGAAGTAAATACAGGTGTTAACTCTGGTTTTGATTTAGATGGCAATGGAAAAAAAGGTGTTTTACCAGGTGATGGATTTGGCTACGGTCACTTCCCAGGACATTTTGGCATGGCGTTACTTTCAAAGTACCCTATAAATTTTAAGAATATACGTACCTTTCAATATTTTAAATGGCAAGATATGCCTAACGCTCTTAAGCCGATAGACCCAACAACTTCTAAACCTTGGTTTAGCGAAGAGGCATGGAAAAATAGTAGACTATCTTCAAAGTCTCATTGGGATATTCCTGTAGAAGTTAACGGTCAAACAATTCATATTTTAGCAAGTCACCCTACACCACCGGTATTTGACGGACCTGAAGATAGAAATGGTAAACGTAATCATGATGAAATTCGTTTCTGGACAGATTACATAACAGCTGAAAAATCAGGTTACATATATGACGACAAGGGTGAAAAAGGTGGTTTAAAAAATTCGCCACCTTTTGTTATTCTTGGCGATTTAAATGCGTCTAGTGTTGATGGAAGTGCTATGACTGCAGGGATTTCGAATTTATTAACGCATAATAATATTCAAGATGTTTTGCCCCAAAGCCGCGGTGCAAAAAAGCATACCCAAGATAATGTTAACGCGATGCATCATACCGCTTTTTGGCGAATGAGAGCAGATTACGTTTTACCGTCAAAAACTGGGATTGATATTACAAATTCTGGTGTTTATTGGCCAACAGAAGATGAAGATACCTTTAGATTGATTAAAGATAGAGCAGCATCTTCAGATCATAGAATGGTGTGGGTAGATCTTTTACTCAAAAAGTAAATAATTCAATAATAATTTTATAAAAACTTATACAAGAAGTAAAAAATGAAAAAACTCCTATCTGCTGTTAGCATAGTACTTGCTTTGTCAGCCTGTGAAACGACCAAAAGTGCTTCGGAAACAGCTGTTTTGACAGTTAAACCTATCGAAGAAATGCAATCACCAAAAAATATCATTATGGTAATAGCAGATGGCATGGGACCCGCTTATACAACATCTTACCGTTATTTTAATGACGACCCACTGACTGAGCATATTGAAGAAACAGTATTTGACCGTTTACTTGTTGGTTCGGCAAGTACCTATCCCGCTAGAGTATCAGGTGTTGTGACTGATTCTGCAGCTGGAGCAACCGCGCTTGCAACCGGTTTCAAAACTTATAATGGTGCGATTGCATTAGATGTTAATAAAAATAGTGTTGAGACCGTTCTAGAATTTGCTAAAAAACAAGGTAAAAAAACGGGTGTGGTAGTAACTTCTCAAATAAACCATGCAACTCCAGCTTCATATTTGGCACATAATGTAAGTAGAGAAAACTACAACGAAATTGCTGACAGTTATTTAGACAACGGCATTAACGCTGATGTTTATTTAGGTGGTGGCTGGAAATATTTTATTCGTGATGATAGAAACTTGGTTGAAGAATTTAAAGCATCAGGTTTTCAATACATAGATAACTATAATTCATTAAGTAAGCTGCAGGAGAAAACACCTGTGATCGGCTTGTTTGCTGATAAAGGTTTACCATCGGCACTCGATGACAGTAATAATTATCGATTATCAACAATGACAAAATCGGCTATTAAACAATTAGAAAATAACGAAGGTTATTTTTTGTTAGTTGAAGCTAGCCAAATTGATTGGGCTGGTCATTCAAATGATATTGCCACAGCTATGGCTGAAATGTCAGATTTAGCGAAGACAATGGTCTACTTAGAGCATTACGTAAAGCAAAATCCCGATACGTTAGTGATATTAACAGCTGATCACAGTACTGGTGGTCTGACTATTGGAGCCAATGGAAAGTACGAATGGAATCCTGAAATTTTACGAACAATGAAAAGTTCACCGAGAGCAATCGCGAAAAAAATATCAGAAAAGACAATTACACAAAACCTGTTAACGAAATTACTTAAATTTAAAGTTACTGAAAAAGAAGTTAAGCAAATTCAATTAGCAAAAAATATGGCCATTGAGAAGTTATCAACTTACAAAAATCTTGATACACAAGAAAAGTCAAAGACTAAAAAACCAATGATGAGTCAAATAATAGAGAGCTCAATTAAAAAGATCATTGATGTTAGAACAAATACAGGGTGGACATCTGGTGGTCATACCGCAATTGATGTTCCTGTTCATAGTTTAGGGAACAGCAGTGCAGTGTTCGAAGGTAAGATTGATAATACCGATATAGCCAAGAAAATATTTATACTTCTCGGTAAAAACTAAACGTAGAAGTTTCAACTTTATAAAGCTTAAGCCGCTAATTTTATTAGCGGCTTTTTTATGTCGAAACTAAAAACAGACCCAAACCTATGACTCAATCTTCTCATTATTAAAACCACTATATGATCATTTCTTTGCATCTCCTCTGATTTTACCTAGGTAATAAATCTTATTATTCCAACAGATATTAACCTCATTTAAAACGAGAACAATAATTCTTGTTGCCTAAAATATTCAAACATCGCTCACAAAACAACTCCAAGAACTCCTAGCCAAACAAATAAAGCTAAGTATATGAATAAGTTATTACTTAGCTAACCATTCAAAACACATGGACACAACTAGTACAGCACAGTCCGAGTAAATGCTTACTTCAATATGGTGCAGAGTTACCAGAACTCCCCTGCATGAATCGTACAGAGTTACCGGGGTCCAGCATAGCTTTAATACAGGGTTGCCGGGGTTGTCTTTTTGTTGACTTAGAGAGGTGCTGGGGTTATAGTCGTAAAATGATTTTAAAGGAGGTTAAAATGAAATACCCTATCGTGTTAAAGAAAATAATGGGTGTAGATAACTACAAGGTGAGTGTTCCTGATTTACCAGGTTGTGAATGTAATGGCGAGAACATTGATGTATCGTTGAGCAGAATCAATGAAAGCATAGCGACGCACCTTTCTATATTGGCGGAGTATGGTGAAGCTATTCCCCACGCTACAACTATTGAACATCATCTAGATAAATATCCAAGTGTTATCTGGGGAATTATTGATATCGACATAACGCCGTATTTAGGTAGAAGTCATAAAATCAATGTCACCTTACCTGAATTACTCATTAAACAAATTGATGATCGGGTGAGTAAATCTTCAGCATATAAAACACGATCAGGATTTATTGCCAGCGCCTGTATGAGCCAGCTAAATCAATCAGAGCTTTGAGCTTAATGAATATTAAGTATTTAAAATGAAGACAAAAATAAGAGATATATAATGACGAGCAAAAATTTATTACTGATCAGTAGCTCACGCGCAGGCCAAACGCCCTATTTAGAACATGCAAAAACAATGATCAAAGATCATTTGGGCGGAATTAAAGATGTTTTATTTATTCCTTACGCAGGTGTTACGGTAAATTATGACGATTACACAGATAAGGTACAAAGTGCCTTAAGATCATTAAACATTAATGTGAAAGGAATACATCAGTTTGATGACGCTGTTACCGCAGTCAATAACGCAAAAGCAATCGTCATCGGTGGTGGGAATACTTTTCACTTATTACACCAACTCTATGAAAATGATTTACTCTCAGCAATCAACGAAAAAATAAATTTGGGCATCCCCTATATTGGTTGGAGTGCAGGTTCAAATGTTGCGGGTACAACTATCTGCACCACAAATGATATGCCAATTATAGAACCTAGAAGTTTTACAGCACTGAACTTAGTACCTTTTCAACTGAATCCTCATTACACAGACTTTAATCCTCCAGGACATAATGGTGAAACAAGAGAACAGCGTTTAGCCGAATTTATGGTAATTAACCCCGAAATGCCTATTGTGGGTATTGTAGAAGGGAGCGCTTTGAAGTTAGTCGATGATAAATTGTCGCTAATTGCTTTTGCGGAAATAGAAAAACCTGATGGTTTTTTATTCGAAGCTGGAAGTAAACGTACTATCCACGTTAATGAAGAGATTAGCCATTTATTATAAACTTATCGATTTATATTTTAATGAAGGGCGTAAAGTGAACATAAAAGTGAATTCACTTTATTCAATAAAGCTCTTATTTAAACTAACAATATAAGATTAAAGCAGCTCAGTAATTGAAGATAAATCGATTACTGACACTGCCTTTTTAATATCTACTTCAAAACCGAGTTTCGCGATGAGAGGTGAGTCAATAAGTGATCGTAGTTCTGCTATATTCTCGTCTAAGTAATTCATCGGCTCTGCACAATTTGCGATCCAACCAATACATTCAAGTCCATCTGATAATATTGTTTCATAGGTAAGTACTGCATGGTTTAAGCACCCTAGTTTCATATTAACCACTAAAATTACTTGCTGCTTAGTTTGCAAAGCAAATTCAGATAAAAACCTACCTTTTCCTAATGGTAGTCGCCAACCACCAGCACCTTCGGTAATAACAATATCACTGTCTCTAGCGATAACATTCTCAAATCCAGCCATAATATCGTTGAGTTTAATTTCAACATTAATTAAGTCAGCCGCAATGTGAGGTGCAATCGCAGGTTGGAATGCAATAGGATTAATTTCATTAATACTTTGCCCGCAGTTTGCCTGTTGTCGAAGAAGTTGTGCATCTTCATTAACAAGGCTTGTGCCATCAGCTAAATGTTTAACTTCACACCCTGCTGAAATAGGTTTATAAACAGCTACCTTATAATTTTTTTGCACCAAAGCCGACGTAATCAATTGAGCGACATAAGTTTTTCCTGCATCAGTGTCTGTTGCAGTAATAAAAAATTTAATCATTTAATTTTACTACAATTCCAGAATACACACTGTAAGTAGCTGGATAAATCCCACTTGGTTCTTGAAAATCTTGATAGCTACTCGTCATCTTATTCCACTTATCTTTACCCGCTAAACCTTTCCCTTTTTCCTTAGCTACGTGATTAGCGCCAAGCCCTTTTAATTCACGCGCTAAATGAATAACATTTTGGTACTCTAAAACCAAATTTTGAGTTTTATGTTCAAGTAATTTACATGAACCATTATCGAAAACTGCTTCCATATATTCTGGTGTTTTAAAGTCAATAACATGCTTTTCATCATCTACTTGTGCCCAAGATGATTTTAACTCATGTAAAGTTCCATCGAGTAATGTAGAAAATATAAATAAGCCGCCAGGTTTTAATACCCGTAAAATTTCTTTAACAAGAATATCTAAATGATCACACCATTGTATAACCAAGTTTGAATAGATAACGTCAATACTATTATCTTTTAAAGGTAGATGGTATGCATCTGCTTCTAACCAACTAATTTCCTTACTGCGATTTTCTTGGGCAAAAGTTAACATTTTATTTGAAATATCAACGCCAATGGTCTGTTGGTATTTGCTGGCTAATATGTCAGTAAAAAAACCCGTACCAGAGCCCAAATCAACAATCGTTATATCGGTTCTATTGGGCAATAATGACATCAAATGTTTGCCCGTATAGCGCTGCAATCGAGATGATACATCATACGACTTGCTAGCTGAGCCAAATGACTTGGCTATCTTCACCCTGTTTAATACATCAGGCATCAACTTAAAACCTCATTTAATGATTCTGCTAAATAGCTGATATCCATATCTTTATGCTTGGCCGTAATGGTAACGCGTAACCTAGAGCTGTTTTTGGCAACCGTTGGTGGACGTATAGCGGTTAACCAAATACCTTTATTTTTTAATTTTTGACAAACATCTAGTGCCTTATCTTCGCTACCTATGATAATAGCTTGAATAGATGAAGATGAAGGAATAATTTGAATGCTGTCATCGAGTTTATCCGTTAAAAGTTCGCTTAATTGTGAGATATTGTCCCTGCGCCAAGATTCATTTTTCGCAAGTTTTATGCTTTTTTTTGTTGCCCATGCAACTGCAGGGGAAATTGCTGTCGAATAAATATAATGTCTAGAAAAGTTGACGAGATATTCATACATATCTTCTTCACAAGCGATAAATGCACCGCTCGTTGCGAGTGCTTTACCAAAAGTTGCCATGACGATATCAACATCACCAAAACTGCAACTTCCCTGACCTGACTCTCCAATGACACCAATACTATGTGCGTCATCCATATAAAGCATAGCTTGTTGTTGCTTGGTAATGTTAATGAGTTGGCTGACATCAGCGCAATCGCCATCCATACTAAAAACACCTTCAGAGACAATGAGCTTATTTTCAGAGTCACTTTTAGTTAAGTATTGTTCAAGTTGCTGATGATCATTATGTAAATAACGTTTAACAGCTGCATGACTTGTTAAAGCACCGTCAATTAAAGAAGCGTGACTGAGTTTATCTAAAAAAAATTGACTCTCTTTATTGCCTAATGCTTGTAGAACACCCGAATTAGCAGCAAACCCACTACTAAAAAGTAAACAACGGGGTTTATTTAGCCACTCGCACACTTCTTCTTCTAACGCTTGATGTGCATAATGAAAACCTGTGATCAAACTTGAGGCACTGGCACAACTACCGAATTTATCGACACCCTCTTGAAGCGCTTTATTAATTTCGTGGTGATGGTTTAAACCGAGGTAATCATTCGAGGAAAAATTTAGATACGTTTGCCCTGACACAACTATTTCTCGACCATTTTGCTCGCTTATGCACTGGCGTTGACGAAATCGTGATTTTGCTTTTTGCTGAGCAACTTGCTCAGCAATAAAGTTAAAAGACATAGATTTAAGTTTGGCTCTTATTCTGTTGGTAATATTTACAAAGAAGCGTCGTAAAACAACTCTTTGTTTTGCTGATTGACAACTGCAGTTGCAATTTGCTGCTCTG
>Ga0209292_1002883_pt1 | contig 19381 bp, 14 predicted proteins | sample GOMGulsemesocosm_2_FD_184634 | JGI IMG/M metagenome (GOLD analysis project Ga0209292, IMG submission 184634) | Methane-oxidizing microbial communities from mesocosms in the Gulf of Mexico - GOM9C Gulf of Mexico (SPAdes) (version 2) | ecosystem: Environmental > Aquatic > Marine > Cold seeps... | reverse complement strand
CCTGACTCTGACCCCGCAGGGTAAGTAAGCCTCACTACTTCGACATCTTTATTTTCAAGAACAACTTCTCTTTTACCTTGTTCAGCCATCGCAAAGTTTGATATCGATAATGTAAGTAATAAGCAGGGAGTAAATTTTTTTTTCATTATTATCTCTTATGAATAACTTTTGTGCATTTTAATGAGTAAAAGTACAGTTATGTATTATGACAAAATTTTAGTTTCCGTTACAAACTTTAAATATTAGGCAGTTAATGTCTTTGCTATATTTTTGCGAGTAACTAATTTTTAAAATGGGCAAATAACATGCCTCACTTACCCAATAACATTTAAACAAGGTACAACTAATTGTGATAAAGGTTGCAAAACATTAAAGGAAAAAGCTAGAGCAACAGCCATAGGTTTTTAATAATAATCACCGTATCAAACTCTCCATAAAATCAAATATATAAACAACAAAAATTATTATTGAACATAATGTGAGAAAAGTTAAAATATATCGAAGGATTTTATTTTATTAAGCCTCTAACTATTTAAACTATGCCATTCATATTGGAAATGATGTTCAGTAAATATAGCGCAGACAAAAAACTGGTTAAAAAACTACTCAAAGGTGATGAAACAAGTTTTGATGTTTTTTATGAAGAATATTTCGATAAGTTATATCGTTTTGTACTTTCCCGAGTTGGCCAACACCATACCGCTGAAGACATAGTTCAGAACAGCTTATTTAATGCAATTAATAAATTAAAATCCTATCGTGGTGAAGCCAGTTTGTTAACTTGGTTATGTACTTTCTGCCGCTATGAAATGAGCGCATATTTTAAAACCCAACATAGGCAAGACTCTTTATTCGAAGACCAACCTCATATCAGATCCCAAATTGAATCTTTGACTATTGCAATACAAGATCAGCCTGAAAATAAATTACTACAAAAAGAGCTCAATACAGTAATTCATATGACATTAGACTGTTTACCTGAACGTTACGCCAATGTAGTTGAACTTAAGTATATACAAGGTTTGTCGGTGAAAGAAATAGCTGGGAATATGGGGGTATCTGCTAAGGCTATCGAATCCTTATTATCACGTGCAAGACCCATTTTTGAAGATGTTTTTTTTAGTTTAACTGATAATAATAAGTTGGTTTATGGTCAACAGGAAAATCAATCATGATGAGTAATAAAGATAAGACTCAACAAGACACTGAGACAGAAATACAGAATAAAGATGACCTTATCTCTGAGTTACTACGCCATGCAGATAAAAGAGAAGCTGCACCAGTTCACGTAAAAAATAGGGTTAAACATCAACTTAAAGTGCATTGGCAAGAAAAAAATAAACATCGAAAAATACAAAGAAATTGGTTCGTTTTTGGTTCTGCGGCTTCAGTAATGAGCTTAGCGATGATAATGATATTTAACGGGCTATTATTCAAACCAGAACCTGGCATGACTCATGTTTATTTAGACAGAGTACAAGGGCAAGTAAAAGCAAGTGATTTGACTCAGTACAATATTAGTAATGATCGTACTAATATGTTGCTCCCAGGAACCATGATAGAAACATTGTATGATGGTTATGCCACTTTATCACTTAAAACAGGTGGTAATTTACGCTTAAAACATAACTCTCAACTTATAGTGAATGAAAATAACGCTTTTACGCTTTCTTTTGGTACTGTCTATTTCGATTCTGGTTATGGAAAAGGCGTAAAAACACCTATTACGATTCATACGTTACATGGTGACATTCAGGATATAGGTACCCAATTTGCGGTAACAAGTAATAAAGATCAAATTCAAATAAGTGTAAGAGAAGGATTAATTGAATTAAATAATAAACAGGGAATGCAATCTTTAGAAGCTGGTTATCAGCTGGTAAGCGAGGAAGAGGGCATATTTGAAAAGTCTAAATTATCACCACAAGATATTCATTGGACTTGGGTCAATAATGTCGCCCCAGAATTTAAGTTAGAAGGAAAAAACTTAAATCAGTTTTTAACTTGGATCAGCAGAGAGCATGGATTAAAACTTGTATTTTTAGAAAGTTATATAGAACAGTTAAGTGAGTTAGTTACATTACACGGTGATATTAAAGGTTTAAGTTTACAGCAAGCACTTGATACAGTATTTTCCACCACAGAATTAAATTATCGAATTGATGAAAACCAGTTACAGGTATTTAAATAACACATTGTATGCATTTACTTAAATATTGTTACGCAATAATAATCCCCGTTTTGTCGGGGGTTATTTCAGTTTATAGCTCACAAGTACATGCTCAGGCAAAAGGAAGTGAAAACCAATACTTAGGTAGGCCATTAATAAACGTACTTAACTCATTTAATAAAAAAGGTCTGAAGCTGATATACAGTAGTATACATGTTCATAAAGGCATGGTTATACGTAAAACCCATTCAGAAAAATCGCAAATCACACTAGTTGAAGAAATTCTATCCGAATTTTCTTTAACTTTAAAACAAGGTCCTCAGAATAGTTATATCATCGTAAAGAAAGAAGTCGTTCCTCCTATTGAAGTAGCAAAAAAAATACAATTAAAAACTGAAGAGGTAACAGCCACAATAGAAAAAATGGTCATTTCTTCAAGCCAATTTGATTTAGCATATACCGATGTTTTCCAGCAACAGTTTATGGAACAAAAAGATATTGAACGACTTTCTTTATTAGGTAATGATGTTAATCGTGCAATATCTCAATTACCCGGAATTGCAGGAGGAGACATATCAGCCCGGTTACATATTCGGGGAGGTACTAGCCAAGAAAATTTATTTTTACTAGATGGCATGCCATTATCAGATCCTTTTCATATAAAAGAGGCTGGTGGTATTTTGGGGATTATTGATGCATTTAGTATAGGTAATGCAAAAATAATTACAGGTGGTGCAGCTGTGACATATGGTGATCATTTAAGTGGTGTAACTGAATTAACCTCTAATTCCTATGAACAAGAAAATCCATGGACTGTGAGCTTAAACCTGCTAGATTTAAAAGTTAAAGGGAGTGACGAATTTAACAATGGTAATAGTTGGTTCTTTGTTGCTAGGAAAGGGGGCTTCAATAGAGTCGCAGCTCACTCTGATGTTGATTTTGGTGACTCTAGTCCAAAATATTCTGACATCTTTGCTAAAATAAATATCGAATTTTCAAACGATAGTCTGCTTAGTGGACACAGCTTATTAAGCCAAGATAACCTTATGTGTTTAGATAACTGCTTGGTTGATGAAGATTCAGGTTCATCAAATGAATATCACTGGATAACTTTAGACACACATTGGAATAATAACTTAACTTCACAAAATTTATTCGGTATTGCAAATTTACAAAGCCGTTATAGAACAGGGTTCTCACTGGATGATACTTATGTATTAGTATCTGATGAGCTTGATTGGGGCTTCAAAATTCTTAAACAAGATTGGCAATATCATTTATCAAAAAATCACATGATACTGGCTGGGTTTGAGATAAAGTCTTTGTTTTCAAATTATAATTATGAAAGTAAATATCAATTCGTTGATCCATTCAGGTCTCAACTAGAGCAATTAGGTGATGGATTTAAGCATTCATCACTTAATATAAAAGGGAGAAGTTACGCTGTTTATTTATCTAATAGATTTAAGGCTAATAAGATGTTAACTATTGAACCTGGTTTGCGTTGGGATAAACAAACATATACAGATGAACAACAGTTTAGCCCTCGTATTAATTTTGATTATTCAAATGACTCAAATAACAGCTACAAATTTTCTTGGGGTGTTTATCAGCAAGCACAAGGGATTCATCAATTGCCAGTAGAAGATGGCATTGAGTTTTTTCGGCCAGTTCAAAAAGTGAAAAAAATTAACCTTACTTACCAAAGTACAATTTTAGATGATTATGGATTAATGGTCAGCATTTATCATAAAAACTATATTAACCCCTTGCCTAGATTTGAAAATATATTATCAATGGCTTCACAAGAGCATGGAGAATTTAACTTAGACCGCCAAGCGCACTTTGCGAAATGGGCTAGGTCTAAGGGTGTTGAAACGATTTTAACTAACAACAACAGCAAATTTAATTGGCGGTTGTCATACGTTTTAAGTAAAGCTGAAGAAAAAGTAAATAACGAGATTATCCCAAGGAAGTGGGATCAGCGTCATGCTATTAAATTTTCAAGTAATTATCAGTTAACTAACACATGTGACTTGAGCTTCGCAGCAAATTATCATACAGGGTGGCGAGCAACAAAGGTAACATTGAACCCTGATTATTATGATGGCAGTATAGATAATGCTCCTTGGTTAATGGGCAAAACTTATGATACAAAATATAAAGATTATTTGAGAATTGATGTTGGGGTTGGATGTGAAATAAAACACAAAGGAGGACGAGTGCGTTATTCTTTTGGTGCATTAAACTTATTCAATAGAGCTAATGCATCGGGTACATCGGCTATTAAGGAACTTTTTTCATCTCAGGATCTCGTTTATGGTCTAGAGGCCAGTTCGGATGATACTTATATCCCTTTTATTCCTACCATTAGTTTTGTTTGGGAATTCTAATTCCTAGAAGAAAATTGAAATAATCTTAATTTTTTGAATGTAGTTATGCATATAAAATTTATTATCAGATTGTAATTAATAGTGTATCAAAGATTATTATTACCATTGTGAATTAAAGTAAGCTGTTAAAAAATTGGTGGATGACTTTAAAATGATTCAGGATTGACTCAGAAACTTGCCTGAAATGGATTGAAAAACAGCTACTTACGAAGAATAAAAATAAGAACTAGAAAAATATCTAGCTCAGATAGTCCAAGGGAAAATACGGAAGGTTAAAACATAATTAACTTTCCTTGACGATTACTTGTGTGCCATCTGGATTAAGGACCATTAAGTAAGAACTTCCAAGATCTTTGTTGCAAATATCATATGTATGGTTGGCAGTTTGAATTGAACTTTCACAAGATTCTAAAGTATAGAAATCACTTACGTCTTTGTATTTCAGGTTTATTGGTGAGCCGTTTATTTTAATATTCATATCAAAGCTTGTTTTAAAAAACCTTACTCTAAATTCATTTGCAACATTAGATTTTTTTTTTGTAATGACTGTCAAACCGCCACTTTTCCAAGCCACAACATTATAATCTTTTTTGTACTTAGGAAGATGATCTAATTCATTTTTAATGCCTTCATGATCTGGAGCGCGTACACCAATGGCAGTACGCTGTACTATTAATCGCTTAAAAGTTACATTTTTTATTTCACCTGAGCTTAAACTGGCTTCTTTATACTTACTTTTAAATGTATCGGATGTACTATTGTCCGCTATGAAGTAGTCATAATCATGATCTGCTGCATTTATAAGTACGTAGCTAGTCTTTTCATCAATATTAAATAAACCACCTTCACCACCACAACCAATAACGCCTACTAAACATAAAACTAAACTTGATTTTTTAAACATTTAAATTTCCTATCATTAATATTGTAATACTTGTTTTATATGTAAGAGGGAGGTAGGGAGGTTAATCATTCGGAAAATTTCATAAATTTAATTTTTATATTTTAGAAGGATTTATACGGTTAAATCCCTCTTATAAATAAAGTTTAATTAAAAAGAAGTCTATGCCATATTTAAGGTTATTAAGTATCAGTGTATTTGGAGTAACAGTATTAGCTTGTTCAACTGAAGATACAAAATCTGATTTTATTAAAACTCAAGAGATGTGGGCAAGTATAAAAATTGAATCAAACGGGGAGCGTTCACGTATTGTAGCTGAACTTAATGTTAGTGGTTCAAATGGTTCAAATGGTTCAAATGGTTCAAATATATCTTTAAGTAAAGAAGATACATTTACAGCTACTATTGGTCAGCATTCAAAAATATTAAAGAAATATATAGGTTTGTTAGAAATTGATTACCATACATTCTCAAATATTACAGCAGATAACACTTTATTTAATGTTGCTTTATTACGCATAAAAGACACTGATGCAGATAAGTCTAATGTTAAGCTACCTGCTAACTTTAATATTTATTCTCCTCAACATGCTCAACTTTATAGGTTAAATAGTCAAATTCCCCTTAATTGGGAGGATTTATCTGAAAATAAAAAAATTAAACTTACATTAATTAATTCTTGTAAAAATAATCAAGGTGATGAAGTAGGTTTCAGTGAAAGCTTTGATATCGCGGATGATGGTAAGTACCAAATTTTGCTTGATGATCTCAGTATTTTTAAAAGTGAGACTTTAGATAGAAACATTGATTGCTTATTATCGATAACACTTATTAGAGAAAATCTAGGTACGATAGATCCTATTTTTAAAACAGGTAGTAAAATACTTGCTCATCAAATTAGGGTAGTAAAAGGAATAACAATAGATATTTAAAATATTCTTATTTAAAAAAACTGGGTTTATGAAACAAAAAAGCCGTCATTGATCATGACGGCTTTCTAATTAGTTTAAATGAAACTAAGCTATAGCATTGTTATTCTTATCTTTTCGTGCTGCTAGCTTACGCTTTAACGCTCTAATTGGTGTACGTACATCTTGACCTATAATATATAAACAAGGCACTAATATAAGCGTGATCACAGTTGCAAACATAACAGCAAACCCCAGAGCAACAGCCATCGGGATAACAAATCGTGCTTGTAAACTGGTTTCAAACATAATTGGTAATACACCTACAAATGTCGTAATTGAAGTTAAGGTAATTGCTCTAAATCTTGCACAACCAGCTTCTAACACTGCATCTCGAATTGTTGCACCCGCTTTACGTGCTTGGTTAATATAATCAGTCATTACTAAGCTGTCATTTATTACAACACCTGCAGCAGCAATAATACCAAAGAACGACATCATGCTTAAATCTAAACCAAAGAAGAAGTGCCCCCAAATTGCACCCGTTAAACTAAATGGAATAACTGACATGATAATGAGTGGTTGCGTGTAACTTTGTAGTGGTACGGCAAGTAAAATATATACGATGATCATACCAGCAACAAAAAACAATATTTGTTCATTTTGCTGTGCTTGTTGCTCTTCTATAGAACCACCAAGCTCAGTTTTAACAGTAGGGAATAACTTTTTAAGCTCAGGTAGCAGTTTATCATCTATGCTTTTAACAACTTCATTTGGTTCAACAGTTTCTTCATCAATTGCGCCATAAATATATACAGTACGGTAACCTCCTTCACGGCGAATATAGCTAATACCTGGTTTTTCAGATAAAGCAACAACATCGCCAAGCATGACTTCTTTGCCATTTTTAGTTGTGATAACAGTATATTTAAGTGAGGCAAAAGCTTCTCTTGTTAGTTTAGGATAACGTACCATTACACGAATTTCTTCACCGTTACGGATCACGCGTTGCGCTTCACCACCATAAAAACTCGCACCTACTTGATTTGCGATTGTTGCCAAATCTAATCCTAAATCATAAGCAACAGGTAATAAGCTTAACTGCACTTCTTTACTTGCCGGATCTATGGTTGAACTAATATCAAATAAACCTTTTTCTTGTTGTAACATTGCAATAAATTGCAAGCCAGCTTTATTTAAAGTTTCAACATCTGGGCCATATAACAAGTAACCAAACTCTCCATCACCACCTGAACCATTCACATCATCTTGAATTGTGATTGATTTAAGCCCTGGAATTTTAGGTAGTAGTTCACGCCATCTACGTGATAGTTCAAAAGTACTAAAAGGTCTGAGATCTTCATCAACTAAAGGAATGACCATACGTGCTTTTGTTCTGTTCTGATTAAAAGCAAGTAAGTCTTTTATCATGCCTTGATCAAATTCAGATTTAGTTTGCTCTTCAACTTGCCATACTATTGCTTCGATAGTTTTTAATGCTTCAATTGTTTGCTGATCAGAAATATTATCATTCATTTCAATCTGTATACTTGGAAAGTCATGAGGTACTTTAGGGTTTGGTACCGTACGCACTAAATTAGAAGAGATCAAAGCAAAACTAATTATTAATAAACCAATAAATGTTGATAAAACAAGCCAGCGCCATTCAATTGCTTTTTTAATTGAACGTCTATATGGACCATTTACAAAAGCCATAAAGCGTTTATTAAATTTAGCTCTCCAACTATTTTCAGGAATAGGTTTAAATGTAGAATGTGCTAAATGCGCTGGTAAAATGAGTTTAGATTCAATTAAGCTAAATGCTAAACACAAAATCACCACAACCGCGATGCCATAAAAGAACGCACTTTCAGGACCACTGGATAATGTAAAGGGTGCAAATACAGCCATAGTCGTTAAAACACCAAATGTTGCTGGGGTTGCTACTTTTTTAGCACCTTTAACTACATTTTCGACACCACCACCAGATTTTTCTATTTCACTATAGGCACTTTCACCTATTACAATTGCATCATCAACTACAATTCCTAGCACCATAATAAATGCAAATAAAGAGATAATATTAACGCTTACACCCAGTATTGGCATCATCATAACGGCACCTAAGAAACAAACAGGTAACCCAACCATAACCCACATCGCCAATTTAAAACGTAAAAACAGCGTAAGCATGAGGGCTACCATGATAGAACCTTGAAGCAAGTTTTTTAACATCATATCTAAACGTGCGTTTAAATAATAAGTCATATCAACTAAGGTTTTAAGTTCTAAACCAGGTGGCAATGTTTTATTTCTTTGTTCAATAAAAGCTTTAACAGAGTCGGCAACAGGGATCATATTTTGATCTTTAGTTGCTTTTACTGACATAAACATGGCGTTCTGACCAGAGTACTTAAAGTAACGTTCACCTTCAGTAAAACCATCTTTAATAACAGCGATATCTTGTAGTAAAACTTTTGCGCCATTTTTACCAATTTTTATTGGAATTTGACGGAACTCATCGCCATTGTAATATTGGTTTTCTATTCTAACTGAAATAAAACCAGCATCAGTACGTAGTTGACCGGCAGAAAAGTTAGCTGAATGTCTCGAGATTGCATTACTTACATCACTTAAAGACAAGTTGTATTTACGTAAATTTTCAGGGTGTATTTCAATCGCTATTTCATCTTCAGGCACATCTAAATTAACTAAAGATACGTTTTGAAGTTGTAGTAGTTCATCCTCTATTTGTTGAGCGATTGGTTTTAGCTGTGATAAAGGTAAATCGCCTACTAGAGACATTTCAATTACGTCTTGTTGAAACTCCGCTTGATATATTGTGACGGGCTCCATTCCTGCAGGGAAAGTAGGTATACCATCTACTCTGAGCTTTATTTTATCTAAAACATCTGACAATTCTTTATCTGGGTCTATCTCAAGTTGAATACTGCCACTGTTTCTAAAAGAGCGAGATACGCCACGTTTTATTTCTGTTACATCTTTAATTGATTCTTCAATTTTAATTAAAATGCTTTCTTCAATTTCTTGAGGTGAAGCACCAGGGTAAGATGCATCGATATTAATGTAATTTATTTCTACGTTAGGGAACATCTGCCTTTGAATTGTAAAATAACTCAATATGCCCATTATGATGATAAAGCCCATCATTAAATTAGCCGCTACAGGATTATTGGCAAAATACGCAATGATCCCTGTTTGTTTTTGCTGTGTCATATTAATAAATTCCTTTTACTACAAGTTTTCAGTAGTTGAAACATCAGAGTCAGCGATATTAACCAGCATCCCTTTTTGCGGGTATTCAGGTAAAGTAACAACTAATTGATCTTGATTATTTAACCCTTGATTGACTAAAAAGAATTCACCTTCTTCTCTGACAACCTGAACTTGTTTTGCGACTAATTTGTCTTCTGAATCAACAAGCCAAACTGTACGGTTATTGACTAGTTCTTGTGGTAACTTATAAATTTGTTGTAATGTTTGTCCTGCAAAATTCACTTCAACATAACTACCAAATTTAATGACAGGCAAATTTGTATCTAAACCGTATGGGTCTTCAATTCTTACAACTAAACTACTCATACGTGTTTCACTATCAACTACGCCTAAATCACGAGAGATAATCGCTTCACGCTTAAATGCATTAAGACCTTTTTGACTCACTGTGGCATTTAAACCATTTAAATTTTTTGGTAAAAAAGCGCTATCAAAACCAGCGATAGGGATCAAAACTTCAGCTGATTCAATATTGTTTAACACAGCCACAGCAGAGCCGATATTTACAAATTGTCCTAAACCGATATTTTTTGAAATAACAAGGGCATCAAATGGCGATTTAACTTCACACTTGGCAAGGTTACGTTCAGCACGCTTTAAGCCTGCTTGCGCTGATTTAACAGCAGCCTGTGCACTTAATACTTGCGGTTTTCTAAGATATAAATCTGTAAATTTTTTAGATGGAAAACGTTTAGCCTCATCGATTGCAACATCCTGCTTGGCATTTTCTTCGATTAAATCAGCTTTAGCACTTACTAATTGAGCTTGAGCTTGTAATAAGTCGGCTTCATAATTATCTTTTTCAATCGTAAATAAAATATCACCTCGATGGACTAATCCGCCAGGTATAAAATTAGGGTGCCACTGGACAACTTCACCCTGAACTTGTGCAGCTAATTGTGTACTTTCTAAGGGAGTGACTTCACCGTAACTTGTAATGATAATTTGATGATCACTTGCTGTAATATTTTCAATTTTAACAGTAGGGCGGGTATCAATAGATTTTTTTTCTTCTGTATCCTTGGCAATTGCATTAATTGTCACAAAACTACCTATACATGACGCTAATACAACAACAGGTAATAGTCCTTTTATCCATTTTTGATTCATTTTATTCACCTTGAAAGCACAATTGGTTCAATAGTATCAAAAACTTGTAAAAGTATGTGAATTCATTTGTAAGTTTGTGTATATGTTTTAGTGCGATTTGATTGTGGAATAAATAAGCTAGATATTTGATTACTTTGAATAAAGTTAGTTATTATTTTATTTGGCAATGAGTTGGTAACCACTTTTGCCACTTATTTTTATTTTCCCAAAGCCAGAGCTTTGCTGCGTTCTCATACTGTATGTTTTTTATATCTACTAATGCTGCTATTTGTTCAAGCTCATAATTATTAAAATTCATATTTTTTAAAATATCAAAAGCGCAGGGCCATTTTTGAGGGAATTCAGTTGAAGACACTTTTTTTAACCAACCAGATTTAGGGTTACCACAATCGAATAAATAATCAGGATTAATACCCCAACTAGGCAAAGTTTCACATTCAATTTGGTGCTCAGGAAATTCAACAAACTTGCCATTATAAATTGCGCCTACCCAGTTTGGTGTCCAATTAAATAATACAATTGGTAATTTATTTTTGTATGCTGTTTCGAGCTTTTCCCACAAATTCTCAGCCGTATTAGTATTAATAACTTTAAAGTTTAAACCAAGTGCTCGAACACGCGCTTTATCTGGTTTTTCCCAAGGTCCTCCATAATATATGCCTTTATTTAAACTATCTTTTTGCGAAAATAGGGCAGAACAAGTCTTTAAGGCTTGCCAGTCTGGTAGGCCTGGACACAACTGCTCAACATAGTCAGGATACCACCATTCCTCACGCGTAATAACGTCATAAGTCCCTGCATCAACTAATTTATCTTGTGAAATTAATTGCTGATATTTATCAGCCATCGTGCCTTGCCATACTTCAACCTGAACATGAGCAATATTATGTTTTAAAATATACCACTGGCCGTCAGTAGGATATGTAACATAGTCAACCCTGAACCCTTGTTGTTCATAAATTTCACCAAGAATATAAGAAACAACAATCTGAGAAGACCAATTGTTAGTAATTATTTTAATAGCGGCTTCTTCAGCATTAGAATAAGCAACAGTCAAAAATAATAATAATAGAGTCTTGTTCATATGAACGAAACATCAAAACATTTTTAATGTATATAGTTTAGTTCATTCCGACTGATTAAGGGCTTTGTTTTATGTTGAACTCGTTAAACTAAAAACCAGGAACCATTGAAAGTACTATTGTGTATATCGAAATCAAAACTCCCACAAAAAGTGTTAATAAAATAAAATTAAAACTCCATTTTAAAGGGTAATAAAGTTTAGGATTATGTTTCTTAAGCTGTTTGGATTTTGTCAAAAAAGGAGTGACTTTAGAAAATAATTTATTGACGATACCAGCCTGATCTCCCGGCAAATTTGGCACTAACATTTGGCTTATTAAACACTTATATATTTTATTAAATAGTTTACCAAAATTATTCATTGGACGCTCAATGTCACACATTAAGATTAAACGCATATCTTGGCTATTGTTTTCTACATAATGCAAACACGTTTCATCAAAAATAAAGGCTTGTCCATCTTTCCAAGAATGTTTAGTACCATCTACATTTATAAAACAATCTTCACTGTTAGGCGTTTTTAATCCTAAATGATATCTAAAAGAGCAGGCTACAGGATCTAAATGGCGTGTTAATTTAGAGTTTGCAGGAAGTAATGTGAACATAGCGCCATTTACAGATGGTATTTTATTTAATAATGCGACTGTTTGTGGGCAGTGTGTCATCGCAGAATTTAGATTGGTGCCATACCAAGTACAGTAGAATTTACTCCAGCCATATTTATAGAATGTACGAAAACCAACATCATAAAAACTTTTGTTTTCTTTTGAAGTCGTTTGCTCAAAAAAACCTTTTTTATAAAGCCCTTGAGCTTCTTGAGCAATTACTTGCCAGTTGTCTTCAAGTGTTTCTAATTTATTAAACTGATCAATTTTTACAAATGCTTTTCTAGCAGATGCTTTAGTACATATATAAAGAAGTACATTTAGAGGCGCAAATACAGGCCAACCTTTTCGTAAATATTCTACAAAAGAGTTAAACCTAGCTTCACCTCTAAATTTGTAAACATAGATCACAGAGCACAAAGGAAACAAAATGAATAAAGTAAAAAAAATAATAGAGTTCATAAAAAACATAGAAATTAAATAGTGAACGGATTATATAGGTGGGGATGTCACAAAAATGTCAGTAATTACAGCTGAAAATATGAAGTTAAAGTTTATTTATAATTTTTTAATTGATAGATTCTTTATTCCTTTTCTTGCTGTAACAGTAGCCAGTTTAAAGCGTCTTCTCGATTATTATAAATTTTTAAATTCCAACTTACTTTGCGAGGTACTGTAGTCTTTAAATATTCAGTGCTGATTTGGGAGACTTGTGTATATGCGACTACGGCCATCGCATTAATTTCTTTTATTGTCGCTAAGTTTACTTGGGCGTCGAAACTATAAGTATAAGAGTTTATTTTATTGATCAGTAAAGAGAAGGGGCTGATTAAACGAGAAAGAAGAAAAGTGTGATATTGCTCTACCATCTCTAATGTCATTTCAACATTTTCATTGATTATCACTTCAGCAATAGAATCATTGATAATTATTATCTTTGCAAATGGCAGCTCATGTAAATTGATAAGTTTCTCCTTTAACTAACTTTTTAATAAGGCTAACAATATTTTTTTATATTATCAATTTATGAGTAAGTATAAAGGGAATAGTTGACATTAAAAGAGGTAAGAAGTTAATTATAAAAAGCCTATAAATACATAATATAGGCTTTTATTTATTTGAAGTTAAATACCACCCCAAACAAAAGCTATAGCATCAGCAACTGTTGCTGAGCCTTCATCACCATCATGTTTGCGTGTTAAACTTACTTTAATGATGTCATTATGTGCTGCATTAATTGTATCTAATAATACCCATTGACCAGCTGTATTATTTTGATCTCTCGTGATTAAGCTTTCATTATCAGCGACCTGAATATGATAATCTGCAGAGCTGTCACGATTATATGATGAGCCACTAGACTTTAAATTAGTCCACCAAGCATAAACATGGTATTTTCCAGTGTGTGTAGCACTTGTTTGCCAGCTTACAGTTTCACCTTCTTGATTTGTATAACGTGATTTACTTAAACTTTGCTGCGGGTAGTTATCAACTGCACTCGATGATTTCCACTCATTTGTTTCTAGGTATCCTTTATAATCATCATCGATGATGACTGTTTTAGGTGAACATGGAAAATTTAAAGTATTACTATCACAGTAATGATAAGACATAAAACTGTTAATATTATCTGACATGTTATCTGTAAAAGTATTACGTAAACTTTCAGAAAAACGAATATCACTACCAATTTCAAACTGTATTGCGTCAAGTCCAACTATATTATGACTACCATTAAATTTAACTGTAGTACCACCACTTAAACTCCCTTCAGGAGTTGGAGTAGTGCTTGTTGGTACTTCTGAGTTACTAGGTTCAACACTAAAACCTTGATCTTCAAGTAATCCAAAAAAACCATTATTACCAACTATGGCGTCCCATCCTGAGTTGGAGACTAAGTTCTTTACAGAAATGCCATTTCTAGTGCCACGTATAATCTCACTAGGTTTTTGTGCTTGGCCATGAATATCTAACAACATACCTTGGCCAAACTTATGTTTTATATCTTTGATGTATTCTGTTATTTTATTATGGTAGTTCTCATAATGGATCCTTGCTGCTTCGGACTCAAAAGCCTGGTGTTCAGGTCTATTAGCATCTATATATTTTCGGTGAAATTTTGCAGTGACTATATAAGGTATGCCACCGTAGTTTTTAATGTATTTTGTTTGAATATCTTCTGCTATATCTTTAGTCCAACTATCTTTTACTATATTAAAGCTCTCAACAGTATTACCCGCCATATCGGTGCCTATTCTTGTTTCTACCCCTATTGGTTGTTCACTCCCACCATGTGGTGCTGTAATAAGGATTGGAATAGTGCCTTTAGTAAAGTTGATAAAATTATCAGAGTTAGCATAAGCATTGCTCACTAGCATGGCGATAATCAACATACCGCAAGGATAAGTTACTAGGTTATTTATTTTCATTTTTATTTCCTATTTGATTGTAGTGCTTAATAAAAACACAACAAAAATAGGCGCGCTAATAATAAATATTAAGAAGGTCATTCGTTTAGGTTATGGGTACGATTAACTATGGATGCTTGAAGATAAAAAAAGCCAAGACATATTGCAGTCTTGGCTTAAAATAGTACTTAGGGAGTTACAAAAGGCAGACTTAAATAAAACTGGATAACTAATGCATTGGTAATATCAATAAAGAATGCACCGACTAGTGGCACAACTAAAAATGCTTGTGGGGAAGGCCCATGACGCGCCACGAGTGCTTCCATATTGGCAACGGCGGTAGGAGTCGCACCTAAACCAAAACCACAATGACCACCTGCCATAATCGCAGCATTGTAGTTTTTACCCATTATTCTAAAAGTAACAAAATACGCAAACAACATTAATACGATAGTTTGTGCAAAAATGATAAATACCATAGGGCCTGCTAGATTAACCAATTCCCAGACTTTAAGTGACATTAATGCCATAGCTAAAAATAGTGATAGTGCCATAGTGCCCCATAAATCAATACATGCACGGCTAATACTATATACCTTTGAAAATTCGCATAAGTTAGTAGCCACAACGCCGAATAATAACGGCATCAAAAAAGAAGGTAATACAACACCCGCTTCTTTTAAAGCAACATAACCTAAGTGACCTACTGTCATACAAAGTAAAATAATGAAAAGTGTTTCCATCATAGATTTAGGTGTTACTAAATCGTGATCTTCTGGATTAAAAGTCACAGTATCATCAAGTTCTTCATGATATTCGTCAGCTTTCAAATTGTATTTGGTGATTAAACGTTTGCTAACCGGACCACCGACTAAACCACCTAGTACTAAACCTAAAGTAGCTGCTGCCATTGCTAACTCAAAAAAGCTTGAAGGCATACCATATTCAGCAATAAATAAATCAGCATAAGTTGCGCCATTACCATGGCCACCAGATAAAGTAACAGAGCCACCAATTAAACCCATTAAAGGTTCGATGCCTGAAGCCATTGCTAGAGATACACCAAGCGCGTTTTGAATCATTAAATACAATGTTGCAACGCCTAGAAATAGAACTACTTTAGGCCCGCCTTTAATGAGTAATTTAAAGCTTGCGCCTAATCCCACTGTTGTAAAAAATATAGTCATTAATGGTGCTTTAAAGCTCATATCAAACTGAAGGTGGAAATTAAACAGGCTGTGTGCAATTGCTGCGAGTATTGAGAATATGATGCCACCAACTACAGGCTCAGGTATATTATTGTTTCTTAAAAAGGCGACTTTACTGTTACAGAAATAACCTGTGAACAGTATCACTAGAGCGACTAGTAATGTTTCTATTATGCCAACTTCGATATCCATTGGAGAATTGTTCCTCTTCTTGTTTATATGATTGGTCAATCAAAATTATGTTACGGTCTTTAGTATTTAATACTTACAGACCGTATTTTTGTTCGGCATTCTATTACATTTTATTAAGAACATCTTCAATAGAATCTGATTTACGGATGCACTTGATTGTTAAATCATCATCTTCACCTGTTATGGCAAATACTGCCACTCTAGGTAGGCTATTGTAGTCAAAATGGTTACTGAAATAGTAGCCACCGGTATCATGAACCATCACATAATCATTTTGTTCTAATTTAGGTAAACTTTGTTCCTTACAAATAAGGTCGCCAGCAAAACAACAAGGGCCAGCAACATCTGTAGTAACTAAAGGTGATATATCTGCAGTGCGCTCATCACCTGTTGGTAGAAAACCTGTTACCCTCAAAGGCCATGAATTAGGTAAAAAAGCAGTACGTGTTAGTATTTGCGCGCCTGCATGTGTTGTAGCAATGTGACGGTTACCTGAGTTTTTAGTATATTCAACTCGGGTCACAATAACGCCATTTTTTGCGGCTATCGCACGACCAAATTCAGTTTTAACTTGGTATTTTTCTGTGAATAATAGAGGCACAAATTTTTGCAAAATATCTGCATATTGCTTAAATGTCGGAGAGATTTCTTCAGATGAAAAATTAACTGGCAATCCACCGCCAATATCTAGTCTTACTATTTGTTGTGAGCCAATAGCCTCATTAATTTCTTCGGCTAAATCAGTAATAATAGCAACACCTTGTGCCATAAGTTCTAGTTCACATCCTTGAGAACCTGTATGAGTGTGGATGCTTTTCAACCAAGGACGTTGTTTATATATCTCGATTAGCTCATTTTTATTGTTATCATCATTAAGTGCATAACCAAATTTAGATGTGGCTGTCGCGGTACTTGTAGAGCTTATTTTACCGCCGCCAATTTGTGGGTTTACACGAAAACCAATAATAGATTTTGTATTAGGGTATTGCAGCATTAATTTATCAATACGTGCAAGTTCTTGTAAATTATCAATATTAAGTGAAATACCATTTTTGATGCAGGTTGTTAAGTCGTCCATTGTTTTTGCTGGCGAATCAAAAATAATATTCTCAACTTCATAGCCTGCTTTTAAAGCGATTAATAATTCACCCGGACTTGCAACTTCAGCACCCATACCCGATTTTCTAAGTGACTTTAAAACTTCAACTAATGCGTTAGCTTTAACTGCAAATGTATGGGTAAAGTTAGTAGGAAAAGAAGCATATACATCAGCAACCGTTTTATCTAAACGATTAAAATCCATAATTCCGATTGCGGTTAAATTATTATCGATTACATTTTCGTTGATGGCTTTTTGAATTATTTTTTGCTTTCTTGTCATGGGTTATCTCTAAATTCAGTGACTTAAAATGTGATCATCTTCTTTAAAATGTGATGATCGCTGTCAGGGTTCCAAAGTGTATTATTTACAAATGAAAACTAAATAAATGACTGACAATAAAAAAAGCCTAAACTAGAAATTTATTATCTTAAGAAACTATTGGGTCACTTATTTCATCAATCCAAGATAAATTAGCTATGAAAAAAAGAACAATGTTAAAGTTTAGCGAGTATATAGCTTTTGGTTATGGGGTAGGTTTCACTTTCGGTAAATACGTGAATTTAAGGCAAAAAAAAGCGCGTTTAATAAAACGCGCGAATATTACTCTAGGGGAAATCATCTAACTCGTAATATAAGAGTGGTGAGATTTGATAAAGTTCAGAAAAATTTAAAATTAATTTAGCAATAAGGCTATTTATATAATTATTAAGAGATTTTTTCAGTTAATAATTCAATAAAACATCTTACTTTTGGTGATAAATGCTTTCTACTTGGGTACAAAGCATATACATCAATAGTTTGAACTTCATAATCTTCAAATAGGATTTCTAATTTATCTGTTTTAAGTTCTTCAGCCATATAAAACTCAGGTAAACGGCATATTCCATTACCCGCTAACACCATGGCTAATTGCATTTCGGCATTGTTAGATAATATTTTTTGCGGTACATCTACTTGAATGGTCTCTCCGTTGAACGTTTTATAAGCCCAACGGGTTGGGTTTTTATGATTCGCATAACACATACATTGATGGTTTATTAATTCTTCTGGTGTTTGGGGCTTACCATGTTGTTTAATATAATCAGGTGATACAACAGTATATCCTTTAAAAGACTTTAACTTTTTACAAATCAAACTTGAGTCTTCGAGCGCTGTGGTTGCACGTATAACTAAATCAAAGCCGTCCTGTATTACATCAACATGTCGGTCACTAAAATCTAAATCTAATGTCACTTCAGGGTACCGATCTAAATAATCAACTAAAATAGGCTTTAGGTAATTAGATCCAAAACCCAGTGGGCAGCTTATTTTCAAAGTGCCTTTTGGCAATATATTGCTTTGATCTAAAATACCTTGCGCTTGCTCTGCATCTAATATCATTTGCTGGCACTGATTATTAAATTCTTTTCCTTCAGGCGTCAAACTAATAGAGCGGGTCGTACGGTTGAGCAACCTAATACCTAATCTCGCTTCTAATTTATTAATTTCTTTACTGATGTATGAAGTCGAATGACCAGTAGCAAGCGCTGCTGCGGAAAATCCACCGCTACTTACAACTTGACTAAAAATCACTATACCATCAAACAACTTTGTATTAACCGTCATTTGGAAATAATCCTTTTACATTTAGGTTATTAATCTTTATTTGGAATGAATGTATAGTTTACCCATCGACACGCAGTTAAGTCATCATATTTTTAAAATGACTTAAAACTATATAAAATTAGATACAAAATGAGGGTATATCATGAAAGTATTAGCATTCGCAGCAAGTAACAGTAAAAATTCAATCAACAAACAATTAGCAACTTATACAGCAAACTTAATCGAAGGTGCAGAAGTAGAAGTTTTAGATATTAACGATTATGAAATGCCTATTTTTAGTGAAGATCGTGAAAAAGAGTTAGGTCATCCAGAGCAGGCGCAAGCATTTTATAAAAAACTAGGTGAAGCAGATGCGATTATAATTTCTTTTGCAGAACATAATGGTTCTTATACAGCGGC
>Ga0209292_1002881_pt1 | contig 19385 bp, 15 predicted proteins | sample GOMGulsemesocosm_2_FD_184634 | JGI IMG/M metagenome (GOLD analysis project Ga0209292, IMG submission 184634) | Methane-oxidizing microbial communities from mesocosms in the Gulf of Mexico - GOM9C Gulf of Mexico (SPAdes) (version 2) | ecosystem: Environmental > Aquatic > Marine > Cold seeps... | reverse complement strand
TATCAGTCCGTATAGAGAGCGAACGCAGTCAGCATGCAAATAAGCGTTTGGCCAAAGCATTACTATTTCAAAAAATTGAATCTAAAAAATTAGATGATATGACAAAACAAGAAAAGCAGCGTTGGCAGCAGCACTGGGATCTAGAACGTGGTAATCCAGTCAACACATTTCATGGTCCTAAGTTTACGTTATAACTTGATTTTTTGAATATTTATTCAACGCTGTGTTGACCCTGGTATATGATAAAATCACATCACGATATGGTTGTAAATTGCTAAATTAACGGTTTGAGGTCTTAACGATTCTTGGGAAGTCGTTAAGGCCTTGTCAACAATCATAAACTTTAACCTTGCTATTTTCAGAATAGCAAAAGGACTATATGGGTAAGGTATACTGCAATTAATAAATTATAAATATGAATACTCTTATTCAGTGTAAGCAAGCATTGTATTTAACGAGATCATTAATGATAGGTACTATCACTAATTAATTCAATTGTAACTAAAATTACAACTCACAAGTTGGACCTCTTTAATATTGAAAGTCCTTATTATTAAAGTTAAAGTGTTTAAATTATCCTTATAATTTATGATGTTGTAATATGAAGACAATTGCTCCCGTTAACTTTCTCGATAAAGTTAAATTTGAAATAGCTAAATATAATAATCCACAATATTTTGTTCAATTTTGGCAGTTAGATGGGCGCTTGGACAATAAACGCTTAAAAGCCGCCCTTGAAAAAGTTTATAAATCCATTCCGAAACTGCAAACAAAACTAGTCTATCAAGATAATAAATACATATATCAATCATTTGAGTATAAAGACAACTTCATTCTAGAAGAAACCGAACAGTGTCCGGTAGCAGCTCTACAGTCTACTTTAAACAATAATTTTCAAAATTTAGTATCTGAGGCAAACTTTGCCCCTTTTATCGTAATCAAGTTTGATGAACGTGGTAGTGATAAATCGGTTTTGGGCTTGCTTATTAACCATGTATTTTGTGATGCACCATCTGGCTATTTATTTAAAAATCAGCTAATTACCGCATACAACAACATAGACGTGGATTTGTCAGACACAGAGTGGTGCTTGTCTGATGAGCAGTTTATACAGCAATCAGTTAGTGATCATACCGCGTTTCATGAAGCCTTAGAGCAGCACCGGTCACTATCTAAAAGCTTTTTATCTGAAGCTAATCAGGTTGATCTTTTCTATCACGAAAATACAGATAATACAGTTACTTTTGATTTCTTTGATATCGATACCACTACGATTAAAAAACCAGATGGTATGAGCCTTAATACACTGATTTCTTCTGCCATTGCCAAAGCTGTTATGCAATTGAAGACAGATACATTGCAAGGCCGTATATCCATGTCAATTACTGCAAATGCACGTAAAAATAAAGACAAGTTATTCGGAAATTTTGTAAGCGCTATTCCAGTCAAACTGGAAGAAGGTCGAATGGAACATATTACATCAGCGTTTCAGCAGCAAATTGACACCTTTAAAATAAATCCTCTAAAACCTTTGTTATCTTACGCGGGGTTTTCAACTAGCTTTGCTAATGCGACACCAAATCAGTTGATGGATACCTTCAGGTTACTCAGCTCTAAGTCTAATCTTTATATCTCGAATTTTGGTCATTTTAATCGTAACCAAGATGAACATTTAGAGTTTTATGGCTCGACGACAATAAAAGCTGGGGGCTTCAATTTCCCATTACAAGGACATTATGGTCTGATAGTTACTTTAGTTCCCAGTGGCGACAACATTGGGGTTGGGGTTGCTGTTTCTCCTTCAGTTTTTAATGAGGTCGATTTAAACCGCTTTAAAAGTCTGGTTCAAAAATACCTTAGTTCTATTTAAATTTTTGCCGGTTTACGTAAACCGGCAAAATTAGTATTTTATTTTTGACTCATAGATTTTAAGCGACTACCTCTATCAGTTCTTCATCCAAGTCAAATGAAGCATTGATCAGTTTTTTAGTGTAATCGTGCTGAGGATTGTGGAATATTTCCTCAGCCGTCCCCTGCTCCATAACGCACCCTTTTTGCATCACCAATACCCGGTCAGATAGTGCTTTGACGACTGAAAGGTCATGGCTGATGAAAATGAAACCAATGTTATGTTTTATCTGGATCTCTTTAAGCAAGTCAATCACGGTGAGCTGAACAGAGCGATCAAGCGCAGAGGTAGGTTCATCCAACAAAATAAAAGACGGATTCAAGATCAGTGCTCTCGCAATTGCAATTCGTTGACGCTGACCACCCGAAAACTCGTGCGGATAACGATTGATTGAATTCGGTTCTAAGCGTACTTCTTCAAGAGCGAGACAGGCTTTTTGTAAACGTTCCTTTTTGGACATCAAAGGTTTGTGAACCCTTAAACCTTCAGTAATAATTTCACCAACTGTCATACGCGGTGACAAAGATCCGTACGGGTCTTGGAAAACCATCTGTACGTCTTTTTTGAGTTCAAATTTTTCCTTATCACTGAGTAAACTGAGATCTTGACCTTTATAGGAGAGATTACCTGTAAATGGCAGCAAGCCAATGATAGCACGGCCTAGAGTTGATTTACCTGAGCCTGATTCACCGACAATACCCAATGTTTCTCCCTGTTTAAGTGTGAGTGAAATACCCTTCACGGCCTCAAAATATTCACACTTACTAGGGATGAAGTGTGATTTAATCAAGTAATTAACGCGGATATTTTCAGCTCTAAGCAGCTCTATAGCCGTTGCTTTGACTGGCTGTTTTTGACCTTTCGGAATAGAGTTAATTAGCATTTTTGTATATTCGTGCTGTGGTTCTCGGAAAAGTAGTCCGGTCTCACCTTCTTCCACGATTACACCTTTACACATCACGAGCACTCTGTCTGCAAGGTGTTTAACAACACCGAGGTCGTGTGTTATAAACAAAATTGCCATGCCCATTTTTTTTTGGATTTCTTTAATTAAATCCAACACCTCTGCCTGCACTGTAACATCTAACGCAGTGGTTGGTTCATCGGCAATTAAAATGTCAGGTTCATTGATAAGTGCCATTGCAATCATAATACGTTGTAGTTGACCGCCTGAAAATTCATGTGGAAACTTACTGTAAGCTTGTTCTGCATTTGGTAAATGAACGAGATTAAAGAGCTCCAAGACATGTATTTTGGCCTGCTTTTTCGACACTTTTCGATGGCACATCATGGCTTCAGCAACCTGAGTTCCGACCCTTAAATATGGGTTCAGAGAGGTCATCGGCTCTTGGAAAATCATGCCAATACGGTCACCTCGGATAGATTGCATTTGACGTTCTGTTTTATCTAAGATCGATTGGCCTTCAAAAATAATACTCGATTTAGAAGAGACGATCCCATTATCCGGTAATAGGCTCATTAAGGCACTTGATGATACCGATTTACCGGAACCCGATTCGCCGACAATAGCCAGGGTCTCACCGGATTTCAAATCAAAGTTAACATTTTTCACCGCATCAACAATTCCGTCATTGGTAGTGAAACTGACGGAAAGGTTACGAACTTGAAGAATAGGTTGGTTTAGCATGATAATCCTTATCAATTTAAAAGATGCGTTGAATGGTGTGAGTCAGAGGTCACTCTTAACTTAGCAAAATGATGATGCGCTTTCTGGATATTTTCGTATTGAAGCATCCACTGCTCATCGCGTTGAGCGTGACAAAAAGCGCCCATATGGCGTAAAATATCTTCACTTTTATTATCAATAAGCGTCATTGTTCGTTGAACAAGATCACTTGTTTCAAGAGAAATAAATTGGAATAGCGCATAACACTGGTTTAATGCTGCAAATGCGCGTTTCTGCTGCCCCATTTGATTGAGAATTTCAGACTGTGCAACAGTGGCATCTCTTAATCCTAATAACAAGCATGAAAACTGACATGGTTTAATATGCTCGTTTTCTAAAGCCTGATGAATATGTATAGGTAGATTATCTAAAACCTCCCCATATAGTTGATGAGCTTCAGGCCAATGCCCATGTTCCATTAGCTCTTCAGCCCTTAGGTAACGCATCCAGCATTGCTGCAATTCCATAATAGACCTCAAATTTGTAAGACAAATTAATATTAATGAGAATTGATTTCAATTGCAAATCAAAATCATTCTCGTGGTGAGATGTATCACTAAAATAATAACGTCGCACTATTTATACGGTATTTAATCAATTGTAGAGGCGAATTAAGCTATAAATATCGATGACTAAAACAGAAATAAAAAATCTGATAATTTACAAACTAACTAAAATTAATCCTTTTAAAAACCGGATTTAAGAGCTTAAATAGACTAACCCCTTATAAGTAGATACACCCGAATTAACTAACTATTTTAGAGTAATATGCTAAAAAAAGGTGACAAAGTTAACAGATCGTAACCAACAAAACGTTAGTCGCATATCATCCGCCTAACACCATTTGGCGATATAACGAGCTACACCAAAAACCACCAAGCAGTACATCGCACCTAAAATTCACCCATACTCGATACAATAAGCCACCATATGTTAATGCCAATTGTTGAGAAAATGTTTATTTATTGCTAATTTATTTTTCCATGGAGCGGGAAATACCATATTGAATAGTGAATTATTCTACTGGTAGCGCTTAAATAAGATAAAACATGGATGGAATTGAATATGATCTCTAAGGTTAGTTGCTACTTTGCTGTAATATTAAGCATGTTTACCTCTTCGGCTTTTGCCGCCAGTGAATCAGTCGGGTTTGATAAGGCTGTTGATCAGTTCTTTAATGAAAACCTCAGTTGGTTTGCTAACACTATTTTCACCTCAGTTCCTGTTAATGGGACAAACTTCCCCATTATTGTAGGCTGGTTATTTATTGCTGCCATTATTTTCACATTTTATTTTGGTTTTGTTCAGTTTAAGCGTTTTGGTTTAGCGGTTAAGATCGTCAAAGGTGACTTCACTGATCCGAACAATAGTGAACCTGGTCAGGTTACTCACTTCCAAGCGTTAACAACTGCACTTTCTGGAACGGTCGGACTTGGTAATATTGCCGGTGTTGGTGCCGCTCTAGCCATTGGTGGTCCCGGTGCAACGTTCTGGATGATTCTGTGTGGCCTACTCGGTATGGCTTCAAAGTTCTGTGAATGTACACTTGGTGTTAAGTACCGTAACGAGCTACCAAACGGTGAAGTATCGGGTGGCCCAATGTATTACCTAAGTCGAGGTTTAAAAGAACGTGGGTTTGCCAACTTAGGTAAAGTATTGGCTGTCGGCTTTGCAATTATGACTATTTTAGGCGCACTTGGTGGTGGCAACATGTTCCAAGGTAACCAAGCTAATGCAATGATTGTACAAACCTTGGGTCTTCCTGATGGCTATGGCTGGGTTACAGGTGTTATCTTAGCGACGATGGTTGGATCGGTTATTATTGGTGGTATGCCGTCAATTGCAAGGGTAACGGGAAAACTTGTTCCTACAATGGCACTGTTATATGTAGGCATGTCAGTTATTGTGCTTGTATCTAATGCATCTATGATTGGTGATGCATTTGCCCAAATCATTGAAGGTGCCTTCACTGGTGCTGGTGTTGCTGGTGGTTTTGTTGGAGCATTAATCCAAGGTATGAAACGTGCTACATTCTCAAATGAAGCTGGTGTCGGTTCTGCAGCCATTGCGCATGCAGCAGTAAAAACGAAAGAACCTGTGACTGAAGGTTTAGTTTCAGTACTCGAACCATTCATTGATACCGTGATTATTTGTACCATGACGGCTTTAGTTATCACAATTTCAGGTATGAACAACGGAGAGCTAAGTGGCGTAACGCTTACAGCTGCAGCATTTACTGAAACGGCAGATATATTCCAGTATATTCTTGCTGTTGCGGTGGTGATGTTTGCTTTCTCAACGATGATCTCATGGTCTTATTATGGACTTAAGGCTTGGACTTATCTATTCGGTGAAGGTAAAACGACAGAGCTAGTCTATAAAGTTATGTTCTGTGGTTTTGTGGTCATCGGTGCAAGCGTTAGCTTTGGCGCTGTGATTGATTTCTCTGATGCGGCTATCTTTGCAATGTCTATCTTCAATATCATCGGTTTGTATTTCTTAATGCCAGTGGTTAAAAAAGAGCTACAATCCTTTATTGCCCGTGTAAAATCCGGTGAAATAAAAGATTATAGTAAAGAAGGTGTACTGGTTTCAAAAGAGTTAAATAACTAATTTAATAAGTCTCCTCTTTTTAAATAATAAATAGTCCGGTCAATCGTATTGACCGGACTATTCCTATCGCACAGCATCAAATTCAGACAATCTCTTATAAAATAGCACTCCGTCATTCATTAACCCAGTAAATGCAGGTAGTTACAACTGTTCTCATAAATTATCAATTCAGATTGAATGAAATGACAAATTTGGAATTATAAGTTGTTTATCTATAATATTTCGATATATAACACTGCTATTGATTGTTTTGTGTATACTTATAGAATATAATCTCGCATCTCTTGCTTGGCAAGCAAGAAAAAGATCATTAAAAACAGTTAGTTATATTGTTTTGTGATTGTTATTTTATAATTATATTTAAACAGGTAATAAAATGAAGACGATCTTTAAATGTGCACTACTTGCATCAACGACTATCCTATTATCTGCGTGTGGCGGTGGTGGCAGTGGTGGTACTCAAAATAAAGTTGTCCCGCCAACTGAAGCGATAATCGTCCAATCAGGTCTATATAAAGTGGATGGTCAGGAAGCATTTTTAATGGTTTCTCAGCAGGATAAAACGAAACCAGCAATATTAAGCTACAAAGACTTAAGAACAGATCCAGTAACGATTAAAAAATTAGTTTCTTTTGCTCTCGTATTTGACGATACTGAAATAACAGATCAATCATTCATTACAGCAATGGGATATTTTAAAATACCTAACACGCAAAATATAGAGCCAGAACCAGTTCAAGTAAACATTACTGGTACATCCCCATTAAGTCTTGAATGGATAAATCACAATAAAGATTCGGATTCTCTTGGTAACATGTCGCGCAGTATTTTACAGTCAATACCGGTAACATCTTTAGGTGGTACTTGGGAAAATGGTGATGTAAGTATGACTATAAATAATTCAAATGTCGAAATTACAACTTCAAAATGTAATGTAAGCGGTGAATTACTTAAAGATTTTACAACTTACTATTCTGACAATATCACTGGTAATACAGGTGATTGTAGAATTAACGGATTAGTAATGATGAGCCATGAACATAATTGGTTTGTTACTTTCAATCGCAAAGACGCAAGCAATCAATTTTATAAGTTAACAAAAAAATAATTTTTATTGTTAATCCGGGTGTCCATACATTCGGATTAACTTAATCATCCCTCCGTAACATAGCGAATGAGATTTAAAAAATTGATATGGTATTATCAGACTTTTCACTTTTTAACTCAACTTTTCCAATCTATTCCTAATTCATTAATATCTATAATAAAAACATTATAAAATTGATACTAAAAACAATCAAAATTTAATTTTGATTGTTAAAAAACTTATTTTGATTATATAATACGTAGCTATAATTTCATTTTTCAACGGTATATTGGTTTGGAAGTCAAAGAATTAAAAGTCTTGTTTGATAATGGTGGTCTTAAATCTGTCACTATAAAACGTGCACCCTTAATGGATGGTTATATCTTAATTGCAGAAACAACGAATAAGAATGTACATGTGATGACCTCACAACGTGAGGAATCAAATACACCACGTGCATTTAAAAGTATTGATGCAGCAGCTGCGAATGCACAAAAGATTGGTTTTAAGAAGATAAGTATCGATTTAAGCTAGTTTCAAATATAGCTGTATATAAACACAGTTATATTTAAATCCCCGTAGAAGTAACACTTCTACGGGGATTCTATTATTTATTCAGCACTAAATAGGCTATATTGATTGCTACTAAACGGTCTTTTTCTTCCTCTGAAATAAAACTGGCCTCAATAGCATTAAAAGTGAATTGTGCAATTTCTGATTTTGACATGTCGTGCGCATTACTCACTGCCATGAAGTTATCTGTCATATAACCACCAAAGTATGCCGGATCATCAGAATTAATCGTAACGCATACATTCTTTCGTAATAATTCAACAATGTTATGTTCTTCCATTTTTTCAAATACCTTAAGCTTAATATTTGATAACGGGCAAACGGTCAGCGGCGTTCGCAGTGTTGCTAACTCTTTAACTAACGTTTCATCATCAGAACAACGTACACCATGATCAACACGCGTAATTTTCAACAGCTCTAATGCATCGCGAATACTACTCGCAGGACCTTCTTCACCAGCATGCGCAACAGTTAAAAAACCTTCATTCATCGCAGCTTTAAAAACACGTTCGAATTTACTGGCTGGATTGCCATTTTCTGATGAATCTAACCCGACACCGACAATCTTATCTTTGTATTCAAGTGATTGATTTAATGTTATAAATGCGGATTTTTCATCAAGGTGGCGTAAAAAGCACATTATTAATTGGCTTGTAATACCAAGCTCTTTAACCGCTTTAGATAATGCGTTATGAATACCGTTCACAACAGTATCAAAACTAATGCCGCGTTCTGTGTGTGTTTGTGGATCGAAGAATATCTCGGTGTGAACAACATTGTCATTTTTACAACGCAGTAGATAAGCCCATGTAAGATCGAAAAAATCTTGTTCTGTGATTAATACATTAGCGCCTTGATAATAGATATCTAAAAATGATTGCAGATTATGGAAATTGTAAGCATCTCTAACATCTTCGAATGACTTGAAGGGAATATCAATATCATTGCGTGCAGCAAGTTCGAACATCAGCTCGGGTTCAAGCGTACCTTCGATGTGTAAATGAAGTTCGACTTTCGGTAAATTTTGAATAAATTGTTTCATGATTAAGTTCCTAATAAAATTTATTAAGTACTTCTCTTTAATAACAGACACTACAAAGAGAAAAGTACTAAAGTACTAAACTCTTCGTAATCAGGAATTATTGGCTCCTGGTAGAGACCCCTAATCCATATCATTAGGGTTATACGAAGGGAAACTAATTACAGAATCAAAATACTGAATTAGCTTGAAACTGATTGTACAGAATGTAATTTAGCAAGTCTATGGTTTAAACATAGCAGCTTGACCACGAAAAGCGCCATTGTTATCAATAAGGTTCCACACTGTTGCATTTTCTATCCAAAAAGTACGGCCAGTAGAGGAAATACGTAAACCACGATAATCATCAATAAAACCAAACGCTGTGACTCTCGCCAATAAATCCTGTCTTTCATCACGGTCGAGGGGCTTTGCTGACTTTCTCGATGGCAAAGCCACAAATTCTGACCAGTTAAGTTCAAATGATTTTAATGCAGACTTGTTGCCATAATTAAATATCGGATCACTTTCAGTGCCATGCGATACCACGACAAAGTCAGCGTAAAACAAGGTTTTACCAATATCGACATGACGACAATTAATGAGTTTTTTGCCCGTCAGGCGTTGGTAACTCGATACTAAAAGTTCGACATGTTCGTGGAGATATCCATTTTCTAAGCTGGGTTGATTCATTGATAAGGTCCCTGTTATCTATGAAGAGTAGAGTCAAGAACCTTATTATTACATAACTATTCGTATATGTTACAACACTATGCGTAAACAATCGTTGGATCAACACATTCAAATATTTGTTTCTTACTCTTATCTTGAAGTAATAATGCATGGACCAATCGTGCAACTTCGTGACGAGTGATCATTCCGTGCACTTCCTTAGCTTGTGATAAGTCACCGGCATTAGTCACCTCACCGTCTTTTAGTCCACCCGGTCGCAAGATCGTAAAGTCTAACGTGCTAGTTTGTAAGTAAGATTCTGCAAGTGACTTTTCTCTTACCGCATGACCAAAACCAGCTTTAGATCGTGCCGACATAAATTGCCAAGAGTCACCGCAACCCAATGAAGTTACTAATAAAAATCTGTTGATACCCGCACTTTCTAATGCATCAATAAGATGCCGATGACCGATATAATCAACAGGTACATCAGCGCGAAAACTTCCCATAGTTGAGATCACGATAGCGTCTTTACTAAGTGATTCAACAATATTTAAAACTTGCGCTTTATCGGTTGCATCACATTGATACGTTTTATCGCACAATGTTGAAAGTTTATTTTTTTCAACGTTACGCGCAACACCAATGACTGATACCCCATTACTCATAAAGTAATTGACCATCGCCAGTCCTAATCCACTTGCAGCACCAAAAATTACTACTTCATTCATATTATTAGCCATTACGTTATTGATAATGATTCTCATTATATATTTATATTTTTATCTGTCACGATATAATTAAAATACCTAAGGTGTCCTGACTACTTTAACCTGTTGATTTAGCGCTCCTACGTGAATTTAACTAGCTAGGTTCCCCACTACGGCTTCAGATTTCACGTAGCGCACGAAAATAAAGACCATTTACACTGGTTGCTTATACAGTTGTAGATGTTATAATTGCACCGTTAATATTTTAGATTAAGCAACCAAATGGGATTAAAATGCCTAAAGCATTGATAAATATAGGTAATAGTTCAATAATTCCATCAACTAACCTTAGTGAAGAACACATAGAAAACCTGATCAGGTTTCGTGATCGTAAAGAACAGTTCGAAGAAAATACACTTAAATCACTGTATTTCCATGTGAATAAATTCAATGAATATTGCCTAAGTCGTAATGTTATCCCTTTACCATTACAAGATGCGACAGTGCTTGAAGCATTTCTGATAAAGGAAAATGAGCGAGGCTGTAAAGCTCAAACACTTCGAATTTACGCCTGGGCAGTTTCAAAGGTACATGCTTTAGCGGGTTTAGAAATACCATATTTCAAAACAGTTATCACAGCTAGGTTAAAAATAATCTCAAAGCAAGAGGTAAAGCTGGGCGTGAAACGTAAGCAAGCTGTGGCATTTTCTTATGAGCACCTTAAATTTGTAAATGAACAACTTGATATATCATCCTTGATTTCTATCCGAAATACATTATTACTCAACATTTGCTATGATGGTCTACTCCGTGAAAGTGAGGCTTGTCAGCTATTCATAGATCAATTACATAAAACCAACGGCCTTTATACTGCTAATATCACGAATACAAAAACAGATAAATCGTTAGATGGTTCCATTGTTCACTTAAGTAAATTTACATCAAAACTATTACCACTGTACCTTAAAAAAATAGCCGAACATCATGGTCAATACCTATTTAAACGAACAACACCACGAGGTGGTAAACTAGAAAAGCTAAAACCGAGTTCCCTATCACCAAATCCAAATGACAAACCAATATCAACGAAAACGGTTGAACTTGTGTTTGCAAACACCTGGCATCAAATTAATACGTATAATGAATCTGTCAGTTTTGATTTACATATCGACTTACCCGAGCGACCTTTTAGTGGTCACTCTGCTCGAGTTGGTGCATCTTGTGATCTTGTCGGCGCTGGTTTTGATGATTCGTTAGTTATGCGGGCAGGTCGCTGGAAGACTTTACGTATGGTTGAACTTTACACCCGAGGTGTGAATAATAAATTTGCGACGGTACGTGAATTCAGAGAAAGATTGGAAGCGATGGCAGCAGATTAAAAATTAATATGTATTGGAAAGGTCATTCCCTTTCCAATTATAGTTAACAGTCTTTAGCCATCAATCAAATTTACCATCTTATTCAATATTGAATGGAACATGCAGGCTGTATCATTATGGCTAAATTCATTACCATTTAAATTAACTGTAATTTCTGTTTCATCATTATCCGTCTCGACATAAAGTGTATTTTTTATTTTAGGATAATTTTCGATCAGCACATTTTCAACATGCCTCTTTGTTATTTTATTACTAAGATGAACAGTAATAATGCCCGTCCCTAATAATAAATCATCCATACCATTTTCAAAAACGTCAACAAGCATGCCTTCGACAAACTGGCTCTTAGATACATTACATTGTTCACTTATACTTTCTAACTTTTCGAGCAAGTCTTCATACATTCTTATCGTACTATTTTTTCGAACTGCGTCTGGTTTAATCTTCATTATATTTACCACGGATTAAGTTAAGAAGAATGCTTTCTTTGAAAATAAGAAATTAATTGATTTTATTATAACATCATTTAAGTTCATTATACGAATCAATTAAAGATACACACTGAGTTCATTTAAAGATTTAATATGATTATCTTTGTCTAACTTAAATTATTCCTATTAATACTAACAATAAATTATTTATATACACAATGAATAATTCACCTTAAAATTGCAATGATATCAACAACTTTATTTCGTTTAACGGTCATTATACGAAATAAGAACATTTACGATGAACTTTATAATTAAAATATAAGTTCACCATATGGTGTCACATTAAGGCTGCTCAATTACCTTTTTATGCCTTTTATATCAACCATAAACAAATCTAATATTTATTTTTAAGTTTTAATTTAAAGTTTTAATTTTAGATTAAATAAAATGCATTATTATTTAACTTAATTACTCTAAATAGAGCTCTTTAAAATAGGTCTATTTTTTGATTTTATAGCATGGTACTAGTCAACATTTATCAGAATTTACGTACAGCGTCATAAAATAAGCCTAAAACCATATTTATGATTTAAATATCAAGTAGATAGGTGTGATAAATACATTTTAAATGGCGTTTATTTTATATAAATGGATCAATTACACCCACAAATACTCAATAATACACAGACAACAAACACTGTTTATACATACAGCCTTATTCTATATACCGTAAAAAGGAGACTTAATTTGATTATTATGAACTTATAAGTAGTCTTAAATACCAAATAAATACATAGTTATCAATGTATTTATATAACCATCCCTGACTCCATCAATTAATCATCAGGAAACTTGTAATTCTAGTTTCACTACTAACTGAACATAACAACTTATCCTTACAAAGACTTACAAGAATCAGGCCTCATATCATTGTATAAAATTGGATAGCCTTTATAATCGGCGCTATAAAATAATGTATACACACAAAATAAAGGTAAAAAAAATGAAATCAATTACTGTATTAGGCGCTTTGGCTGCGATCGCATTAACTACAAGTGTTCAAGCAAATCAAGATGTTTCAGGCTTCTATCTTGGTGGTGGTGCAGGTAACACTGATGCAAGAGCTGAGGTAAATTCCGACTCTGTTTCAATACCTACCGATGGTACAACATTAAAATTAATCGGTGGTTATCAATTTAACCGTATCGTTGCTATTGAAGCACAATTTACTTCATACGGTGATATCAAGTTTGCTCCTAACTATAAGTGGTCTCCAAAATCTATATCTTTAGCTGCAAACTTGGGTTATACGTTTGAAAACGGCTTACGTCCATTTGGTGTTATTGGTTTGTCTGCGCTAAAAACTGGTGAAAGTATTTCAACAAATTTAGACGATGATTATGCAGCTCTTCGTTTTGGTGCTGGACTGGAATACACTCCAGCAGCATTAGGTGGTGTTAGCTTCCGCGCTGGTTATGAAGCAGATGCCTTTACAGTTTCATCATCTTCATCTTCATTATCATCAGACGATGCTAATGCACTAGTAAGCTCTGTTTACTTTGCTGCATCTTATAAATTCTAAGAATAGCCCCGCAATGATAGTGACTTTATGTCGCTATCATTGCAACTTTCACTCGATTTTAGAAAATGTTATTTCCCTTTAAATTTTTCTGGTAAGTCTGTCTTCCCCATCATCTCAAGTAAACTAATTTCAACATTTCTCGATATCGAATGTAACGGTAATCCCAAAAAGTATAAGCCACAATAGCACCTGACCTTGTGAAGTAATTTGTTCATAGCGCGCTTGAACTACAGTCACTGATATGATGTTTTCATCAATACTTTGAACCAAAAAATCAGACAATAAATTTTACAATATCATCCAAGGTTCCGAATAGCGAAACTGATACCGTAAAATATGATTAAAAACGATAGTCAGGCCTGCATCAACTCCGCACTTTCTTTATGACCATCTATAAATGAATATACTTGCCAACCCATACTTCAAGAATTAACAATTAACTGTCCCCATAATTTTATCGCGTCCCGCCAAGGCTCATAACATGCGCTATTACGAAATTCTGAAAACAACGACAGTGCTACACCTAGCAAGGTAAACGGTGTAATAATATATGTCGGATAAATATTGGACATTTAAAATATGCGATTTAAACAAAGTGCTGAGTAATGTAATAAACAAGATCGGTGGAAATATTAGCGGAATAACTGAACCTTAAGAATAAAAATTTAAATACACTTGGATTATTACAAAATATAATAATTAACAACAGAACATACTTAATAAACACTGAGTACATTACGTATCTCTTTGTTATTATAATATTTTATTATTAAATTTATTTATTCTAATTTGTTATTTAGATAATAACGAATAAATATAAAAAGTAAAAATAACGGTTATTACCTTTGTAAAAATAATTAATATTATCTGATTAGTGCTGTAACTTTACATTTTATACATTATTATTTACTTAATAAACAAATACTACTTTGAGTATATACACTGATACGAGGCAATATATCTCACCTTGTATCCGTGCTTTTACTTACCCTATAGCTAACTAAATGAAATAGGCAGTCATTTTCATACAATTATTGCCGTAGAGCTCGAATTTTACACTGACATTACCAACAAACATAGATAAAGCCTCCATAGCATAGTTTTACGATTTAACACTGTAAATTGATATTTTTTTCAATTAATTTCGTGTCCTTTCTTATCAAATACTTAGAAATTGAAACCAATCACTTACGAACGATATGGGTTAAACGGCATAAACTCAACCGCTTGTACTGGTCAAATAATGCCGTTAGTATGCTTACGGTCATATGAAAATAGGCTTGGCATTCATTTTAAATTATTACTTTATGCTTTTACATCCACATTTTTATCAGTTTATTGTGCCAAGCGTAGAGTATACAAATATATCCATTATTATTGATTATATATAATTATTAATGAGAATAACGGCGAATGCACAGTGGTTCACACAACCACTTAGTTATTAAAAATAAAACATAAATGATTAATTCACAATTGGCTTTGTTATTTAGCAAGGCTAATTTTTTATGTGTAAATTACATCCAGTGAATAAAAAGTAACTGCATAAATTTACTGTAACTAATAAATACCAAGAGGTTTAGATTTGAAAAAATTATTACTTTGTGCTTTTACATGTATATTTTTAGTTGCATGTGGCGGATCTTCATCAACAGATGAAAAAACTCAAACAGAACCAAAACCATCACCGACTCCATCACCAAGTCCAGATCCGGAGCTAGACCCAAGTAATATTCATGATGTTGTGCCAAATGTAGATTACAAAAATGCAGTAGGTATTATCAATAATATCAATTTTGATCACCATCAGGACGGTGGATATACAGTTGATATGTTCAATGGTGACTTTGAAAATGAATGGGGAAAGATTACTGGAAGAGCGAATATTGTTGATAGGAATGGTTCACAACAGTTAGCTGTTACCCACCCTAAAGATCAATACAAACAAGGGATTTCAAGTGGTAAAAAATTAAATGAATATAATGAATTATATTTTTCATACCAAATTACATTTGGTAAAAATTATGACTTTTCTATGGGCGGTAAATTACCTGGATTAGCAGGATTGAACCCGAACTCAAGTAACAATCCTGATGGTTGTAATAGTGTCGGCAAAGATGACGGTTTTAGTTTGCGCTCAATGTTCCGTGAAGATGGCCGTGCTATAGGCTATTTCTATCACCAAGATAAAACTAGAAAATGTGGTGATGAAATTGATTATCAACACGAAGGCAAGAACTTCTCGTTTAAAAGAGAAAAAACATATCTTATCGAACAGTATGTAAAAATGAATGATGCAAACCAAGCAAATGGGATTGTAACAATCTATGTGAATGGCTTTAAAGTTCTTGAAAAAACTAATATGACGTTTGCTGAAAACGGGATATATGCCATAAACTATCAATACTTCCAACTTTGGCATGGCGGTAATAATAGCGACTGGGCTGTAGATCGAGATTCGACAGCATACTTTGATCATGTAACGCTGAGTACTAAAGCTATAAGTTATAAGTAGTAGTCATTAAGCGAGCAAAGACTAGTCAGCCGTCAGTCTTGTCTGACGGCTATTCACAACGCTCTCTCGTGAATAAAACGAATTTATCTCAAGCTAAAATTGTGATTTGAAATAGGTAATTAATCTTCGAGACGGAATACAACATCAACTTGATCTCGAATAATAATTTTCTCATCTTGATAAGATGATTCAACATTTTGCGCAGAATCCATTGCCATACTTCTCATTAACATTAGACGAGGTTGTGATGATCGGTAAGTGATTTTCCAAACGCCATCAACCTTTTCATCAAACCCCTTCGCAAGTGACTGTGCTTTTTCTTTTGCATCTAAGATTGCAGCTTGTCGTGCCTGTTCTATAAATTTAGGCTCGTTACTTACTTTCAGTTGAATATTATTGATGTTATTAATACCATCACCAAGCGCACCATCCAAATAATTATTAAGTTTATTTAAATCTCTGACCGTTACTGTCACATGTCTGTTTGCACGGTATCCTATGAGCTTAGGTTTTTGATCTTTCTTGTAGTGATACTCAGGACGCAGTGAAATGTTAGAACTTTCAATATCGGTACGAGCCACTCCTTCCTTTTTCAAGCGCCCATTAAATGCTACAACTGCATTATCGACAGCTTCTTTTGCTTCTTTTGCTGTTTTACGCGTTTCAGATACCTGGACAGAGAATACAGCCATGTCTGGCTTAGCAATAACTTCGCCCATACCTGTGGTTTCTAAATGAGGAAAATCGACATCTGCCGCCATCACACCTGTAGAAATAAATGTACTAGCACTAAAAATAGCCGCGAATAAATGTTTGTTCATACGAATAACCTCTCATTATTGTTATTTATCTACCTTTATAGTCCGACAGTAACAAATTGAAAATTATCCTTATATTGAAAAATATGTACGATTATAGTGAAGTAAGACGATATAAACCCTTTTCGTTCATTTATTATACTTGAATCAACATCAGGATTAATATGAAAAATTGGAACGTAAGGCTTAATTACGAGTTTGATTTATAATTAAATTTTCAGCATCTACCATCGATAATGCTTTGTCAAAATAGTAGCCTTGCGCATAATCACATCCTAGTGTTTGTAATAAATCTCGTTGTGCTAAGGTTTCGACACCTTCAGCTAATACCTTAACATTTAAGACTTTTCCTAATTCAATGATTTTTCTTGCAAATTCTTTATCTAATGTAGACTCACATATATCGGCAACTAATGAGCGATCAATTTTCAACGTATTGAGTGATTTCCGTAATTTTCTAACAAGGCTTAGCGACGAATAACCGGATCCAAAATCATCAATCGCAACAAGAATGCCAAGACTACGTACAGCTCTAATGTTATTGATTAAGGTATCCATATTACTAATTGAAGCAGTTTCGGTTACTTCAATCTCGAGTAAATCTTTTGGGCAACCTGTTGATGCAATTATGTATTCTAGTCGGTAAATAAAGTCGATCATTTCAAGTGTTTTAAATGATATATTTATTGCTACTTTAGGTGTGGAAATACCTAATTTTTGCCATTCCACAACTTGGTTACAAACTTGAGTAAATACCCATAAATCAAATTCAAAATGAAGTCCTATGTCTTCCACAATTCGAATGAACACATCTGGAGGAATATAGCCTAGATCTTTGTGTATCCACCGCGATAGCGCCTCGAAACCCACCAGCTGTTTTGTCGTCAGATCGTACTGAGGCTGATAATGAATTTTAATGAGTGACTTTTCAATTGCGCTAGGAAGTTCATCAATAATAAACTTATTGGCCATCAATTCTGGTTTAATTTCGGGTTTAGCAAAGCAGTAATAAGAATGACTATGGCGTCTAGACTCCTTCATTGCGGTCTCGGTCGCATTCTCCATTGCAAAATAACTTTCATACTTAGTATGTTCACAACTAATACCAATACTGAATGATTTATTTACTCTAATACCATTATTTAATACTAATGAGCCTAAAGATAAATCACATAAATACTGGCAAAACATGGTTATATACGCATTAAAATCGGCAGATGATAAGTGATGTTTATTCTCGATTAAAATACCATAACGCGCATTAGCTAATCGAACCACCAGCCCATCATCACTCACTGTCGCTTGTAATTTCTTACCGAGTACAGAAAGGTAATTATCCCCAGTGTCAAATCCATAACGAAAGTTGATAGTAGAGAAATTATCCACACTGAGCATCATCAAACGCATTTGTGTATTTGGTAATTTGAATAAATATGTGGCGCGTGCGCTTATCGCCCAACCATTCGGTAGACCAGTAATAGAATCAATTGATTTATTCTCAATAACGTTAAAGCATAATTTAAACGTATTATCGAATTGACTTTCACTTCGACGTTGGCAGTGAAGTTCCACTTTACAACGATGAAAGTTAACATCCATCAGTGTTGCTTTAACAAAGCATCCAGTTTCACTAACGCTTGCAGCGTTCAATAATAGAGAGATATTACTGACAGCTGAGGTTACGTCACCATCCAAATGCAAATGTTCATGTAAAGAGCGATTGATGAGTTCACTTTCACTTATACCAACTAATGTTGAAAACATGTGATTACAAGAATTAATTATATCTTTAGTGACTATTAATACGGGTAAAAACGAATCTTCAATTTCCATCATTCCGCTACTCATCTTAATCGCATTTAACAAAATAGTTACTTCACGCCATACACTTCATGACATATGTTCACATATATACCTTGATCTTTTTAAACAAACAAGCTGTTATAGACTAAATAAACCATGATATATGAAAAAATATATAATATTAGCAATAACTTATGTAAGCTTACATAATATTCACTATATGATTTTATATTGATTAGTTGTGATAGGATATGATCTTGTATGCAAAACATCCATAATTTTATAGCTAATGTAGTCCTATAGGTCTGCTAACTCATCTATTTAGGCCTAAAACACTAAATTTGAACTTGTTTTTAGTTTGTCAGGCAAAAAATAGGACATATCGACAACGTCATTGTGTTCAAGTCAAATCGGACTATGATAAAATCATATTAGATCCGTCATTAGTACTAAAAAATTCAGCCAAATTCATAATTTTGCTCTAAAATATTAAGTTATACAGGAGAATTATTAAGGATAGTATTATGAATAATAAGCGTCACTTTCAACGGATATTATTTGATCATAATGCCACGTTAACTTGTA
>Ga0209292_1002874_pt1 | contig 19412 bp, 15 predicted proteins | sample GOMGulsemesocosm_2_FD_184634 | JGI IMG/M metagenome (GOLD analysis project Ga0209292, IMG submission 184634) | Methane-oxidizing microbial communities from mesocosms in the Gulf of Mexico - GOM9C Gulf of Mexico (SPAdes) (version 2) | ecosystem: Environmental > Aquatic > Marine > Cold seeps... | reverse complement strand
TTGACTCTGCAACAGCACCAAAACAAAAATGAGGAGACTCTACCGCTTTATCAAACAGCGTATTGAATTTTATTTCACTAAATTCTATATACGAAAAAAAACTCTCTTCATGATCTGCTTTAGCTAACGCGCAAACTGCTGGCTTAGCTTTTTCCCGAACGAATCTAAAAATGAGTTCTTGACTCTTATCAGGCATATTTTCTCCCATTTGTTTCGGTCAGTATTTTAGAAAAAGATCTGCGACATATAATTCAGTGTTGAGGTTGAAAAAGTGGAACTCTTCCATTACCGCTCATTTTTTACCTAATCTCTCCTTTATTATTGAGATTTACCAAAGGCTCAACAAAGCGAAGAAGAGCCGAGTTATCAGTTAAAACACCTTTGCATCCGATCTATATATTTTAACTAAGTTAATGATTAGGCTCACGCTGTCAGTAAATAGCCATTACCTGTTCAAGATATCTTTGTTTGGTAACCTATAACAAGATCATGAATTCTACGTATTTTTTAAATGAACTCAACATGAACAAGCATTAAAACAAAAAATACAAAAATATACTAGTTTTCAAGTTTTAGGTCGAACGGCACACTGATGTTAGGTATGTTTACTTGAATAAGCGGGCTCATGTTTGAGGCTATTGCTGAAGCTGTATAGAAGATTGGTATATTATGAAGGCATCAAATTTAGTCTACTCAAACAGTTAGCGAGCTCTCTGCTAAGCAAAAGACAGGTTTAGAGCAGTATCTGCTCAATCCAAAACCCCAACCTCAAGTGCTTAAACTACTCGAAAAAATATTCAGTGGATGTCCTCACTGCCAGTAAGGGATGATGCTTATAAATGGGTATATCTATGGGCATCAGCGATATCGCTGTAAGTTATGTAATAAAACCTATAATGCGCTTACTGGTTCAGCGTTGAGAGAGATGAAATTTGATTCAACCTAGATTCGGCGATTGCACGTAAAAGGAATGCAAGTAATTGGTGTCATAGGAAACTAGAAAAATGTGCACTCACCAACGATGAAACCTTATTTCATCTTTGTGGGTGATAAGGATAGGTTATCGTTTTCTAACTGTATCAAGAATTTTGGCTTTCTTTCATGATCCCACTGTCGAATCAGGTTCAAGTACTCTTAAAAGGGTAGTCGTCACTTAACCTTCGGGAAGCCTCGTAAACGCGACAATGATAAGGCATCTAAAGTTAAAGCTGTGATTGGTATTGATTGAAGTGACCATGTCGTCGATCAGGTTTAGTGAGCATTAAACTCTCTAAACTCAAAGCTAAATTTTTGCCTAAACTTGCTGATGATCTGACTCTTTGTACTGATGGCCACATCAATTATGAATACCTAACCAAACAAGAAAAGATCAACCCTATAGCGATAAATCAGAGCCTTGGGGAACGCGTTGAAAATAAGGTTTTTCATATTCAAACTGTCAATGCATATCCTATGAGGTTAAAGAAATGGTTGACGTGTTTTCATGGTGTAGCAACCTAAAATTTGCAAAAATATATAGTATTTTTCATTGGCTTGAGTTTAATAAACAGGATGATATATTCCCTGAAGCTTCATGAGGGATATGTTATGTTTTGCCTTTCAATAAAGCAGCCAAACAGAGTCTAATTTATTATTTTAGCCCTGGGCATAATTACAGCACTTGATTATTCACTACGCGATGCAAAGGTCTCTCGTTATTTAAAACTACTCACAATCGCACTCAATCGCTTATTATCTCACCGTCCTTGTAACCAAGCAGCTTTAGCTTCAATACACTCATTATAGGCCGCTCAATCATGATCTTGTTCCTCTGAAGTCACCGCCATACTCACCATTTGAATCGCTCTAGTTGCAACAACAGCTACTTTACTCGCAGCCGATGCCCGATCCATCAACTGCCAGCCAATCTCCCAAAAAATTGACGTTAACGAGCCTGAATATATATTACTTAAGCGCTTTAGGTCACTGCACTACGTACTTTAAACTGCGGCTGATCCCACAACCTCTGCTCTAATACTAGAACTATTTTCTCACAGGCATTCACAATATCTGCTTCACCCAAATACAGCGGTGTAATACCAAAGCGTACTATATTAGGCATTCTAAAATCTCCTACTACGCCTTGCGCGATGAGCGCTTGTACTAAGGCATAGCCTTGATCAAAGCGAAAGCTCACTTGTGACCCTCGCAATTGCGGATCGATAGGAGAGGCAAGCATTAATTCGTCCGTATGTTTGCTTATCTCTTGAATAAAAAGTTCTGACAATTCAATAGAGCGTTTGCGTACCTGTTTTAAGCTAACGCCTTGCCACACATCAAGCGCAGCATCTAAGCTTGCCAGCCCCAAAATTGATGGCGTACCGACACGCATTTTATTAATGCTGTTAGCGGGGCGGTATTTAAGATCAAAATCAAAGGGCCTTGCATGGCCCATCCAACCATTTAATACCGGTTCTATCTTGGCCAGATGCTCTGCTTTTACATAGATAAAAGCCGGCGCGCCCGGGCCACCGTTAAAGTATTTATAACCACAACCAATGGCAAAATCGACATTAAGCCCTACCAGATCAACCTCAAGCGCACCGGCACTATGGCACAAATCTAAGATCGTTTTTGCGCCATAGTGCAGCGCTTTTTTGACAATATCTGCAATAGGCAATATCCTCCCAGTGGCATAATCGACTTGCGTCACCATGACGACAGCTACGCTCTCATCTATCGCTTGAACTATCTCTTGAGCTTCTACTATTTTTAACGTAAATGGCTGTACTGCGTGCTTGTTTAACTGCTCAACAATACCTTGTGCGACATATAAATCAGAGGGGAAATTACTTTTATCAGACAGTATTACGCGCCTTTCACTATTGAGTGAAAGGGCAGCATGCAGGGACTTATATAAATTGATACTGGTGCTATCAACAGCTGTAACACTGCCTATTGGTGCACCAATTAAAGCGGCTATTTTATCACCGACAGTTTGCGATAAGTGATACCAGCCTGATTCATTCCAACCACCAATGAGCCTTTTGGACCATTGATTATCCATTTCATCTACAAGTCTTGCGCGAGACGCGTGGCACATAGGGCCTAAAGAGTTTCCATCTAAATAAATCATTCCAGCCGGCAAATCAAAAGCTTGCTTGGTTTTTTCAAAAATCTTACTCATTCGATCTCTCTTTAACAATGGATTAAAAAATTGAATTATTCAGGCTCTAAATCGCCTTTTTGCACATCGACTTTTTTAAGTAGCGATAACAAAATAGCGGTATCTTGGGCATCGATTTCATTGAGTAATGCGCCTAACCAGCGGGAGTATGATTGCGCCATGTCTAAAAAGTGGGCTTCTCCCTCATCGGTGAGTTTGATAATCATTGCCCGCTTGTCGCCCTTTACCGTTTTACGCTCTACTAAATTATCTTTTACATGACGCTCAATAATACCGGTAATATTGCCGTTAGAGACTTTAAGGGACGCAGATATTTCGCTCATTCTTAGCCCTTGTATATTGTGATGTAACACCGCAAGCACATCAAATCTCGGTAATGTCGAACCGTACTCTATACGCAAATTATCGCGAAGCTCAGCTTCAATAGAGCGGGTAACTTTCTGTACTTGCAGCCATACCCGCAGCTTCTGTTTTTCAATGCTGATATCTTTTTCATTTGACATTGAGTCTTCGCCTTTTAATCCCGCTCAAATTTATCTATTTGATTCGCTCGAAGTCTGCCAGATTATCAACATATTTCAAGCTTAAAACATTTACTCTAAAACACAGGGTAATCCTAGGAGGCTGTCTGAGAGACGCGATCGTGACGAGAAAGGCTATTGGAGCCAAATTTATTACTCATTTGAGGCTATAGCGTGCCATTTCAAGACTAAAGAAGGTTCACTATATTCATGCCTTAAGTTCAAACCATAGCAAAGCCGACAGACAGGATTATAATCAATGAATACGATGATAGTTAACGACTCCATTACGGATTGGGATGATGCCTATAGCAATGTCAGCTATTTTCAGATGGCGAGAGCTACATTGCATATTGGAAGAGCCAAGCAGTTACCTTTAGAGAAAAACACAGTAATACAAGCCAAGCAGATTTCGCTTACGGACCCAAAGAGCGTAATAAACTGGACATATTCTGGCCCGCAGCTAAGCCAATAGGTTTTATCTTTTTTGTTCACGGCGGTTATTGGATAACGCTGGATAAAAGCGACTTCTCGCACTTAGCGCAAGGTGCTATCAATGCTGGGTACGCTTTGTCATACCTCGCTATTCACTTTGCCCAACGCTGAATATTGCAGGTATTTTACTCGAAATGACAGCAGCCCTTGAATACGCTGGCGCTAAAATAGCAGGGAACATACATCGGTGTGGACACTCAGCATGCAGTCACTTAAACACCCATTTAATGACCCGCAATAGCCCTCTTAATTCAACCTAAAATCGGCAGTTGGACATTATTATAGGCGTAGAAAAATCGTGCTGTAACGAGGCTTAATTTGCAGTGAATGGTTGTTCTCTTTGCAACAATTATAACGAAGTTACGGTGCGATTTAGCAAGGCTAAAGTGATGTCGTGTATTCATTCACCTAGTGAATACGTCATCCGAGATAAAGTTCAAAGATAATAATTACTTAACTTTCATATGAAACGGTCAACTGCCGTTTTTAGGTTCAAGCACGATCTCGCGTATTGTTAAAACACTTTCTATTTCAGGGTTGCATGATCTTCGCCCGCTGTTAAACACAAAAATGCGAGAAACACTTAAACTCAATGAGCAGAGTGTCACTTGTTGGGTCGGGTAAAAAAAGGCCTAGATTCATTCGCCAAAGCGCATTACTGCGGATGGCCCACTAGCGCTATCTGTTCACTACTCGATGTCGTTATTTGGAATGACCAAACGCCCACATCTCGTCACGCGTACCTCGAGCAATTGGGCCACCCTTGCTAAGACCCCGTTTCTGGATGAGAACTCACTAATTTCCCTGTGAAAAATGCGCCATCAACAGTTCAGCGAATGTTTGCGCAACAAGTGATAAAGGACGGCTTTCTAGATGCACTAAGGCATATTTCCAAATAATTTCAGGAGTGATGGGTTTTACGCAAACCCTATCATCTCCTTTTTTCAAAATCAGCGGATCCAGCAATGCAACTCCCATACCTTGAGCGACTAACTGATAAATAGTATGTTGATGGCGGGTTTCTAACACCCTTTTTGGCTCAACAGCGTATTGTAAAAAAACACCGTCAACCGCCGTTCTGAAAGGGCTTCCCATAGACAGACAAAGATATTTTTGCGCATTGAGGTCTTGAATATCAACCGTTTCTTTGGCACACAAAGGATGCCCTTTTGGCATGACGCAAACAGCCGCGTGTTCAGAAAATACTTTGCTGCATAAGCCCTCTTCATTGGTGGCAGGTTTAGGCAAAATGGCAAAGTCGAACTGATTACCCCTCATTAACTTCGATGCCTGCACTTTAGGTGCGACTTCTAGCTCAATGCTGACTTTCGGGTATAGAGTCGAAAACTGACTGATAAGCTGCGTCATAAAACTGTCAATCACTAGGGGGGTGACAATCATTTTAAGACTTCCCTGCTGCTTATTTTTAATCGCTTTTGCTGCATTTCTTATCTGCGTCATACCAATAAAAGAGCGTTCGACCTCTAAATAAAAAGCCTCTGCTTCTTGTGTGGGAAGCAATTTATTGGGTAGTCTAATAAATAATTGGAAACCCAGTTGATCCTCTAAATCATGAATAAGCCGACTTACCGCCGGCTGCGATACAAAGATCATTTTAGCGGCCAGCGTCACCGAACCGGTGAGCATTACCGCCCTAAAAGCTTCTAATTGACGCGATTTCATACTCACCCCTGCTATACAATTCCACACGAGCGGCCAGTGGAAACCATCACACATTACTTTAAATATAGCATAATATTTTGTTATGCAGATCAACGATTAAGGTATTTGAAATTGAAATCACACTAAAGGATACTAGAATAACAGGGGGAATAAGTCCTTTATTTTGAGAATAACATGCTCTGGCCATTACTGTGTGTCGTTACCTTTTTTGCCGCTGCTGTTCAATCAGCATTAGGTTTTGGTTTTGGTTTAATCGCCGTGGCGGGCTTCCTGATACTTTTTAACTCCGTACAAGCGATTCAAATTGTCATTATTATTACTGTTGTAATGAGTTTAGCCCACTACCCAAATCTTCGAGCGAACAGTAATAAAACACTACTCATACCGCTTGTTCTTAATAGTCTTATTGGCTTCCCTATCGGCATTGGGATCTACCTTGCATTAGATTTAAGCGTGCTAACACTTATTGTCGCTAACCTGATCATTGTACTAAGCATTCAAAGCTTCACCGTGTTTTATCGCAATAAGAAAAGCTCAACCACTGGGAAAAAAAACCGTAGCAGTCCTATTACAACAAGCGTGATTGGGATAGTGGCAAGCGCATTAGCAATGCCTGGGCCTATTATAATGCTTTATCTAAACGCTCAACGCTTAGATAAAGACCAAATACGCGCTTTGATGTCAGGTTTTTTTATTTTCGCTTATTTAGGCGCACTCATTTTCCAAGCGGTATTAGTCGGTGTCTCTCTTGAAACGTGGATATATTCAGCTTGGTTACTGCCCTTTGCTTTGATAGGTACTTATGTAGGGCACTTAGATTCAAAGCGAATACCACAACACTTTTTTCATCAATGGGTGTTGTTGATACTACTGCTAAGCGGCGTTTTCATGCTGTTAAACATATAATTAATATGGAGGCTCCATGTTTACAGATAAATATTCCAGAGCAAAATTAGCGCATTTACCTACCGTTCTTGAGCCTTTACCTAACTTAAGCAAACTTCTAAAAGGACCCAAGATATGGATCAAACGCGATGACTGCACAGGTTTGGCCATGGGCGGTAATAAAGCGAGGCAGTTAGAGTATTATCTAGGACACGCGCTTTCAAAAAAAGCCGATACTATTCTCACGACAGGAGCAATACAATCTAATCATGTGCGTATGAGTGTAGCAGGGGCTCGTAAACTAGGCATGGATGTAGAAGTATTATTAGAGCACCGAGTGAATAATAGAAAATCAGAATACTACCAGTCAGGTAACCCTTTCCTCATTGAACTAATGGGTGCAAAAACCCATTACAGCAATGTCGATGATGATGAAGATGGCACCGATGATCGATTATTTGATTTAGCAGAGACGCTACGTCAGCAAGGCAAAAAACCTTACGTGATTCCACTATCTGAAAACTACACGCCTTTTGGAAGCTTAGGTTACGTTGACTGTGCTGTTGAATTATTACAACAGTGCAAGAAACAAGCGGTTTTTGTCGATGCAATCGTTCTGGCCAGTGGCAGTGCTGCGACACACTCAGGTCTGCTTAGCGGTATTCGTGCACTAGGGTTTGATACCCCCATTTTAGGTGCGTGTGTGCGACGCAATAAAGATCTACAGGCCGCAAGAGTATTAAAGAAATCGAATCAAGTAGCACAAATGATAGGTTTTAAAGGCATAATAAGTGATGAAGATATCTGGGTCGATGACCAGATGTTAGCCCCGGGCTATGGTCAATTAAACCAACCAGTTTTAGAAGCGATTGATTTACTGGCTCAAACGGAAGGTATCTTGCTTGACCCTACCTACACTGGAAAATCCATGGCAACGCTAATAGATTTCATAAGAAAAGAAAAATTTAGTGTGGATCAAAATATCATTTTTTTACACACTGGCGGCTCTCCTGCTTTGTTTGGCTACCCAGAGATTTTAGATGATACTTTTTTTCAACAATAAGCAGCGCCCTTTACCAACCGAGCTAGGTCGATAAAAGGCATCTAGCACCTCGTGCCAATATATAAACTAGAAAGTGCAGCCATTATGCGAAGGTCACACTTTATGAGTTTTCCCTGGAGTATTCACAGCGGTTTTATCACTGGCCCAATTTGATTCCACTTAATATAGGCATTCTTTATAATTTAGGATTAAAGAATGTTTTTCACAACTTCATTCGTAAATTTCCAGGGTCGTAAAATCCTCGCAGTGAGGCCCTTGCACTAAAGCGTGTTTTAGCCACCTCTATTTCAAAATCAGCATTTTTTATGACATCCGCGGTCAATTGCGGCACGTTTACAAAGCCCATTGCGATTGCTGCTCCAACACTATGCCCATACATTCCAGAGGTCGTGTAACCGACAATATCGCCATTCATTATTATCGGTTCATTGTGGTATAACAGAGGTTCTGGATCATTGAGCTTGAACTGCACGATTCTTCTCTCTGCAATTCCTGCACCTTTTTGGCTCACAAAAGCATCGCGGCCTAAAAAGTCACTTGCATCAGGTTTTGCCGTAAAACTTAAACCCGCTTGTAGCAAGTTATCTTGATCTCCAATATCATGCCCCCAGTGTCTAAAGCCCTTTTCTAATCTCAAGCTATTAACAGCATGCAATCCAATATTACACATATCAAAGCTCTTGCCTGCCTGCTGTAAAGCAATTAACAGATTAATACTTTGCTCTGAGGCAACAAAAATTTCCCAACCAAGCTCTCCAACATAAGATAAACGCTGCAACCACACTTCGACACCTGCCACTATGGCCCACCGGCCTGTACCAAACAAGAAATCAGCGGCATCCAAATTGGTTGGCGTCACCCCTTCTAACACGGCACGTGCGTTTGGCCCTTGTATTGCCAAACATGCGTAATCTGCACTGACATCCCTAAGTTGAACATCCCCTTTTAAGTTTTTCTTTAAATGCCACCAATCCCGAGTACTCGATCCTATACCTGAGGTAATCAAAAAACGATCATCCCCTGTTCTAGAGACTGTTACATCAGCTTCTATACCACCCCGCTCATTCAACCACTGGGTATATGTAAGAGAGCCTGCCGGCGCTGTTATATCACCGGCACACACCCACTGCAGTGCAGAAACAGCATCGGGGCCACTAATTTCAAACTTGGCAAAAGATGAAATATCGTAAATACCGACATTTTCTCGAACTGCCATATGCTCTTGTGCGTAACATTCAAACCAATTCTGACGTTTATAACTGTATTGGTATTGCGCTTTAATTCCATCGCGTGCAAACCAATTTGGCCGCTCAAACCCAGCCACTTCGCCAAAACAAGCACCTTGCTCTTGAAGCAGAGCATGCACCGGTGATTGCAGCAGATCACGACCGCTTTGATATTGATAAAATGGCCAGTGCATCGCATAAGTATGACCTAGCGCTTCAGGAATGCGTGCTTCGATATAGGCTTGTTGACGTTGCACTTTATGATGGCGGCGTACATCGCACTCCCAAATATCGCCGGCGGGATAGCCCTTGACAATCCAATCTGCCATTAACTTACCTAAGCCCCCACCAGCACCTATGCCTTTTGAATTTAATCCGCAAGCAACATAAAAGTTACCGACTTCAGGTGTAGGGCCTAGCAAGTGCAAATTATCCGGGGTAAAACTTTCTGGTCCATTAAAAAAAGTGCGGATGCCGGTTTCCTGAAGTGGGGGAAAAGTCTCCATACTATTCATTAGATATTGTTCAATGTGCTCTAAATCGCATGGGAACTCATCAAAGCAGAAGTCTTCAGCGATTCGACTCATCGGACAACCGCGTGCATTGTGCTCAAACCAACCCACTAACATTTTTCCTGCATCTTCTTTAAAGTAAATGCCTTTATCAAAATCTCGCAGTACCGGTCGTTTACTAAGCTGTGGCATATCTTCTGTGACCACATAAAAGTGTTCACAGGCATAGAGCGGTAAATCAACGCCAATTTTAGCCGCGATATCTCGGGACCATAATCCACCCGCTAATACCACTTTATTCGCCATCATTGAGCCCTGCTCGGTTTTAACGCCTACTGCCTGCCCAGATTCTGTCAATATTTCTTCAACTTTTATATTTTCAACAATCTTAGCTCCGTACAATTTTGCCCCTTTTGCGAGCGCCATGGTGGTATCTATTGGGTTGGTCTGACCATCCTTTTCTATATAAAGAGCGCCAATAACACCTTGAGTATCTATGCCTGGATAAAGCTGAGTTAAACGCTCATTATTAATCATCTGCGATTCAACCCCAAACACACTGGCCATTGAGGATGTGCGCTGCAGCTCCTCTAACCGTTCAGGAGTACGCGCTAGCGATAGGCTTCCTATCTCACGATACCCAGTCGCCTGGCCTGTCTCTTCCTCTAAAGAGGCATACAACTGATGACTATATTTAGCCAGCTGAGTCAAAAAGGGAGTCGGCCATAACATGCTCACTAAACCCGCCGCATGCCATGTAGTACCACAAGTCAGTTGTTTTCGCTCTAGTACAACAACATCTTTTACCCCTTGTTTAGCAAGATGGTAGGCGATAGAGCAACCAATAATGCCTCCACCAATAATCACTACATTTGCTTTGCTAGGAAGTGTTTGTTTCTCAGCCATGCCCTACTCCGAATATTTGTTTTTAGATTTTTAAGGGTGATTGTGTTATTTCGTAGTAAATCCAGTACGCGTATAAAATTGATCGACAAAATCGAATCCTTTAGCTCGAACTCTTTTAACTAAACGAGAGCCAACTCATTTTCTGCACCTATCTAGGAGGCTGTCCGAAAACAGTCTGATCTACTACGAACAAAGCTATTTGGCCAAATTTATTGTTCATTCTCGTTAAATAGCACGCTATTCTCCGCAAATGAGCAATAAATTTGCCTCAAAGAGCCTTGCTCTCGTCTCGATCGCAGTTCTCGGACAACCTCCTAGAGTCTCTTTAAATCACTCAGTTACGTTTATTCTACGTCAGCATATTTGACAAGCAATTGACTTTTTTCTTGTTAGTGGTAAGTTTTCTATCCAGTAAGATTCTTTTCTAGGTGATACTTCCATGAGCAAAGCACTATCAACCAACAAACTACCACCGCTAAAGTCATTGCGTGGCTTTGAGGCAGCCGCGAGGTTGTTGAGTTTTCGAAAAGCCGCACAAGAACTGAACTTAACTCATCCGGCTATCAGCCATCAAATTCAAGCTCTAGAAGAAAACTTACAGACGCCGCTATTCGAGCGTGGCGGCCGTCAATTAGTGCTTACCGCAGCAGCCAAACGTTACTACCCTATGGTAAGGGAAACTTTAGAATTATTGATTAATCACAGTGAAATTATTCGCCGTAGCAGCCATTTGGAACAGCTTAAAGTACAAAGCTATGTGACTACCTCAATTCGCTGGTTAGCTCAGCGCTTATCACGCTTTAGAGTACAGCACCCAAAATTATCATTACAGTTAGTTTCAAGTGTCCATGAACAAGGGTTTGATCCAAGCAATGCCGATCTGGCTATCATATTTAGTTTAGATAAATTGCCTTCCAACTTGCATTGGACTCCTCTTTTCAAGCCGACTTTATTCCCTGTTTGCAGCCCCAAACTAGCCATAGGCGATCGCACACTTTCGGCGCAGCAATTGAGGGAGCATCCATTAATTAGCGTCACGACAGAAGTTTGGCAGTGGTCACACTGGTTTGACGCTGCCAACATACCCAATGCTAATTACCCTCACTTAATCAGCACAGATAGTAGCGCTATGGCGATTGAGATGGCACTGGATGGAGAAGGTATCGCACTCATTAATGGGCCTTTTGTGGACAAAGATTTAATCGCAGGAAGATTGATAGTGCCAAGTGCCCATCAACTGGAAAATTTTGGGGAGTGGGGAATAGCTTGTTCGTTAGAACAAAGTGAGCATCCCCAAATTAAAGCGTTTAGTCAATGGCTAGTGCAAGACGTTAGCGACTATTAAATACTTTCTTTTAGCCACAAAAAAGCCCGCTATCGCGGGCCTTTTTTATCCATCAGCAACACTAATCGTCTGATGCTGCTTTTTTCTCGTTTTCGTAAATGAGAATAGGTTCGTTAGTACCTTCGATAACACCTTTATCAATCACTACCTTAGAGACATTATCTGTAGAAGGTAGTTCATACATGATATCTAATAGCGATGCTTCTAGAATCGAACGTAAACCACGTGCACCGGTTTTACGCTCTAACGCATGCTCAGCTACAGCAATTAACGCCTCTTCTCTAAAGTCGATTTCAGCGCCTTCTATTTCAAACAATTTACCGTACTGGCGAACTAAGCTGTTCTTGGGTTCGGTGAGTATTTGAATAAGAGCATCTTTATCTAACTCTTCAAGCGTAGCGATCATTGGCAAACGACCGACAAATTCAGGGATTAAACCGAATTTAACTAAGTCTTCTGATTCAATGCTATTCAACATTTCTGATAGAGAACGTGAATCGTCCTTGCTTTTAACGATGGCATTAAAACCAATAGAGCCTTTTTCAGTACGATCACTGATAATCTTCTCAAGGCCTGAAAATGCGCCACCACAGATAAATAGGATGTTAGAAGTATCTACCTGCAAAAACTCTTGCTGGGGATGTTTGCGACCACCTTGTGGTGGAACTGACGCAACCGTGCCCTCAATCAATTTCAACAGCGCTTGCTGTACACCTTCGCCTGAAACATCACGAGTGATTGATGGATTGTCCGACTTTCTTGATATTTTATCAATTTCATCGATGTAAACAATACCGCGCTCAGCGCGCTCTACATCATAATCACACTTTTGCAGCAACTTTTGTACGATGTTTTCAACATCTTCACCTACATAACCCGCCTCGGTTAAGGTCGTGGCATCTGCAATAGTGAAAGGCACATTCAGCATACGCGCGAGAGTTTGCGCCAATAGTGTTTTACCACTACCGGTAGGGCCTATTAGCAAGATATTACTCTTGCTTAGCTCTACTGCATCATCGTCTTTAGAAGATTTCTCTGCCTGAAAACGTAGACGCTTGTAGTGGTTATAAACCGCAACCGACAATACTTTTTTAGCGCGTACTTGGCCGATCACGTAATCATCGAGCTTTGTGCGTATTTCTTGAGGTGTCGGTAGCTGATCAGTCTCCTGAGGAGCATCCTCTGAACTGCTGATCTCTTCGCGAATTATGTCATTACATAAATCGACACATTCATCACAGATGAAAACGGAAGGGCCGGCAATCAGCTTTTTCACTTCATCTTGATTCTTTCCACAAAAAGAGCAGATTAACTTACCGCCGCCTTTTCCTTTCTCGTCGATGTTATCACTCATTCGACTTCCTCATTTGCTTACTTTTTCTGTATGAGAACACAACAAAAAGATTGTACTTAGTAATACCATTGCAAGAATCTACAGCACCTTCACCTAAATAGATGAAGATCAACTGACAGGTTCTTGCTTGCATTGTCTTAATCTACAATCTTTTGCTCTTCTCGTAACTGATTGAACACTGTGAACTTACAGTGGCTTTATAAAAGAGAGTACCATATAAATATAGAACAAAACCTTCAGAAAAAACCTCTTTTTATCCACTCTTATATTAACTTTATTCGCTAACAGGACGGTGTTCAATCACTTCATCAATCAAACCATACTCGGCGGCTGCTTGCGCTGTCATAAAGTTATCGCGATCTGTATCACGCTTTATCACATCGATATCTTGCCCAGAGTGCTTAGCCATCAGGTTATTTAACTTTTCTCTGATCGCTAAAATTTCTTTGGTATGAATTTCAATATCTGTTGCCTGACCTTGATATCCACCCAGTGGCTGGTGGATCATGACACGTGCGTTAGGCAGCGCGAAACGCTTACCTTTTTCACCAGCAGTCAGTAGGAATGCACCCATACTCGCCGCTTGTCCTAAACAAATAGTACTAACATTTGGCTTGATGAACTGCATAGTATCGTATATAGACATACCCGCTGTTACAGATCCGCCCGGTGAGTTGATATACAAATGAATATCTTTATCTGGATTTTCAGCTTCTAAAAATAACATCTGAGCAACAATCAAGTTCGCCATATGATCTTCTACTTGGCCAACTAAAAAAATCACACGCTCTTTCAGTAAACGGGAATAAATATCGTAAGAACGCTCGCCTCTAGCAGTTTGTTCAACCACCATAGGTACTAGAGCCGCACTTGGATCAAAACTAGAATTTCCTGGGTAAATACCGGACATGTATATTCTCCTTCACCGGATACAAAAAAACGATAGCAAGCTTGAACCCACTATCGTTTTCGTAAAAATCAATTAGCAAAAATTGTGCTAATGATTACTCTTCCTCAGCTGCTTCTTCTGCTTGAGGTTGGGCTGCAGGTTTAATTGCTTCCTCGTAACTCACGTCTGTTTCACTAACTGTAGCAGAACTTAACAAATGATCAATTACTTGGTCTTCGATCACTAAGCTTTTCACTTGATTAAGCATTTCTTCGTTAGAATTGTAGTAATCAATCACTTCTTGAGGATCTTGGTAAGTCTGTGCCATTTCTTCAATAGTCGACTTAACACGCTCATCATCAGCGTTAATTTCAGCAACCTTGATCACTTCTTGAACCAATAGACCAACACTTACGCGACGCTTAGCTTGGTCAGTAAACATTTCTTTTGGCAGCATGTTGAAGTCAAGGTTAGCACCTTCTCCACCGTACTGCTGTACTGCTTGCTTACGCAAGTTGTCGATTTCGCCATCAACCAGTGCTGTTGGTACTTCAATTGCGTTTAGTTCTACAAGCTGGTTGAAAACTTGATCTTTCAACTTGCCTTTAAGTGCTTGAGTCATCTCACGTTGCATGTTCTTTTCAACGTCAGCTTTGAAGCTTTCTAGATCGGCGCTATCCATGCCAAACTTAAGGAAGAATGCTTCATTAAGCTCTGGGAGAGTCGGCTCATTAACCGCTGTTGCCGTTGCTTTAAACACAACCGCTTGACCTTTTAGGTTATCAGCTTGGTAATCTTGCGGGAAAGTAACAGCAATATCGAATTCCTTGCCTATTTCCTGACCGATTACAGCATCTTCGAAACCAGGGATCATTGAGTTAGAACCCAATACGAGATCAACGCCTTCGCCTTTACCGCCTTCAAACGCTTCATCACCCATGAAACCTTCAAAATCTAATACGACTTTGTCGCCATCTTGCGCTGCGCGAGTGACTTCAGACCATTCAGTTTGTTGCTTGCGTAGAGTCTCGATCATTTCATCGACATCTGCCGATGTAATAGTCGCTGTTTCTTTATTCACTGCAACAGATGAGAAATCTGCTAGTGTAATTTCTGGATATACTTCGAAAGTTGCAACGAACTCAACGTCTTTACCCGCTTCGTCAGTTTTAACATCAATCGTTGGGCCGCCTGCAGGTACTAATTTTTCCTGTTGGATTGCCTCGTAAAAGCTTTTTTGTAGTACTTCACCGACAACGTCTTGACGAATGCCTGCACCGTAGCGCTTTTGTACAACTTTTACTGGCACTTTGCCTGGGCGAAATCCATCGATACGCACATTTCTAGCTGTTTGTTGTACTTGTTTTACAACATCGTTATCAATACGATCCGCCGGGATAGTAATGGTCATTTGGCGCTCTAAGGCGGATTTCGTCTCAACTGAAACTTGCATGGAATTCCTCACAAATAAAATACTTATTGTTCATTCTAAACCCATCAAATCCATTGCTTAGGATTGGGTGTAGATGCAAACTGCCATCAACTCATTAGCGACTAAACTTAAGCGCGCAAAGAGCATAGACAAAATTATAAAGGCGGGAATTTTCCGCCACTTGCCGCCAATAGTCAAGCCTTAACCTAGATTCAGCCGTTGAATCACGAAAGAAAGCGCAAGTTCTTGACGCACCTAGAAATCTATAAAAACATTCTTATCACCAATGTAGATGAAAACTAGATTTCATCGCTAGTGACTACAAATTTTTTTAGCTTCCTATGCACACCAATGACTTGCACTTCTTTTTCGCGCTCAAACACCGAATCTAGGTTTAACAAAGCGTTTTAGACGAGTTGGCTGATCTGTATAATGAATATGGGGACTGTTTTAAAAAAAACAAATGGAAAGGCAAATTAATTGTTAAACAATATATAAAAGATTTAAAAATTGAGAGAAATAAGAATCTAACAAGAATGGGGTGAACGACGGGGTTTGAACCCGCGACCGCCGGAATCACAATCCGGAGCTCTACCAACTGAGCTACGCTCACCACTGAATGATATAAATGGTGCGGGAAGAGAGACTCGAACTCTCACACCTTACGGCACCAGAACCTAAATCTGGCGTGTCTACCAATTCCACCACTCCCGCGTGGCCCAACAAAGCTTATATCAGAGCTTCGTATCGTTTACGTTTATACTTCGTCAAGTCAAATGGTGCGGGAAGAGAGACTCGAACTCTCACACCTTACGGCACCAGAACCTAAATCTGGCGTGTCTACCAATTCCACCACTCCCGCGTGGTTTGTTACCTTCAAGTAACAGCGTTTACTTTTATTAATGACTGTGTAAATTCAGTCAAATGGTGCGGGAAGAGAGACTCGAACTCTCACACCTTACGGCACCAGAACCTAAATCTGGCGTGTCTACCAATTCCACCACTCCCGCGTGGTCTATCTTTTCGGCCAACATCTACTTAAAGTAAATGGGGTGAACGACGGGGTTTGAACCCGCGACCGCCGGAATCACAATCCGGAGCTCTACCAACTGAGCTACGCTCACCACAACCTAAGTGCAAGTTCTGGTACGCCCACCAGGGCTCGAACCTGGAACCTACGCCTTAGAAGGGCGTTGCTCTATCCAATTGAGCTATGGGCGCATCCTATAACTTACCCCTCCTCTGTATTTGTTTTGCCTTTCGGCTGAACCGCTACAGAAGAGGTGCGTATCCTAATCTCGGACCCTGCTATCGTCAAGCATGTTTTTAAAAAAAGCATAAGTTTTTTCAAAGTCCTCCTTTTAGTGTGCTTTTTCGCTCACAATTTATGCAATTTTGTCCTAACGGGCTTTCCACTCAATAAAACAACAGACTAAAATAACGCTAGCTGGGTATAATCATTTATACATATAAGAGGTAAAGAGAGTCATGGATGAGTATGCCAACGCTCTATGCGTTATTTTTCGTCTAAGTATTAGGCGCTTTTATCAAAATCAATAAACACAAAAGAACACATTAATGAGCAAACTCACTCTTAGACCTTACCAACAAGAAGCCGTCAGCGCCTGCGTCAAATATTTTAGAAAATCCAGCAACGCTGCTGTGATTGTATTACCGACAGGTGCCGGCAAAAGCTTAGTGATCGCTGAATTAGCCGCAATCGCCAATCGCAGGGTGTTAGTACTAGCGCATGTCAAGGAACTCGTTGAGCAAAACCAACAAAAATTTGCGCTCTACGGTTTAGAGTCCAGTGTTTTTTCTGCGGGACTCAAACAAAAAAACAGCACTGCAAAAGTTGTTTTTGCCAGCATTCAATCGGTCGTAAGAAACCTAAACCACTTTAAGGAACAATACTCGCTGGTGATTGTGGATGAGTGCCATCGTATAAGTGAAGACAGCGACAGCCAATACGCCAAAGTCATCAATCAACTCAAAGCGAGCAATAATCGTTTAAAGGTTCTTGGACTCACAGCGACGCCGTATCGCCTAGGCATAGGCTGGATTTACCAATACCATTACCACGGCTATGCGCGCGGTGACAACAAAGCTCCCTTTAGTGATTGCATATACGAACTACCTTTAAGCTATATGATTAAGCACCATTTTTTAACCCCACCTAAACTCTATGATGCCGCCATTGCCCAGTACGATTTTTCTCAATTGCCCGGATACAGCACAGATAACTGCTCTGTCCCTGCCATAAATCAGCTGCTTGTGGCCAACCAACGCGTCACTCAATCGATTATTGAACAAGTGATTCAGTTATCAACAGACCGACAAGGCGTGATGATATTCGCCGCAACGGTAAAACACGCGCAAGAAGTCTACAGTTATTTACCAGAGCAACGCAGCGCCATCATTACCGGTGCAACAGACAATAACGTGCGCGATCAACTCATTGACAGTTTCAAGCAAAAACGGATTAAGTACTTAGTGAACGTCTCCGTATTAACAACGGGCTTTGATGCGCCGCATGTTGATGTTATTGCGCTACTTAGACCCACTCAATCTGTTAGCCTCTTTCAACAAATCGTTGGACGCGGTTTACGCTTAGCTGAAAACAAAAAAAACTGCTTAATTCTCGACTACACCGGCAGCCAGTTTAGTATTTTCCACCCGGAAGTCGGTGCCGCTAAACCAGACTCTGATAGCGAACCTGTACAAGTTTTTTGCCCCCAATGTGAATTTGCCAATATTTTTTGGGGTAAAACCGATAGCCATGGAGAAATTATTGAACATTTTGGCAGGCGCTGCCAAGGGATTATTAAAGACAGAGACCTATATACTGAGCCGGGTGCCGACTTGCGTTGTCAATTTAGATTCCGCTTTAAAAGCTGTCCCGAGTGCTTTAATGAAAACGACATTGCCGCCAGAGTTTGCCAGCACTGCAATCACGCTTTAGTGGACCCTGATGATCAACTAAAAAAAGCACTGCAACTAAAAGATGCCAAAGTCATTCGCTGCGCAGGACTAAGTTTTAGCGAGAACAAACAAAAACTAAAAATCACCTATCACGATGAACAAGGCGAAACTCTCAGTGAGCATTTCGATCTAAGTAGCCAAGGGCAACGCCAAATATTTGATCGGCTTTTTTCTAAGAGGGTCGTTAACCCATCAATTAACCCGATGTCCCTGGCTCTCACACAAGTGATCAATGCACAAAGCCACTATAGTGCGCCCGATTTTGTTATCGCCAGAAAACAAAAACATTATTGGAAAGTGGTCGATAGAATATTTGACTATCAAGGACATTACAGAAGAGCAAACCAATTATGACGCCCAGTAATCAAGAGCGAGTATGGCAAGTCATACATTCAATACCCTCAGGTAAAGTCTGTACTTACGGTCATGTAGCGCTTATGGCCGGCCTGCCAAGGCAAGCGCGGGCTGTTGGCAAGTATTTATCACAACTTCCCAATGACAGTAAAATCCCTTGGCATAGAGTGATTAACGCACAGGGAAAATTATCTTTCCCTGTGGACTCCTCACGCTACGACAAGCAAAGAGCTATTTTGCAAGAGGAAGGGATTTTTTTTACCAACAACAAAATTAAGTTAAGCCTCTATTTATGGTTGGGTGAGTAAAGTTATGGCAAGGTAAGTAAAGCTAGGTAGATTTACATTTTTTTACTGCTATTTGCCTGACAAAATGATAGCTTTACTGATTAATATTTAAGCATCAATATTTTGCGATAAATCACTTTTCACCCAGCAGGTAAACTCGATATCCAATGAATATTCGCGCTTTACAGCAGGAGAACCTGCGTTTAAACAAGATGCTAAATACAGCGATTAATGAAGCGAAGCTCAATGAGCAGGTTCTTCAGCGCTTTATTGACATTGAAGTTAAAATGCTTGGCAGCTCTAAACTGGATG
>Ga0209292_1002873_pt1 | contig 19419 bp, 17 predicted proteins | sample GOMGulsemesocosm_2_FD_184634 | JGI IMG/M metagenome (GOLD analysis project Ga0209292, IMG submission 184634) | Methane-oxidizing microbial communities from mesocosms in the Gulf of Mexico - GOM9C Gulf of Mexico (SPAdes) (version 2) | ecosystem: Environmental > Aquatic > Marine > Cold seeps... | reverse complement strand
GCTGACGATGTGATAACCAATGAAGATGGTTCCGTCGACGTTGTTACCACGCAGGAAGATTTTACTGCGGTCAATGAAGCGCTGGCGGCTGCAGGTCTTGAATCGGCAAATGCGGAAGTCACCATGGTGGCATCGGTTTCCGTTGACCTTGACGCTGAAACGGGCGCCAAGGTGATGAAGCTGATTGATATGCTGGAAGAATTGGATGACGTGCAAAACGTTTACCATAATGCTGAGATCCCAGACGAAGTTTACGAATAACCAGGGCATTAAAAATGCACTCTTTGTGCGATTGCTGCGTCAGCGCCGTGCTCGAATCCTCATGTATGCGTTTATACACTCCGGTTCTGCGCGCGGTGCTTCCTTGTCCTTGCACAAATATCACTATTTTTAACAGCCCTAGTACTCACTACAGATAATGTCATTTCGACCAAAGGGAGAAATCTTTCAGATGAACAAAAGATGCCTCACAGTGGTTCGTAATGACACGAATTTTATAAACCCTGGTCAAGGGTTGTTCTTTTCTCCATGTCCCTGATTATCGGCATCGACCCCGGCTCGCGCATTACCGGTTACGGTATTATTAACTGGGTCGGCAATAGCTACGAATATGTCGACAGCGGCTGTATCCGCATTAAAGGCGATATTCTCGCTGAGCGTCTGCACCAGATTTATAAGGGTGTGACAGAACTTATTAATATGTACTCCCCACAGGTCATGGCCATTGAAAAGGTCTTTATGGCACGTAATCCTGATTCCGCATTAAAGCTGGGGCAGGCGCGTGGCGTGGCGATGGTCGCGGGTGCCAATCAACAGCTGCCGGTGTATGAATATTCCGCGCGTCAGGTTAAGCAGGCTGTGGTTGGTAGCGGTGGTGCCGATAAAACGCAGGTTCAGCACATGGTCACCGCGCTGCTGCATCTCAATAAAACACCACAGGAGGATGCCGCCGATGCGTTGGCTATTGCCCTGTGTCACGCGCATACCGAGCAAAACCTGATTCGTATGGCGGGTGCGGGTTCGCATCGCAACAGCCGTCTGCAACATAAATAGTGGCCCAAATTAAGGATTAGCAATGATAGGTCGTATCAAAGGCGTGTTGATCGAGAAAAGCCCGCCTGACATTTGTGTGGATGTGCAGGGCATTGGTTACGAGTTACAGGTGCCGATGAACACGTTCTATCGGTTGCCTGAAATTGATCACCCGGTGAATCTCTACACCCATTTTGTGGTGCGTGAGGATGCTCAGCTGCTGTATGGGTTTTACGAGCCGCGAGAGCGTGAACTGTTTCGTGCAGTCATCAAAATTAACGGTGTGGGTCCAAAATTGGGATTGGCGATTCTGTCCGGTATTGAGGCCAGTGATTTTGTACGTGTAGTGCTTAACAACGATGTAGCGGCGCTGACTAAAGTGCCGGGCATTGGCAAAAAAACCGCCGAGCGTCTGGTCATTGAAATGCGCGACAAGCTTAAGGATTGGCCGATGGCCACCGAGGACGGCTTGCAGGTTGAAACCGCTAGCCTGATGCCAAATCAAAATCACAACACCGATGAAGCGATCAGTGCTCTGTTGGCGTTGGGTTACAAGCCCAGGGATGCCGAGAGCGCAATCAAGGCCGTAGCCAGCGATGAACTGAGCAGCCAGGACATGATTCGTCGGGCGCTTAAATCGATGGCAAGCACATAAAGATAACAAAACGGGTCATGAAACTGCTGGACTGACCGGTTTATAATGACGACATTTTATACATGAACAGGCTAAACCCGCATGATTGAATCGGATCGTATTATTTCTGCTCAGCCTCAGCGGATGACCGAAGAGCGCATCGATTATGCCATTCGTCCTTCCACGCTCGCTGAATATGTCGGTCAACATGCCGTTAAAGAGCAGATGGAGATTTTCATCCATGCCGCTCGTGCGCGTAACGAGGCACTGGATCATACGCTGATTTTTGGTCCACCCGGGCTGGGTAAAACCACGCTTGCCAATATCATCGCGCAGGAAATGGGTGTCTCTATTAAATCCACCTCTGGGCCGGTACTGGAAAAAGCCGGTGATCTGGCAGCGATGCTGACCAATCTGGAGGAGGGCGACGTTCTCTTTATTGATGAAATTCATCGTCTCAGTCCAGCCGTTGAGGAAGTGCTGTACCCGGCGATGGAAGATTATCAGCTTGATATTATGATTGGTGAAGGTCCGGCTGCACGCAGTATTAAACTGGATCTGCCTCGGTTTACGCTGGTGGGAGCAACGACGCGTGCCGGTTTGCTGACTTCTCCGTTGCGTGATCGTTTTGGCATTGTGCAACGTTTGGAATTCTACAATGTGGCGGATTTAACGCACATTGTGTCGCGCTCCTGTCATTTGTTAGAGGTGCCAGCTGATGAAGAGGGCGCCGCTGAAATTGCCCGCCGTTCGCGTGGTACACCGCGTATTGCTAACCGTTTGCTGCGACGGGTGCGAGATTATGCCGAGGTCAAAGCTGACGGCATGATTCATAAGGATATCGCTGATGCGGCATTGGCTATGCTCAATGTTGATGATGTGGGTTTTGATAATATGGATCGCCGTTTATTGCTGGCGATGATTGAAAAGTTCGATGGCGGTCCGGTCGGTGTTGATAGTCTGGCGGCGGCGATTAGTGAAGAGCGCGATACCATTGAGGATGTGCTGGAGCCTTATCTGATTCAACAGGGCTATATTCTGCGCACCCCACGTGGACGCATCGTCACCAAACATGCTTATCTGCATTTTGGTTTGACGCCAGCAAGCGACGAATAAAACAGGTCTGGATTAAAGAGTCTTATGGGTATGGAATTTAGCTGGCCGGTGCGGGTCTACATCGAGGATACGGATGCCGGGGGCATCGTCTATTACGTTAATTACCTGAAATTTATGGAGCGGGCGCGGACTGAGTTTCTGCGCCACCTTGGTTTTGATCATGCCGAAATGATTCAACAGGGCAGTATGTTTGTGATCCATTCGGCCAATACACGCTACCGGCAACCGGCGGTGCTGGATGATGAATTGCAGGTGACGGTCTCCATGAGTTCGATAAAGCGCAGCAGTGTCACCTTTAGTCAGCGTGTTATTCGCGCCAGCTCTCAGACAGTGCTGGCTGAGACGGAAGTTCGAGCTGTCTGCGTACTTAAGGAAAACATGAAACCCTGTGCGATAGAAGACGACATGGTCGCGGCGTTGCAGGCTTATATTTAAACAGTTCTAGCCGTTGAGGCTTAGCTAAGAGGAAATAGTTTTGGTCGAGAAAATGTCACTTTATAGTCTGGTTGCCAATGCCAGCCTGCTTGTGCAGCTGGTTATGTTGCTGCTGGTAGCGGCATCTGTCGTGTCGTGGGTCATGATTTTCCAACGCGCTACATTTTTGCGTGTCGCAACGAAAACGCTGGATAAATTTGAAGAACAGTTTTGGTCCGGTGTTGATTTAAGTCAGCTGTATATTGAAATCAAAGCACGTATCAACGCCAACAGTGGCGTTGAAACAATTTTCTGTGCGGGCATCAAGGAATACACCCGTTTACGTCAACGTACCGGTGGTGATGCCGATGCCATTATGGACGGTGTACAACGTGTTATGCGTGTGGCGTTGGCACGCGAAGAGCAAAAGCTGGAAACGCATCTGTCGTTTTTAGCAACGGTAGGTTCTATCAGCCCCTATGTTGGCCTGTTTGGTACCGTGTGGGGCATTATGAATTCCTTCCGTGGCTTAGCTAATGTGCAGCAGGCCACGCTGGCGACAGTTGCTCCGGGTATTTCCGAAGCGCTGGTCGCGACGGCCATGGGGCTGTTTGCCGCAATTCCAGCGGTGATTGCCTATAACCGTTATTCGGCGCAGGTGGATAATTTGGCCGCTCGTTACGAAACCTTCGCTGAAGAGTTTTCCAGTATTCTGCATCGTAAAGTGCATGCCTCTGATGCCAAGCCACAGGCCAGTCAGGCTGTAGCGCACGTTCCTGCAGCGGAGGTATAAGCTGTGGCACGTATCCGACGTCGTCGTAAACCGGTTTCTGAAATCAATGTGGTGCCCTACATTGATGTGATGTTGGTATTGCTGGTGGTGTTTATGGTAACCGCGCCGATGCTGACGCAGGGTGTCTCCGTTGATCTGCCCGAAGCACCTTCGGAACCTCTAAATATGAAGGACAATCAGGATGTGGTGGTGGTCTCGGTCAAAGCCGATGGCAGCTATTACATTGATCTGGGCAGTGATCCAGAAAAATCAGTCAGCATTGATTATATCGCCGATAAGGTGGCGAAATTAATGCGCGTAAAACCCGCCACGCCAGTATTGGTGCGTGGTGACAAGACGGTACCCTACGGCACGATTGTTAACCTGATGACCACTCTTCAAGGCGCGGGTGTGCCCAATGTTGGGCTGATTTCCGAGCCGGGACAATAACCGCCTTGTCCGGTTTACACGCTAAATAATGATTGTGCGCTCCTATTTCATCCCCGTTTGTCAGGCCCTGCTGGTGCATGCACTGGTCATTGGTGCGTTCACCTTTAATTGGGAAAGTGACAGCGACAGGGAACTGATGCCGCAGCCACAGGTCGTACAGGCCAAGGTTATGACCATGGCTGATCCGATTGCTGCGCGCAAAAAGGAACAGGCCAAGAAAAAAGCAGCCGCAAAACGTAAAGCTGACGCTAAGAAGAAGGCCGATGCCAAACGCAAGACTGATGCCAGGAAAAAGGCTGACGTTAAAAAGAAAGCTGACGCCAAACGCAAAGCCGATGCCAAGAAAAAGGCCGATGCGAAGAGGAAAGCTGATGCTAAGAAAAAAGCTGATTCAAAACGTCTGGCCGATGAAAAGAAGCTGGCTGACGACAAGCGCCGACAGCAGGAAGAGGCCGAGCGTTTACGTCAGCAACAGTTAGCACGTGAAGAAGAGCAACGCGAACGTGAACTGGCGCAGTCGCTTGAAGATGAACTGGCGCAGGAACAGGATGAGGCTGATGCGATTGCGGCTCAATCCTATGAAGGTTTGATTAAGCTTGAAATCATGCAGAACTGGCATATTCCTTTAAGTGCTCGCAATGGCATGTTGGCTAAGGTCAGTGTGTTTTTTGTGCCGACGGGTGAGATTACTAATGTGACACTTATTAAACGCAGTGGTGATGAAGCCTTCGATCGCTCTGTGGTGCAGGCGGTTGAGCGCACTGAAAAAATAGGTGAGCTCAAGCAGTTGGAGCCACGTGTTTTTGATAAATATTTTCGAAATGTAACCATTACATTTAGACCAGAGGATTTAGACCGGTGATTAAAATAACTCTGCGAGCAACGCTACTATTGTTGATGGCGACAGGATTGCTACGCCCGGCTTGGGCGGGTTTGGATATTGAGATCACTCAGGGTGTTGATAACCCCACCCGCATCGCCGTAGTCCCCTTTGGTTGGCAGGGCGGCAGTGTGTTACCAGAAGACATCGCGCAAATAGTTTCTGCCGATTTATCTCGCAGCGGACAATTTTCCGCCATGAACGAGCGTAATATGATGAGCCTGCCAACGCGCAGCGATCAGGTGTATTACCGTGACTGGCGTATTTTAAATCAGGAATTTCTGCTGATTGGCCAGATCACGGCCAAAGAGACCGGTGGTTACCGGGTACATTACGAACTTTACGATGTTTATAAACAGCAGCGCATCGTCGAAGGCAACGTTAATGCCGGCGCTAATGAGCTGCGCGACGCAGCACATTTAATCAGCGATAAAATTTATCAGCGTCTGACCGGTATTAAAGGCGCCTTTTCAACCCGTATCGCCTATGTGACGGTGGACCGTAAGGCTGATGGTAGCGAGCGTATTAAATTGCTGGTTGCTGATGCCGATGGCTACCGTGAAAAGGTCATCCGTGATTCTCGTGAACCAATTCTATCGCCACACTGGTCGCCCGATGGTAACAAACTGGCCTATGTGTCCTTCGAAGGTCGACGCCCTGCTGTTTATATTCAGGATGTAGGTACGGGTAAGCGTGACAAAGTCCCTTCATTCCGGGGCATGAACAGCGCGCCTGCCTGGTCGCCTGATGGCCGCAAGCTGGCGATGGTGTTGTCAAAGGATGGAAATCCCGAAGTGTATATTTTTGACATCGCCTCGCGCAAATTTACCCGCGTGACACGCCACTTTGGTATCGATACCGAGCCAAGCTGGTCTGCTGATGGCAAGTCGTTAATTTTTACCTCCAGCCGTGGCGGTAAGCCACAGATCTACCGTAAGCATTTGCAGACCGGACAAGTCGAACGATTAACGTTTGAAGGTGATTATAATGCCCGTGGCCGCCTCAGTACGGATGGTCGCTATTTGGTGATGGTGCACCGTCGCCAGGGTGTTTTCCATATCGCCGTACAGGATTTGAAACGCGATCGTGTGCGGGTATTAACGCAAACGCAATTAGATGAATCACCGAGTATCGCACCGAATGGAAGTATGATAATTTACGCAACTAATGACCGTAGTAAGGGTATTCTGGCATTTGTTTCGCTAGATGGCCGGGTGAAATCTCGCGGCCCTTCGAAATTCGGTGATGTGCGTGAACCGGCCTGGTCGCCCTTATAAGGTGGCTGTCAGGTCTTGATGTTTATTACCTATTTCGAAATTTATAATTTGTCAGGAGCTTGGATATGCAATTAGCAAATATTTTTAAAGTAACATTTTTGGGTTTGATTTTGGTCACTGCTGCGGGTTGTGCTAGCAAAGGTGGCGATTCTGATGCGGCCGCAGGTGCTGCTGGCGCAAATGGTGAAGGTGCTTACGGAGCGGGTGATCGCGCTTCGCTGGAAGCAGAAGAACGCGCTGCGGCCGATGCGGCACGTGCGGCTGCCGAAGCTGAGCAACTGTTGAACATCACTACCTTCTACTTCGACTTCGACCAATCGACTATCAAACAGGAAGCACGCGCAGCTCTTGAAGCTCACGCTGCATACCTGGTTCAAAGCGGTAGCAACGTTGTTTTAGAAGGCCATGCTGATGAGCGCGGTACTCGTGAATACAACCTGGCACTGGGTGAGCGTCGAGCACAAGCTGTTGCTCGTTACCTGACGGTTCTGGGTGTTTCCAGCCAACAAATCGAAAGCGTTAGCTACGGTGAAGAACGCGCTGCTAGCCTGGGTCACGATGAGACTTCATGGAGTCTGAACCGTCGTGTTGACCTGCGTTACGGTAGATAAGCTGGTTTTAGATGATGATTAAACCTGCTGTTATTACAATGCTCATGCTGGTGGCGACTGCCCCCGGCATGAGTTTTGCCAATGATCCCATTCCCGTTGTTGAAGTATCTCCTGGCGTCAGTCGTCAGGTTGATGCTGCTGTACAAGTGGGAGCTACTGCTGGCCACTCTCAGGCTGCCGAGATGTTGTATCAGCAACAGCTGCTGCAACAGGAAGTACAGGACTTACGTGGCATGGTTGAACAGCAGGCTTATCAGATTAAGCAAATGCGTGCAGAACAGCGCGATCGTTATCTGGATCTTGATCGACGCATTACTCTGCTTAATCAGGCTCCGGCCAAACGGACATCAGCAAATGTAGCTGCTGAACCCGCTCCGGTTGCCGCTATTGAAAAGTTAAAAGCACCGGCAACGGATGCAGTTAAAGAGCCTGTCGCAGCAACTGTTGACGCAGCGCCAGTGCAGGACAAAAAAGTCAGTGAAAAAGAAGCCTATCAGGCAGCTTTTACGCTGGTTCGCAATAAACAGTATGCCAAGGCCAGTACAGCCTTTGAGCAACTGATCAAAGATTATCCCGATGGTAACTACACCGGCAATGCTTATTATTGGTTAGGTGAAGTGCTGTTGGTTGAGTCAAAGCATGAGCAGGCGCTGAAAGCGTTTGAAACGCTGTTAGAAAAATACCCAGCGCACCGAAAAGCTGCCGATGCCAAATTCAAGCAGGGTAAAATTTACCTGCAAATGGGCGATAAGGTGCAAGCTAAAGTATTGTTGCAGGATGTGATTGATCTGCATGCTGGCACTTCAGCTGCCAAACTGGCCGAAGCTGAAATGCGAGATGCACAGCTTTAAAGCACTGGCTTTAGTTTCCCTTTTTCTATACCTTCCAGTTTTAACTCTTCTTAGATAGTTTGTCATGGCCTCCGATCAGCTCAGAATTACCGAGATTTTTAATTCCCTGCAGGGGGAAACCTCCACCGTAGGTTTGCCAACGGTGTTTGTGCGCCTGACAGGTTGCCCATTACGCTGCGTTTACTGTGATACGGCTTATGCCTTCAGCGGCGGCGAGCAGATGACGCTGGATGCAATTCTGGCGGAGGTGGGTAAATATGCCTCACGTCATGTCACAGTAACCGGTGGTGAACCGCTGGCGCAACCCAACGTACTGCCGTTATTGACCGAGCTGTGTGAGCGCGGTTATCAGGTGTCGTTGGAAACCAGCGGTGCGGTAACCGTCGCGGGTGTTGATGATCGTGTCGTGAAAGTGGTGGATTTAAAGACACCGGCTTCGCAGGAATGCCATCGCAACCTGTATGACAACATCGAATTGTTGAACCCGCATGATCAAGTGAAATTTGTGATCTGTGATCGTCAGGATTACGACTGGGCGAAAATGCAGATCGACCAGTATCAGTTAAATGATCGTGCTGATGAGGTGCTGTTTTCACCCAGTCACGGTGAGCTGACAGGCGCACAGTTGGCTGAATGGATTCTCGAAGATGGTCTACAGGTACGTTTTCAGCTTCAACTGCATAAGTACCTCTGGAATGACGAGCCCGGCCATTAATAATTCGTCTCATCCCTAACGTATGCCCCAGGGCACCTTCTCTTGTGGCTACGCCACAATTCACCTTGTGTGAGGGATCTTTCTACACTTCAAAATAAGATTTCTCACACCTGTTCGAAATGACAAAGAAAAAATGATGACAAGAAAAGCAGTAGTTCTTCTCTCCGGTGGCCTCGATTCCACTACCGCCTTAGCCATGGCAAAAGCCTCGGGTGCTGAATGTTATGCGCTGAGTTTCAACTACGGTCAGCGTTGTAACGCTGAGCTTGCCGCCGCAGAGGGCATCGCCAAATCCATGGCTGTGACTGAACATCAGGTGGTGAATATCGATATGGGTAAAATCGGTGGCTCGGCGCTGACTGATGACACCATTGATGTACCCGAAGATGAGCCTGAAGGCATTCCCGTCACCTACGTGCCTGCACGTAACACTGTGTTTCTATCCTTCGCGTTAGGTTGGGCAGAGGTGCTGGGCGCACAGGAAATCTATATTGGTGTCAGCGCCGTGGATTATTCTGGTTATCCCGATTGTCGTCCCGAATTTATTGAAGCCTTCGAGACGATGGCGAATTTGGCAACCAAGGCCGCAGTAGAAGGCGAGCCCATTAAAATCCAAACACCCTTGATGCATCTCAGTAAAGCCGAGACCGTAAAAGCGGGTGTTGAGCTGGGTGTGGATTACAGTTTGACGGTGAGCTGTTATCAGGCAAATGATGATGGCAAAGCCTGTGGAAAATGTGACAGTTGCCGATTGCGAATCAAAGGATTTTATGATGCAGGGCTGGCAGATCCTACTCATTATTTCTAATCACGATGCTTTTTAAAAAAACTGCAAAAAATGTCATAAAACTTTAAATAAACGCTTGCCATAAATCTCCAGAACGCTATTATAGCGCCTCTCTTCTGGGGGCCGTTAGCTCAGTTGGTAGAGCAGTTGGCTTTTAACCAATTGGTCGCTGGTTCGAATCCAGCACGGCCCACCACTAGAAGACCTTTCCCAGTTAGTAACCACTAACGCCATGCCCATAAAACGGGTTTATTCCCCTAGATTGCATAAAGACACATTTTAGGGCGCAATTGAATTTCTTTTTTACAGTTAGATTGATGGCTTCTTGGGTGGAACAATAGAAGCCTCTAAGATCGATATCATGTCTCCATGATTAAACGATCTAACATCGGATTAAGTTCTCCTATCTTATACATTCACCTAAGCCGATTAATGAATAGCCCCCATAACCCACACGCCATCTTGTAATCTAAAGATAAAGTGTTGCGTCGATCAGTTGAACCCACCGCCATAAGCGGACGGTATAAAAATCGTTAATCCTAGTCTTATATGCCCTCTTCCTCCAAAGTGACGCATAAGCTATATATTTACAGACATTAACTCATCGCGTTATAACGGCGAGGGGACGGAGTATCTGTCCGCACTGAGAACGTGAGCCCTCTATGCCAAGGCCCTGGTTATTACACAGTCAACCTCAGCTGACCTCTCGGTTATCCCAACCTGGACAAAGACCGGCAAACTGCCATTCAACTAGAGCAGGCCGATACACCCAGAAAGCAGCGGCAAGAAGCAGTCCTTCTAGAGGCACACAACAAAACTACTAATTACACTTTATTCCTATCCACTTGTTTGAGAAGCTGGCCGTATCGGGACAGCGTTTTCACGACATTTTCCAGTAGCATAGTAATATCCAAGACAAAGCCTCTAGCATCATTGCTAAGCTCATGTTCGGCCTGAAAATAGGCGTTTCTCAGATTTACCATCATGTCACTCCGGTCTTGGGTCATCGACGCAAGCATATCAATATCCATCTCATCGCCACTCTCTAGCGCATCGATGGCGGAAAGCACCAAAAAATCGACACTTTCGAGCATATTTTGCCCCAAGCTACTCGCTCTGTCTTCCTCCCGATATCCTTGAACCTGTTTAGCTATCTGAAAAACATAGCCTTCCAGGTTGGCTAATTGCTCCTGAATTTTAGTCACTGAAATCAATGCCTCGCCCAGAGTTTGGTTCAGGTTACGTCGAGAGATAGAGGACAGTGTGCTATTAATTAACCCTGAAATCGTGCGAAAAGCCGCATGATACTCTGCTGGTGCTGTCAGTTGGCTTCGATCCGACTCACTCCGTGCATAGTCGATATACAACGGTAACCGTTGCAACAACCGGCGCTGTTCCTTTTCAATCAACATCACCCCCAATTCCGGGGTCTCGGCTGCCTTAGCATGAATGTACTCTGGCTCAGACAGTGATTCAGTCATCGACGGAGGGAAAAATGCCTCAATTTTGGGGAAAATAATCTGTCGTAATACAACCAGCAGCAACGCACTGAGTGTTTGGAAAACGACGGCAAGCACCACCACCTGAGTGCTCAGCTTGTTGAATCCAGTCTCTATCGCGGCAAGCAGCAACGGAATGCCTAGCCCTATTTCGATGATAAATAGGCCAACAAAAGCTACCGTTGCCACTAGATCAAAGGCAATCTGGGAGGCTACCACCTGCCGGGCACGGCCTTTTGCGTGGAAAGAGAATATGTAGGTCAAGATGCCTGTGCCTGCTTGCGCTCCATATATGACGATCGCTGTTTCCTGCAGCGACAATAGCTGACTCGATGCCAGCGCAATTGCAATCATCATCACGGCTAGGTTGGATTGAATCATCAACGTCAGAATCAATCCTGCAGCAAACGACAGCATATAGGTGCCACGCAAGGCTTCAATAAAGTCGGGCATCCAACCACCACTAGCCACGCCCGCGGCACCGTCTTTAACGAGATACAAACCGTACATGATCATTGCCAAGCCAAATAACGCACCATAGGTTTGCACCAGTCGCTTGGGAATATGAAACGTTAGTCCCAATGCGGTAATACCCAGCACAAACAGAGCAAACACCTTAAGGCTCAGCATCGAGGCAAATACGATCAGGCTACAACCAACGTTACCCCAGAACACAATCAATCCGGCCTGCCGCGTTGTCAGAAGTTTTACCTGTACCAGGTCGGCCAAGATAAAAGCTGCCGCCTTGCCACTTTGGGTCAGAAAGCCCAGAGCTCCACCCAGAACAACCACGCCAAAACGGCTGGATATAAGACGTCCTACCCACTTCTCAAACCGTCCTCCCGCCATATGCTGCAGATGTTCACCCGCAAAATGGATGCCAACCAGAAATATGCCTATTCCGCCGATGACTAAGGCACAGAGCTCTATCAGTGGTTTATCGGTCTCGCTCAGAACAATGGCGGCACTAGCGGGAGTAGACATTCCCAACAAAAAAATACAGAGCCCCCATAGTCGCCACTGAGTTTTTAGCGAAGGTGTATTCAGCCATAGGTTCATAGCACGACACCTAACAAAACCAAGTCAGACATTTTTTCGCTGTTATCTGCCATGGCTTTTTTCATGACATCCACAAACTCCGGATACAAGATTTTAATCTCTTCATAGTCAGTGCGGCATAAATACATCAGTTCACAATAGCTCTTCGCCACCACTGACGCAGTGCGGGGCTCATCAAGAATCAGGGAATGGTTACCGAAATATTCACCGGGACCAAAGTGCCCAACAATTTCATCTTGGAATTTAATATCGAGCGTCCCCTCCACCACAAATACCAATTTGTGGTTTCGCTCCCCGACGCGTGCAATCACACTTCCAGGATCAACAAATTCAAATTGGAGAGCAGCCAACAAGTGTTCGCGAATGACCAGAGAAGCGTGTTGAAACAACGACACATCTTGAATTAAGCGGTGTGCCAATTCTGTCTTAATATCAAGTGCTAGTGATCGAGGAAGGTCTGATAACAGATCGTCCTCATTGAAGTTGCGATATTTTTCCCACCGATTGTGGTAATAGGCCTGTACTCTATTTACTAGCACCGAAGGTACTTTTTGCTCGTGCAAATAGCTGGTGACGGTCTGTGCCCGCTGCTGGTATTGCGCTTTACTGGCGTTCAGCTGTCCGACCAGAGAAGCAATATTACCGATGATATAGGCATAGAACGAGGCGCCCACTAGCATTACAAAACTGGCGAACAGGTATTCCCTGTCCAGAACAGGAGTGATATCGCCATAACCCACCGTGGTCATGGTGGTAATCGTCCAGTAGAGCGACCGGATGTACTGACTTTCGGACGCCAGCAGCTGCAATCCTGCGTAATTCATCCATGACGCATCCAGATCCATATAACCCAGCAGCAGCCAGCCACAGGCTAAACAGTGGCTGACCACCGCGATATTGATCAACAATCTGATCAAGCGTAGTAATCCCGGTTTTTGCAGACTGATCACTTCATAATTGAAGAGAAAAGCATTGAGCTGAACCAAACGAAACAAGCGCAGCCCCCACAGTAGCGGCAACGCGCCTTCGACCAAGCTGGATGAGGGGAAAATCAGCTCCCAGGGAGCCGTTATCAGCAAGCTGACAAGCCCCAGCTGCTGTCCATAACGACCGGGACCTTGACCTTTTCTTTGCGCGTATTTGTGTAGCAGATCGGCCCAGCAGACCAAATCAACGCCATAGAGCAACGGCAAGCTGCTTTCCGCGATTGCAGGAAAGACCAAGCCTAACGCCACGAGAGTGATGCTGATAAGTATTGCGATCAGCAGGCAAGCATCCCACCCCTTAGGCAGGGAATCTGGCAATGAGAAGCGACTAAGCATCAAGGCTACGCGTTTAACGCTTCCTCTTGGGTAGCAAAAACTTGCAGAATGGTGGCAAAACCGGAGATATCAAAGACCTCTTGGACAGTTTCATTCAGGCAGCAAACCTTTAGCCCACCGGATTGAAGTTTGGCTTTTTTTGCCGTTGCCAGCAACACGCGTAATCCAGCACTGCTAATAAACGACAGATTTTCAAAATTTGCCAGCAGGTGGGCTTGCCCGGCATCAAGCAGATTAACAAAGGCCTGCTCGACTTCTGGTGCCGTATTGGTGTCAATCTTCCCGTTAAAAGCTACGACCTGGATGCCATTATTTTCTGTTGTTGTAATTTCCATAATTCATTTCCGTATTAGCAAATTGAAAATTAATTTCCAGTAATAAAAGTCAGTCATCTAACTGTTTGGTCAGTGTCACCCGGTTACGATCAAAATGACGCTTATAGCTAACCTCATCCATTACTTTCTTCACCAGATGAATACCTAAGCCCCCAATCGAGCGTTCCTCCAGAGAGGCTTCTGTATCAGGGTCTTCTCTCATAAATGGGTTAAAGGGCACACCATCATCTTCGATGATAATCACCAATCGAGTACTGATCAGATCTATCCGAACCAGAATCGTATGTGCGTCCTGATCCTCATAGGCATAAGAAATAATGTTGTTTAGCAGTTCATCAAACACCATATTGATTTTCAGCGAGACCCCCAATGGAACCGCAGAATTTTCGGCAAACTCGTTAAAGCTGTCGTTAATACGATCGATTTCGCTCAACTGATTAATCAATGTCAGCTCGATACTGTGTTGAGCCGCCGCCTGAGTATCAGCTTCAAAACGAAACCCCAGCATGGTGATGTCGTCTGACTGTTCACAACCGGCAGCAAATTCGTCAACGGCTCCGAGCACCATTTCAATACTTTGCGCAGGGTCATTGCCAGGCAATTTAAACAACTTGTCTGCAATTTGTTTCTCTTTAAACAGTTCATCTTTGGCGTTCATCGCTTCAGATACACCATCGGTATAGAGAAATAGCAGATCGCCCTGTTTGAGCTGTAGTTCGCTCTGTTTATAGGCTAAGCCTTCCATTGCCCCAGCGACCGGTCCGTGAATACCGGTGATACTTTCGACTTCACCATCAGCCCGCTTGATGAAGGGAGGATTATGCCCCGCATTGGTATAGCGAACATTACCAGTGTGAAGGTCGCAGATTGCCAGGAACATAGTCACAAACATGCACGTTTCATTGTCGACGGCCAAGTCATCATTGATACGTGTGACGATACTAGCGGTAGATGTGTCATTCGAAGCATGTGCTCGCAGTAACGTTTTAGTGACTGCCATAAAGAGTGATGCACCAACTCCTTTGTCAGAGACGTCGCCTATACATATGCAGAATTTACTGGGGTTTATGAAGAAGTAATCATACAAATCACCGCCGACCTGACGTGCAGCCCGCATGGTCGCCGCTACCGTAAAGGCGTCATCGTCAGGCTGACTCGACGGCAACATGCTGAGCTGTATCCGTCGTCCGACATTGAGCTCTTTCTCCATCCGCTCTTTGGCACGAGCCAGCGCTGCAGTCGTCTGCTGCAGCGCATCCATATTCTGCTTTAATGCTAAGTGTGTTTTCACTCTGGCTCGAAGAATAGGGGGGTTAACAGGCTTTAGAATATAATCGGCTGCGCCAAGGTCAAAGCCCTCCGCCTCATCGGAGGTTTCTCCTTTAGCGGTCAGGAAAATCACTGGGATATCGGCTGTTTGTGGGTTACTTTTAAGCCTACGGCAGACCTCATAGCCATCCATATCAGGCATCATGATATCCAGCAGAATCAAGTCAGGGGCCTGCGCTTCGGCAATTTTCAATGCTATCTTGCCATTAGGCGCTGCCTTGACCGTATACTCCGGCACCAATAGCCCTTTAACCACATCCAGGTTTTCAGGCGTATCATCCACTGCCAGAATCACCGGTTTGTCTTTCTGATCAGCCATAGGTTCCGTTTCCTCACTGGAAGAGAATGGCATTTAGTTACCCCGCTGTTTCAAAGCTATACTTCCGAAGCTGTTAAATCAACGCCTTAAATTCCTTAGAGTTTTTTTACTTTCTCTCTATCTATAGCGTTGGACAACCATGCTTAGGTGGGCTGATATCCAGATTGAATTCAAAACTAGTAACCCTGCTTAATAGTTCTGGGCGGAACATTTTCTCGTTTTAATGTTGTAATTGCCGCACTTAATCGGATCGGTCCAGTCGGCTATCAGCGCCTTCGAACTTGGTAAATAATCAGACCAGGCATCGCCCGGAATCAACTGTTCGGTTTGCCAAACCACTTCAAATTGGCCATCTCTCTGAATTGAGCCAATCAATACGGGCTTACTCAGGTGATGGTTCTTATTCATTATCGCCAAACCACCTGTCAGATTTGAGGTTTTCTGGCCAATCATTGCCTGCTCAACAGCATCTACATCAGTAGTTCCTGCTTTTTCAACTGCTTGAACCCACATTCTGAAGCCAATATAAGTTGCTTCCATTGGGTCGTTGGTGACACGATCTACATTTCCGGTAAATGCTTTCCACTGCGAGATAAATTTGTCATTGATCTCGCTGCCAACACTCTGAAAGTAATTCCAGGCAGCCAAGTGGCCCACCAAAGGTTTGGTATCAACACCTGACAGCTCATTCTCACCCACTGAAAGAGCAATAACCGGGATTTCTTCAGATGAAACTCGCTGGTTACCAAGCTCTTTATAGAAAGACAGGTTAGCATCACCATTAATAGTGGAAATAACTGCTGTTTTCTTTCCTGCACGGCCAAATTTCTTAATACTAGAGACTATAGGCTGCCAGGTAGAATGACCAAACGGCGTGTAACTGAGCATAATGTCTGCGTCATCAATCCCTTTTGCTTTCAGGTAAGCTAACAGAACTTTGTTAACTGTGCGTGGATAGACATAGTCGGTACCGACCAGGATCCAACGCTTTATACCTCTCTGCTGTATCAGGTAATCCACCGCCGGAATCGCCTGCTGATTAGGTGCCGCCCCCGTGTAAAAAACATTTCTGGAGGACTCTTCCCCCTCATACTGAACGGGGTAGAACAGCAAACCATTCAGCCCTTCAATAACCGGCAACACCGACTTACGTGATGCTGATGTCCAGCAACCAAAAATTACATCTACCTTGTCTGCTAGCAACAGCTGGCGGGCTTTCTCTGCGAACAGTGTCCAGTTAGAAGCGGGATCAACAACAACCGCTTGCAGTTTTTGCCCAAGCAAACCACCTTTTTTATTTTGCTCTTCAACCAACATCAACACAGTGTCTTTCAGAGCCTCTTCACTGATGGCCATAGTGCCGGACAATGAATGTAACACCCCCACTTTGATAGTGCCTGCAGCCAACGAGCTGAAACTTAAAGCGCTCCCGCAAAGCAAGAACACAACGCCTAAAATGAAATGTCTGATATACATATCTGCTTTTCCATTCCTGCATCCAAATTTGAATCGAGTTATCAACAAATCGACCTAACCGCCTGTCGTTTTAAAGCTACTTTCCAGCCACAGCCAGCGTTTCAGGTTTATTCTATTTGTTCAGACAGTAGCCTTAACTCATAATTGATTCAGAATGTCTTTCAGCTGTTCTGCAGCCCCGTCAAAATCATATTGGTCGATAGGCTTACTCAGTGCTTTGAGAGCGCCCTCTTGAGCGGTGCCTGCTGCAACCATCAAAACATCATTGAGTAACTCGTCTGCTTCCGAATCATACTGCTCCAGCTTTTCCATCAGGCTTTCCAGCTTATTTTTAAAGTCCGCTGGCAGCTCTGCTAGTTCAGCTGGCGTAACAACCTCCGACTCTCCCTCTAGGGAAGGGACCTCCAAATTAAGTCCTGACTTCAGCAAAGCAAGAGTCTGCTCAAGTGCTTTAGACGTTTGCCCCAACAGGTTTTCAGGTAACAGCTCTGGCTGCTCGTTCAGAGATTTCTCCAGTTTCGCAGCAATGCGGCTTAATTCATCAGCGCCCAACGTTGCGGAAACTCCTTTTAGCGTGTGGGCCAGCCTTACTGCCTCTTCATTATTTCCATTAGCATGGCTATGAATAATTTCATTGATGGAGTCAGCCTGATTGGAGACAAATTTTTGCAACAGTTTGAGATAGGATTCAACACTTCCACCCACTCGCTGAACACCTGCATTGGTGTCGATACCCGGTAAGTCCGGTAGCGTCTTGTCTTCTCCTGCGCTCATGCCAGAGTCGCTGGTTAGTTCCGGAAGCTTACGCTTGTCATGCTTAATCCAGGTCAGCAATAACGAGAACAATTCTTTAGGGTTAATCGGCTTATTAATGTGTGCATTCATACCGGCGGCCAACGATCGTTCGCGGTCCTCAATGGTGGCGTTAGCGGTCATGGCCAGAATAGGCAAGCTCTTAAACTGCTCCATCTCTCTTATTTTGTTGGTAGCCGTATAACCGTCCATGACCGGCATCTGAACATCCATTAACACACAGTCATAGGTATGCTGGGCTAATTTATCCAGTGCTTCCTGGCCGTGATTGGCAATGTCGACGAAGAAACGCGCATGCTCGAGAAGCTCTTTAGCAACTTGCTGATTAATTTCATTATCTTCAACCAACAAAATAGCGGCACCTTGAACCGGCTGCAGTTCCTCATGATCAACGCCTGCTTGTTTTCGGCGTGTCCGTGCAGAATGGACCACTTCATGGCCAAAAACCCGCATGATGGAATCGAAAAGGTGAGAAGGGCTGACCGGTTTATTGAGGAAATCATCCACATATTCCGCACCGGGTTTTTCGGTGATTTCGCTACCATGGAAAGCTGATACCATAATCAGCTTAGGAGGTGTTTGCGGACATAAACGCTCTTTTATTTGGGTGGCCAGCTCCAGTCCGCTCATGCCCGGCATCACCCAGTCTGTCAAAATCAGATCATAGGGAGGTGCTTGTGCTTCTATTTCTGTAATAGCGTCACTCGGATTATCCACGGCTTTAACTTGATAACCGAAGGCAGATACATAGTTGCTAAGAATGTCACAAGAAGTGGCATTATCATCAACGACCAGGATATTCAGATTTTGAATATCTGAGGCTGGCTCAAATGATCTGGACTCCACATCGTTACCAACACCCAGCACGATTTTGAAGCTAAAGGTACTGCCAACATCTGGTTCACTCTCTACCCAGATATCTCCTCCCATCAACTGCACAAGCTGCTTTGAAATAGCCAACCCCAGCCCAGTGCCGCCATATTTTCGAGTGGTTGAGGTGTCCGCCTGAGAAAAGGATTGAAACAACTTCGACTGTTGTTCCGGCGTCATTCCAATGCCGCTATCCCGGACAGAACACTCTAAGGTAACCTTGTCGCTATCAAGCTCTTTATCTATTTCACCCAAACGAATAGCTACTAAGACATCGCCATTTTCAGTGAATTTAGCGGCATTGTTACACAAATTAACCAGAACTTGTCCGACACGCAGAGGGTCTCCTATCAACACAGGGGGTAAAGCAGGGTCTCTGTCAAACAAGAGCTCTAGCCCTTTCTCCTGAGTTTTCACCTGGACGACAGTTGCCAGATTGTCCAGAACCGAATCGATCTCAAACGGAATTGCCTCAATGTCTAATTTGCCGGCTTCGATTTTTGAGAAATCAAGGATGTCGTTAATAATGCCCAATAACGCACCCGCTGAGGCGTGTATTTTGTCGAGGTAGTCCTGCTGTTTAGTGGACAACTCTGTCATCAGGCAAAGATCGCTTAAGCCGATAATGGCATTCATCGGCGTTCTGATTTCGTGACTCATGTTGGCCAGGAAGTCACTTTTTGCTTGACTGGCTTCATCAGCAGCTTCTCTGGCACGCTTCAGCTCTTCAGCCACACGTTTACGTTCGTAGACTCGTCCCAGCTGGTCACTTATTTCTTGCATTAACTTCAGTTCAGCTTCCTGTGTAGGAATGGCCTTGTCATTAAAGAACTCCAACACGGCGATGGTTTTATCGCC
>Ga0209292_1002868_pt1 | contig 19439 bp, 17 predicted proteins | sample GOMGulsemesocosm_2_FD_184634 | JGI IMG/M metagenome (GOLD analysis project Ga0209292, IMG submission 184634) | Methane-oxidizing microbial communities from mesocosms in the Gulf of Mexico - GOM9C Gulf of Mexico (SPAdes) (version 2) | ecosystem: Environmental > Aquatic > Marine > Cold seeps... | reverse complement strand
CACTGCCAGTATTAAGCCTAAAATAATAGAATAAAGCGTGTAATCTTTTGCTTGTTGAGGGTTCTTATGGCCGATTGCATAGCCAACTTTAATGGTAGTTGCCATGGCTAGGCTAAGTGGCACCATAAATATTAGTCCGGTAAAGTTAAGTGCTATTTGGTGGCTAGCGACAACCTCAGCGCCAAAGGGCACCAAAATAATTGCGACTATAGCAAATAGACTTACTTCGAAAAGTAATGATAAGGCAATGGGAATACCTAAATTTAGGATGTTTTTAATTTCAGCTAAGTTAGGCCAGTAGAACTTATCAAAAAGTGACGCTTGTTTTAATACTTTTGAGCTATAGGCATAAATACTCATGCTGATAAACATCGCCCAGTAAACTAATGCAGTGGCGATCCCACAGCCAGCACCACCTAATGCAGGAACACCAAATTCACCATAAATAAAAATATAATTGGCCGGAATGTTAATCACTAAGCCAATGATGCTAATAACCATTGTTGGTTTAGTATATGACAACCCTTCAGAGTAATTTCTCAGTACAAGGTAGAGGCAGTAACCAGGAGCTCCCCAAACAATGTACTGTAAATAATCAAATAACAACGGTTTTAGATTACCCTCTAATGCTATGTGCGGAGAAATTATCGGCGCAACAATATAATAAAGGCCGATAAGCGATAAACCTAACGTTAGCGCTATCCATGCGGTTTGATAGGTTTGCTCGCTAATGGCAATATAATTTTTTTCGCCAGCAAGTTGAGAAACAATGGCAGCAAGCGCCATGATCAAACCATAAACAGTTAATATTAATGGCAACCAAATGCTATTTGCTACAGCAACAGCGGCCATGTCGATAGCACTTACGCGGCCAGCCATCACAATATCAACAAAGCCCATTAAATTTTGGATTAATTGAGCGATTAAAATAGGGTAGGCGAGTTTGAGTAAACTTCTTGTATGGATGGAAAAAGAGGCAAAGTTCATTTGACTTAAGAATCACAGAGAATATACGAAGAGACATACTATTGAATAAGTACTTTTCAAGCAAGACTTAACTGCTAGCTATATACCCGTTCAACATAAGCTACGATTAAAAAACTTGTTCGTCGTCACTATCAATGGCGAGTTGAATTTTTTGATGGTATTCATCAATGTGCAGATTATAGTGAATTTCTTTACAGCAAGCAGGACATTCATCGTAATAATCTTGATCACCACCAGATGAATCAATAGATACTCTTATGTGGTGTCCACAATGCGGACATTCAATACGTTTTTCACTAATATTTTGGGTCATATAATATACCAACGGTGTTATTGTTATTTCAAAAAGTCAGTCTTTAATCAGTATGGTTTGTTTGAACTAAACGGCCACTTTTTAAGTATTAATAATTGTCATTATATTGATTTAGATCAGTGAACCGTCATAGAGATAATACGAGACAAGGTTGCTTTCGCTTGTTCTATGTATATACCGCCGAAAATATTTGCATGATTGAGAATATGATAAAAATTATAGACTAGCTTTCGTTGTTCATAGCCATCATCAAGTGGATATTCAGCTTGATAACCATGGTAAAAATCATCAGGGAATTGGCCAAATAATTCGGTCATGGCAATGTCTACTTCTCGGTCGCCGTAATAACAAGCAGGGTCAAAGATCATGCCTTGCTCAAAAGTAAAACCAGTATTGCCTTGCCATAAGTCACCGTGCACTAAACAAGGTGTTACGTAATGGTGTAATAAAGCGTCATGACAAATTTTAGCAATGTGATCTATGTTGCCAAGTAGAATTGATTTTTCAGAAAGTAGTTGTAGTTGCCAAGCAATACGTTGCTCTGAGAAAAAGGTTGTCCAATTACTGCTCCAATGGTTTGGTTGAATAGTGTTACCAATAAAATTGTCATGTTGCCAGCCAAATTGACCATGAGAGGTTTCTTGGTGCATTTGAGCTAATTGTTGCCCTAGTTGGTACCAAAGTACAGGTCTAGCTTTACTGAAGTCTATGTAATCAAGGACTAAAAAACTCCTATCTAAACTAATACCAATAGTAGTAACCTCAGGGCAAGCAATATGAGTTAATTGTTTTAATTGCTTTAGGGAGTATGCTTCAGCCTGAAAGTTTATTAAATTTTCTTTGCTATTTAATTTAACAAAAAAACTGCGGTTAGCATTGGATATCCTAAAAGAAAGGTTTAATGGTTGGTCATTAGCATCGACAAGGTTACCGCTAGAAAGCCCAGCAGACAATGAGCTTTTTTCTTTAATTGTAAACGGCACACCTGTTTCAGCACTGATTGCTTGTTCAATAATATGCCACATAATAATCACCAATGTTTAAAAGGATTTTCCTAAAACATAGGTGAAGTATAGCTGTTTTTATGTAAACTGCTTGCCGGATTATTATGCTAAAAAATCGTCTACCATCATTATTTTATTTCAAAGACAAATGTTTTAAGTAAGGTGTTGACTCTAAAATACTTCTGTTGGAAGGAGAAGCTCCTGAATAGCCATATTGAAACTGATTAAGTCTATTGCTCGTCAACCACAAGATGTTTTAATTTATTAGGGATACCATCCCATTTTTCTGCATCTTCAGGTGGAGCTTTAACGTCAGTGATTCTTGGCCATATTTGCGCAAGTTCAGCATTTAATTGAATGAATTGTTTTTGATCGTCTGGAACATCATCTTCTTGGTAAATAGCACCGGCGGGGCATTCGACAGGGCATAAATCACAGTCAATACAATCATCGGGGCTTATCACTAAAAAGTTAGGTCCCTCAAAAAATGCTTCTGCTGGACATACAGACACACAGTCAGTGTATTTACAGCGAATGCAATTGTCGGTAACAACAAAGGTCATGTTTGATTCTATAGAAGGTAGGTAATAATGGCGATCATACCTTTCTTTTCGTTAAATTCAATCTTAAACTTTTGTTTCTTATATGTCGCAGCACAGGTAAAATAACGTTATATCTTATCACTCCCCTTATTTTTGGATTTCAAACCATGTTGCGCCTAACCGATATTAAATTACCGTTGAATCACCAAGCTGATGCCATTGAGCAAGCAATACTTAACAAGTTGGCGATAACTAAAGACGAATTAGTCGACTTTAGTGTTTTCAAACGGGGTTATGATGCGCGTAAAAAAAATAAAATTTTGCTTATTTATACGCTTGATATCAGTACAAATAATGATGAAGCGTTGCTCGAAACGTTTAGCCAAGATGCCCATGTAAAACTCACGCCAAATATGGAATACAACTTTGTAGCAAGTGCTCCAGAGCATATAAAACAACGCCCAGTAGTTATTGGTATGGGGCCTTGTGGTTTGTTTGTTGGTTTGGTACTGGCGCAAATGGGGTTTAAACCCATTGTTTTAGAGCGTGGTAAAGAGGTACGTGAACGAACTAAAGATACTTTTGGTTTCTGGCGTAAAAAAATACTTAATACTGAATCTAATGTTCAATTTGGTGAAGGCGGCGCAGGCACTTTTTCTGATGGTAAGCTTTATAGTCAAGTTAAAGATCCAAAACATTATAGTCGTAAAGTACTGAATGAGTTTGTTGAAGCAGGTGCGCCAGAAGAAATATTGTTTGTGAGTAAACCGCATATTGGGACTTTTAAATTAGTGACCATGGTAGAAAAGATGCGTGCTAAAATTTTTGAGCTAGGCGGTGAAGTTCGTTTTGGAGAAAGAGTTGAACAAATTCATTTTGAAAATGACGATACAGTATCATTTGATGAAGATGCTTTAGCAGACTTTAGCGCTAAACAAGTAACCGGTTTAACACTTGCCAGTGGTGAGCATATCGAAACACGCCATATTGCCTTGGCGATTGGTCACAGTGCTCGTGATACCTTTAAAATGCTCCATGAAGCAGGTGTATATATAAAAGCTAAGCCATTTTCTGTCGGCTTTCGTATCGAGCATGAGCAGTCGGTTATTGATGAAGCTCGTTTTGGTGAAAATGCGGGTAATGAAATTTTAGGCGCAGCAGATTATAAGTTAGTTCACCATTGTAGTAATGGTCGTTCTGTTTATAGTTTTTGTATGTGCCCCGGCGGTACCGTTGTGGCTGCAGCCTCAGAAGCTGGGCATTTAGTTACTAATGGTATGAGCCAATATTCGCGCCATGAGCGCAATGCAAATAGTGCCATTGTTGTCGGTATTGAGCCGAAAGATTTTACCCAAGGTAAATTTGCCGCTCAAGATACTTCGGTTTTGGCAGGCATTGAGTTTCAGCGCCGACTAGAACAACAAGCTTTTCATATGGGCGGTGCCACGTATGATGCACCTGTTCAACTGGTTGGTGACTTCTTAGCGGGAAGAAAAAGTGGTGAGCACGGTAGTGTTACACCATCGTATAAACCTGGTGTAACTTATTGTGACTTAAGTGAAGCTCTGCCTGATTACGCTGTAGCCGCCATTCGAGAAGCTTTACCTGCATTTGAGAAAAAGATCAAAGGCTTTTCTATGAGTGAGGCGACATTAACTGCAGTCGAAACACGTACCTCATCACCTATTCAAATAACTCGCGACAAACAAACGTTCGAAAGTCTAAATGCTAAAGGCTTATATCCAGCAGGTGAAGGAGCAGGTTATGCTGGAGGTATTTTATCAGCAGGGATTGACGGAATAAAAATTGCCGAAGCGATGGCATTGTCAATGTTAAAAGAGTAAAAGGTAGCAAGAGCTAAACCTGTAACTACAGACTTAGCTCGGTTATTCCTGGTATGGCTTGTTGTTGCCATTTTGATTTTGGTAACAGTAGGCTTAATTTTTTCATGGATTTTAAAATTGATTTTAATGCTAATTGATCAGCAAACCATTTTGGCAATTCCCCACCACTTTCGGCGATAAAAGTGTATTCAATGATGAGTTGTTTTTGTTGTTGATTATTTAGGGTAGGGGTTAGCAACCAATGCCCCTGATAAAGTTTTACCCGCACAGCATCTGAATGTTCAACCTCAACACTAAAGTCATCTTTCAATTGTATTTCTACTGATAAGTCCTTATTTTGCCAATAATGTGAATGAAGTTGTAAGTGTCTGGGTTTTAATGGCCAAATAGCAGAAAAATCAACAGTGAAGATGTGTTCAGTCGCGGAAATATGTTTAACGATTTTACTGTCACTTGCATTGGTTAGCCATGCTGGTGTGTTGTTGACATCTTGTAGAAATAATAAAAACCCCGATAGACTAGAATTAACCAATGCGGTTGCTTTTATTTCAGTTAATTGATCAATCGTTGATATTCTAGAGCTGACACTAAGCTTTTTAGATTGCTTCCATTTTTTCCACGGTCTTTCAGGCGTCAAAGTTGCAGCTTGTATAACAAAAGCATTTCCAATAATTAAAGCAACAACCAAAGCGATGATTATTGATTTACCAAGACTAAATTTCAAAGGGGTAAGTCACTTGCGTAGTCTTTTCTAGTAAAGAAGTCATATCATCTATTGTTAATGGTTTGCTAAACAAATAGTCTTGATCACAACCTAAAATTCTCAGAAGCTCGTATTTTTGCTGTGTTTCTATGTCTTCAGTTACTACTTTTAGATCGGCAATACTTGTTCCTTGGGGTGATTCGCCAACAAGCGTTTGAGAGAAAAATATTTTTGTAAATACGTTATTATCAAAATTCATAATATTATCTTGTTGCAATTGAACATTTTTCCCTAAAATATTTATTCTATGAAAAAAATAGACACTAATTTAATAAAACGGATACTCTTTTAAAATAGCTGTTTGTTTTCATTAGCTAAATAATAACTTATTTTACATGTTATTTTGTGTTTTTGTACGTATTAAGTGAAATAGTCTGTTAAAACACTTGTGTATAAACTGCAAGGCTTTTACAATCCTCGCCTTATTTTAATAGACTTCAAGCGACGCCTCGTATGTGCCGCCACTGATAAGGAAAAAACATGCCTGTTATCACTCTCCCTGATGGTTCTCAACGTTCTTTTGAACAAGCTGTATCTGTAATGGATGTTGCGTTAGATATTGGCCCTGGTCTTGCTAAAGCGACTATTGCTGGCCGTATCGACGGAAACCTTGTTGATGCATGTGAATTAATTACCCAAGACGCCTCTTTACAACTTATCACCAGTAAAGATAGCGAAGGTCTTGAGATCATTCGTCACTCATGTGCACATTTATTAGGGCATGCAATAAAGCAGTTATACCCAAATGTAAAAATGGCTATCGGTCCAACGATCGAAAATGGCTTTTATTATGACATTGACCTTGATGTATCAATTACTGAAGATGATTTAGTTAAGCTTGAAAAACGCATGACTGAATTAGCACGTACGGGTTATGAAGTTGTTAAGAAAACCGGTTCTTGGCAAGATGCTTATGACGCCTTTACAGAACGTGGTGAAACATACAAGTTAGCTATTCTTGATGAAAACATCGAGAAAACAGATACACCAGCTTTATATCATCATCAAGAATACATTGATATGTGTCGTGGTCCTCATGTACCAAGCATGCGTCATTGTCATCATTTTAAATTAATGAAAGTTGCGGGTGCCTATTGGCGTGGCGATTCAGACAACAAAATGTTGCAACGTATCTATGGCACAGCATGGGCGGATAAAAAGCAACTTAAAGCTTATATAGTGCGTTTAGCTGAAGCTGAAAAGCGTGATCATCGTAAAATTGGTAAAACATTAGATTTATTCCATTGGCAAGAAGAAGCGCCAGGTATGGTGTTTTGGCATAACGATGGTTGGACTATTTATACTGAGTTAGAAAAATTTATTCGTGAAAAGTTACACGAGTATGATTACGACGAAGTTAAAGCGCCAATGATGATGGATAGAAGTCTTTGGGAAAAATCAGGTCACTGGGACAAATATGCCGATGGCATGTTTACTACTACCTCTGAAAAGCGTGAATACGCAATTAAACCAATGAACTGCCCAGGTCATGTGCAAATATTTAACCAAGGTTTGAAATCGTACCGCGATTTACCATTACGTATTGCTGAATTTGGTTGCTGTCATCGTAATGAACCGTCGGGTTCTTTACACGGCTTAATGCGGGTTCGTGGCTTTACCCAAGATGATGCCCATATTTTTTGTATGGAATCACAAGTACAAGCTGAAGTAACTAAATGTATTGAAATGGTCTATGACGTTTACGGTTCTTTCGGTTTTGAAGACATAGTGGTAAAACTGTCAACTCGCCCAGAAAATCGTATTGGCAGTGATGAAATTTGGGATAAAGCTGAAGCAGGTCTTGCTCAAGCTTTAACCGATAGTGATATTAAATTTGAATACCTACCAGGTGAAGGTGCTTTTTACGGTCCTAAAATTGAATTTACTTTAATGGATTGTTTAGGTCGTGCTTGGCAATGTGGTACTGTGCAATTAGATTTTGCTTTACCAGAGCGTTTAGGGGCAACTTATGTTGGTGAAGACAACGAAAGATATATTCCGGTAATGATCCACAGAGCTATTTTAGGATCATTAGAGCGTTTTATTGGTATTTTAATCGAAGAGTTCACTGGAAAATTTCCAACCTGGTTATCGCCAATTCAAGCAACAATTATGAATATTACCGACAAACAGGGTGAATATTGTGAAAAAGTTGTTAAAAAACTAAAAGAAAATGGATTTAGAGCAAAACTAGACTTGAGAAATGAGAAGATAGGCTTTAAAATCCGCGAGCACACTTTAAAGAGAGTTCCTTACCTTTTAGTTGTCGGTGACAAAGAAATGGAAGCAGGTGAAATTTCAATCAGAACTCGAAGTGGTGAAGATTTAGGTAAAATGTCTGTTGATGACTTTATCGCTAAGTTAAGCGAAGAAGTAAAAACACGGGCATAAATACAGTTTTAAGCTGAAAGTGTCATATTTAGAGTGAACTTGGCACTTTAAACAAATAATGGTTATTTAATTTACACAGTTTTGTAACTTAGATAGCCGGTATTTAGCTCTATTTCTAGGCGGAGGCGCGGAGTTGACGAACGTCAATGAGCACTGACAACAACGAAGTAGAACTAAATAACAAATATATAAGTCAACAAAAAGAGTTTCTGTAGGAGGAACATGGCTATTAAAGGTGGACAACGAGGCGGGCAAAAAGAGCCAGCACATCGTTTAAATGAGTTAATCACAGGTATTGCTGACAACGAAGTTCGTTTAATTAAATTCGATGGAGAGCCAGGTGGCATTGTTTCATTGGATGAAGCATTTGACCAAGCTGATGAAGCTGGTGTAGATCTTGTTGAAATTAGCCCTACCGCTAAACCTCCCGTTTGTCGCGTCATGGATTACGGTAAGTTTATCTATGAAAAAGCTAAAGAGCAGAAAGAACAACGTAAAAACCAGAAACAAATACAGGTAAAGGAAATTAAATTCCGTCCTGGTACAGATGAAGGCGATTATCAGGTGAAATTACGTAACCTGAAACGCTTTTTAGAAGGCGGCGACAAGGTCAAGGTTACATTACGTTTCCGTGGCCGTGAAATGGCCCACCAAGAGCTCGGTTTACAACTTTTAACGCGTGTTAAAAACGATTTAGAAGAGTTAGCCGTTCTTGAATTCTTTCCGCGTAGAGCAGAAGGACGTCAAATGGTGATGGTCTTAGCCCCTAAAAATAGATAATCTTTGGTTTGACAAGTAATTAGTACAGTATCGAAATTCGAGCAATTGAGTTTCGAGTGGTGTGCTAATTCACCAATTTTATCTTTACGCTGGTAGTACAGGCTTGCAAGTAAATTGATTGTTCGCGCTTTATTGTGAGAAAAATTAGTTTCGCCCTCGCTACTTAATATTTGGCATATACCTACCTATTATAGGTAAAGGTATAAATTTGAGAGTTATTCACATGCCTAAAATGAAAACCAATAAAGGTGCTGCAAAGCGCTTTAAAAAAACAGCTAATGGCTACAAGTTCAAACAAGCTGGCTTACGTCATATTTTGACTAAACGCCGTACTAAAGTTAAGCGTCATTTACGTGCTAAATGTATGATCGCTGCAGCTGACATTAAGTCAGTTAAAAAACTTTTACGTCACGGTTAATAGGAGAAATAGAAAATGGCAAGAGTAAAACGTGGTGTACAAGCTCGTGCACGTCATAAAAAAGTATTAAAACAAGCTAAAGGTTATTACGGAGCACGTAGTCGTGTTTATCGTGTTGCTTTTCAAGCTGTAACTAAAGCTGGCCAATACGCTTACCGTGACCGTCGTCAACGTAAACGTCAATTCCGTCAACTTTGGATTGCTCGTATTAATGCGGCAGCTCGTCAAAATGGTTTATCTTACAGCCGTTTCATTAATGGTCTTAAAAAGGCTTCTATTGAAATCGATCGTAAGATCCTAGCTGATATCGCAGTATATGACAAAGCAGCATTCACATTCTTAGTTGAAAAAGCACAAGCTTCTTTAGCAGCATAAGAATTGAAACGTTGTAATTGAGAAAAGGACGCATTTAGCGTCCTTTTCTTTTTTTAATCATTCTAACTTGCTCTTTAACTTACTTTCTGCGTTTTAAAGTACTCACTAATAGTCATTAGCTCCGTGCTTTAACCTTGAAATTAAGCTAAATATCTTCGTCATAATATATTAAAAAGATTTTATTAATTATACCGAATATTATTTTATTTTAGTTTAAAAGACTAAACCACAGATACTATTCGCTACAATTATTTTAATCTAAAAATTAAGGTCTAACACCATGAATCTAGCTGATAAAGTTTTAGCGGTAAATAACGATTTACCTATCCGCACTGATGATCCTGTGCATAGTGGCAAAGTACGTTCTGTTTATTGGTTGACCGACGCTGATAGCAAACGATTAATTCAAGAAAAAGGCTATGATGTTGCTAGCGATACGCCATTAGCCATCATGGTGATTAGCGATCGTATTTCTGCTTTCGATTGTATTTGGCAAGGTGAGGGCGGTATGAAAGGTGTTCCGGGTAAAGGCGCCGCGCTTAATGCGATTTCTAACCATTGGTTTAAATTATTTAAAGAACAAGGTCTTGCTGATAGCCATATCCTTGATATTCCACATCCATTTGTATGGATTGTACAAAAAGCAAAACCTGTAATGATTGAAGCGATTTGTCGCCAATATATTACCGGTTCAATGTGGCGAAGTTATGTAAAAGGCGAACGTGAGTTTTGTGGTATTGAATTACCAGAAGGTTTAGAAAAAGACAGTAAGCTAACTGAGCTTTTACAAACACCGTCAACAAAAGGTGTATTGACAGGTATCCCTGGTGTTCCTGCGGTAGACGACGTTAATATTACCCGTAAAAATATTGAAGATAACTTTGAAGCGTTCAACTTTAAATCTATTGACGATATTACTTTATATGAAAAGTTGTTAACTGAAGGTTATGACGTTATTTCAAGTGAACTGGCAAAACTTGATCAAATTTTTGTTGATACAAAATTTGAGTTCGGTTATGTCAAAGATAAAGCTGGCAATGATAAACTTATTTATATGGACGAAGTAGGCACGCCTGATTCATCACGCATTTGGGATGGTGAACAATACCGCGGTGGTAAAGTGGTTGAAAACTCTAAAGAAGGCTTCCGCCAGTTACTATTAAACCATTTCCCTGATGCAGATATTTTATTAAATAAAGCACGTATGGATGAGCGTGAAGCGTTAGCACGTGATAATGCTTTACCTGAAGCCGTATTAATGAATGTTTCTAAAACTTATATCGATATCGCAGAGAAAATCACCGGTGAAAAAATAGTACTGAGTGACAATCCAAAAGCAGAAGTAATTGAAATTTTACGTGAGCAATATCAGTTAATTGATTGATATTCACTCTAACGTATTTTTAAACCTACGCAAGATGTAGTCGTTCAAAGGCTGTTATTACTGAGTGATAACAGCCTTTACTTATTGGGCCATTTAAAGCCAAATTGCTCTAGTTCACTGTTATGCTCATCTGCATTTTTAAGTTTGATTACTTTAGCGCCTTTAAACTTTGTTAGCGGAAAAGCATGTTTTGTTAACGGGTGGTGCTTCATATAGTGATAGAGTGCACCAGTGTTATTTAGCCTTGTTAAACCTAAGGTTAGTCTATTAGCCAATTTATTATTGTTAGCATTGACAAAGAAATTCATTTTCAGAGAATATTGAATAATTAAGTCTTGGTAGAATATCAGGTTAGGGAAGCTTTCTTGTACTATATCAAGCTCAGCTTGCCCTTCAAAAATGCTTAAGGGCAGGTAGTCACAGCGTTGTAATGCCACCATCTGTAACATGGCATCAAAATGGCCAACACGATAAACAGTTAAGCCGCTCTGTTCTAAAATATCAGCATCAGGCCAATGCGCTCCTTGGCAAGCAATAGCTCCGCTTAACTCTGATAAATTATTGTATGAAGCGAATTTTTCTTTATCTTGGTGGCGAATAATCATGCCACGCCAACCTAAACCGCCTTTGAACAAGGGAAAATGAATTTTCAATAGTTCGGCGTCGCGTTTTTTTGAGTCTCCTGCCCATAGCACGTCATAAAACTGACCGGCAGCTAGTAGTTTTAACATGCGTTCTTGACCGGGTTGAGGTATTGTTTTTACAATTGCTTTACCGTACTCAGTTGTCGTTTCATTGAGCGCTAGCCGTAATAACCCGATAAAGTAGTCATGACTGGCATCATCCGGCTTTTGTTTTCCAACGGTGTGAATAGTAATAATGGCGAAGCTGTTACTGGAGAATGCTAGTAAAAGAACTAAGGTAATTAATTTCAAAGGATATTACCGATAAATTGATTCTATCGGTAATTATAGTGCATATTTTAAACTATTATTTTTTGCCTCCATTTTTTATAATTGCACGAGCCATCGCATCAGCGATATAACCTGTAGGTTTATTTTCGGTTTTGGCTTTAGCAAAAACAGTAAGCAATGTATGGTATATCTCTTCTACTTTTTTGGTTGCTTCTTTTTTGTTATAATTTTCTTCAAAAGAGATATTAATAATGCCGCCAGCATTAATTACATAATCTGGTGCATATAAAATACCGTTATCTACCAGTGCTTGATCATGGCGGGGCTCTGCAAGCTGGTTATTCGCACAACCTGCAATAATGCTCGCTTTTAAACGACTAATGGTATCATCGTTAATGCTGGCGCCAAGTGCACAAGGGGCGTACACGTCGACATCCTGATCAACTATTTCATCTAAACCGACAATGGTAGCACCAAGTTCAGTTGCGGCTTTATCAAGCGCTACTTGATTGATGTCGGTGACAAATAGTTTAGCGCCTGCTTTATGTAAGTATTCACATAGACCATAACCAACACTACCTAAGCCCTGTACCGCCACACTGAGACCGGTTAAGCTGTCGAGGTTAAGTTTATGCTTCACTGAAGCCTTTATGCCTAAAAATGTTCCTAAGGCAGTAAAAGGGCCGGGGTCACCACTTTTGTTTATTGTACCGGTTACAAAAGGAGTAACAGTGTTAGCAATAGCAATATCAGCGGTGGTTATATTGACATCTTCTGCACTTAAATAGCGGCCATTTAAGCCATTTAACGCTTCACCAAAGGCTTTGAATAAATTTTCTGACTTTATCGTTTTAGCATCACCGATAATAACTGATTTGCCACCACCCATACTTAGGCCAGCCATAGCATTTTTATAAGTCATACCTTTTGATAAACGTAATGCATCAATGAGTGCTTCTTCATCACTTACGTAGTCCCATAATCTACAACCACCGACTGCGGGACCTAATTTTGTACTGTGTATAGCGATAATCGCTTTAAGTCCAGATGCTTCATCACTGCAAAAAACAACTTGCTCGTGATTATCAAAATCTGCTAAATCAAAAAAAGCCATGCCGAAAATTCTCCACTTCATTATACGAATAGTTAATACTAATTAAGCAAACCTTATCATTTCGTTTTTGGGCAAACTAGTCGAGGTATAATAATTATGGTCGAATGAGATAGGTGAAAGTGTTCAGATATAGGTACAGATGAATGATAGTGCGATTCGTTGATATTCCATTAATAACGTCAAAAAGTAAATTATTCTCTTTGTTTGTGCCGAGTAACTTTAGTTATTCTATGTATGATTTTTTGGTTGTGCTCATGATCATTTGATTGGTAAATTCTAACTTGATTTCGACCATTATGTTTTGAGTAATAAAGTGCATGATCTGCGTGACTGATCATTTGGTTATATTCTACTAAGGAACTATTATCAGTTAAACCAATACTAATTGTCAGCGTTAAGTCTTGTGCAATGGAAGAAAAATCACTTTGTTCTACTGTTGTACGGATTAGCTCACAGAAATGTACTGACTGTTCTTTATTAGCTGAAATGAGTAACGTAAATTCTTCACCGCCCCAGCGAGCAAGTTTAACTTGTTGCGAACAATGAGGTAATAACCCCAATAAGATATTTGCTAAGCTTTTAATTACCTGATCGCCAACAATGTGCGAATAGGTGTCGTTTACTGCTTTAAAGTAGTCAATATCAATAATCGCTAGTGATAATGGGTTTGAGTGCTCTTGTGCTTTTTTAAAGTCGCTGTCACACCATTCATCAAAAGCGCGCCTATTAGGTAGGCCTGTTAATTGGTCATGTATCGCTTGATAGGCAAATAACGCTGTTTGATCTTTTAAGTCTTGTGTTTGTTTGGCAACTAAACGCTTTAATCTTTCTTCATTCTTTTGAATAACAAGAATTCGATAGCGATAAAATAGATAAAGTAAAGAAAACGATAACGCAATAATAAATAACTTAAATAATGGTGTTTGCCAAAAATGAAAAGGAATAGTAAAGGTTAACCTTGCTTCTTGATTTTGCCATTTACCATTAGGGTATTTTGCTCGCATTTTAAAGGTATAATTACCTGGAGGAAGGTTGGTAAATTCAGTGTATGTTTGACTATTCTTATTTATCCAGTTGCTATCAAAACCAACAAGTTGTGTCTGATATTGTATATTTTCAGGCATTAAAAAGCCTAACCCAGCATAATGAATAGTTATACGCGACGAGCCAGCTAACAAGTTAATATGGCTAAGTATATGTTGGTTTTCTTTAAATGTTAGTGAATGCTCTTTATTATCGACAATAAATTGCTCAATAAGTACTGGTAATTCTCTTTCTGCCATTATTTGTAATCGTTGATGGGTAACTTGGCTTACCCCTTTTGCGGTAGCAAACCAGATACTACCATCGTTATGGAGTGTTGCTGCGGGTGTTGAACCACCATTTGCTTGTGAACTTAATAAGCCAACACCTTCAGCAAATATTTCAAAGTCTATTACTTCATTTTGATTGGCGATCACGTTATTGATTTGCTCTCGTGTAACCTTAATAATTCCTCGGTTGCTGCTTAGCCAAAATGTATCATTATTGTCGATAATCACCTGAAAAATTTTATCTATTGGTAAACCATTTTTTCGACTGATTGCTTTAATATCATTGGTATTTAAATCGATCTGTATTAGCCCTCGGTCAGTAGCTAACCAAATAACATCGTCCTCAACATTAAAACCAAAAGCATATTCAGCATTAAACCCTTCATTAAGACGATAAGTTTGTAAGATACCATTTTGATAGGAAACAACACCTATACCAGTGCCAATCCAAATTCGTCCATCGGCATCTTCAGTTAAAGCCATAATAAAATTATTGGGCAAACCAGTTTGCTTATTAAATTGGCTAATCACGCCGTTTTTGGTAATTCTAACAAGCCCTGAGGCTGTGCCAACCCAAGTATTTTCTTTAGAGTCAAATAATAATGATCTAACCTCATTACTGGGTAAACCATATTTTTTATTGAGAAAAGGCTCCATCGTATTGCCGACTACTTTATAAACGCCACTATTGTAAGTTCCTACTAGAATTTGGCCATCTCTTTTTTGCGCCAAGCTTAAAATAGACTTTACTGAAGTGGTCTTTTTTGAGCTTATCGTTGCAGGTAAAATCGAATGTACGGTTTTTCCTTGTATTTTATTTAACCCTTTACTACTACCAACCCATAAGCTGCCATCACTATGAGCTAGAACTGTTCTTACGTAATTTCCGGCTAAACCTTGCTCTGAGGTTAGCGTGATAAAAGGAGCCTCTCTTAAGCGAAATAGACCACTGCTAGTACCTACCCAAATACTATCCTCTTTGTCCTGATAAAGTGAAGATATACGATTATTAGGTAGCCCTTTATTATCATCTAATTTTTCTATGCCGTGATCACTGAAACGAAAAAGACCATGCTTTTGCGTACCAAGCCATATATCATTATTTTTATCTTCCAATAAACTGCTAACTGCTTCTTGTGATAAATCTTGATGAAGTGGAGTAAAATGACCATTGTTGAGAACAAAAGCACCTTGTTCGGTACCTACAATAAGTTGATTTTTACTGGTAAGAAGTAATGAGTATACTGGCTTGTCAGGTAAACCAAAGTGTTCATCAAAATGACTTACGAGTGTTTTATTTTTTACTGAAAACAAACCATTATTGGTAGCTACCCATAAAGTGTTTTCTGCATCAATAAGTAGTTTAAATGCTCTTAGGTTACCTATTACAGTTTCATCATGTTTTGTTGTAACATTTCTATAGACAAGACCTTTGCCTTCCAAGGCTAGCCAGAGGTTCTGTTTGTCATCAAAAATAGCATGATTAACCATAGTTGACGCGTTATATTGAGGTTGCCATTCTCTTTTTGTACGAACGGATATACCCCCTCTAGCTCCCGAAACTAATAGTTCTCCGTTTTGAGTCGCGGTTAAGCTTTTTATTGCAGAATCAGGTAAGTCTGCTTTTGAACCGCGAGTGAATAGTTTAAATTCTCTGCCATTGAAACGGGCAAAACCTTCCCATGTCGCTACCCACAAATAGCCATCATTTGTTTGTGCAAAAGCATTAATACCGTTATGAGGTAGGCCATCACGAGTGTCCCATGTTTGGGTAAAATAATCGTCTAAAGGTAGAGGAACTCTCTTTGATGCGTGGCTATAAAAAGGTAATAAAACTATAATTATAAAAATTAGTTTTATTAAAGAAATGAGTTTCAAATTCATACGGCTCTAGTTAGAACGGGTCTTTTAATATTTTATTGATAACCCATTGTCCATCATCTAATTGTACTAGTGAAATACGTTTAACGTCTTTTAAACGATTATCTTGATAATACCCATCAAAATATAAAGTTATTGTTGCTTTCTTTTTAAATTGTTTTCTAAGTTTTACACCGCTGTCGTCAGGTTTTACCTCAACCTTGTCAAAAGACATATTAAATAGGTGGCGTGCAACCGCTTGCGGAGATCGATAGTGTAATATTAGACGAGATAATTTTGCATCACAAACAGAAGCTGCTTTTTGGACATTTTTTTCGTTGTACAGCGCATCAAAAAAGGCGACAGCAACTAATTCTGGGTTATCTATTTTAGTGATTTCTTCTTTGTTATCATTGCAAGCACTAACAAGGAAAAGGGTAAATAAAATTAGAAAATTAATTTTAGACATAACAAAGGTAATAGCATTTAAATTTAATAGAGTTCATTTAAGCATAACTTAAATTGAGAAATAACAACACTATCTTTTATCGACAATAAAAAAGGTGCCTAAGCACCTTTTTTAATCACGAATAGTAATGTCTAAGTTATTGTACTAGCTCTTTATCCGAAAAGCTGTCACTGAACAAAGCGCTAGATAAATAACGTTCTGCAGAGCTAGGTAAAATAGCGACAATTACTTTACCTGAATTTTCAGGAAGCTCAGCAAGACGCTTAGCGGCGACTATTGCTGCACCAGATGAAATACCGGCAAGAATACCTTCTTCTTTCATTAAGCGATGTGACATTTCCATTGAATCATCGTTTGATACTTGCTCAACACCATCAACCATCTCTAAATCAAGGTTACCAGGTATAAAGCCAGCGCCGATGCCTTGAATTTTATGCGGTCCGGGTTTTAACTCTTTACCAGCTAATTTTTGACTAATTACTGGTGAGTCTGTAGGTTCAACAGCAATACTGCTTATCGCTTTTCCTTGCGTTAATTTTAAGTAACGGCTGGTACCCGTAATTGTGCCACCAGTGCCAACACCAGCAATTAAAATATCTATTTTTCCGTCAGTATCACGCCAAATTTCAGGGCCTGTAGTTTTCTCATGAATAGCTGGGTTTGCAGGGTTATCAAACTGGCCTAACAATACATATTTTTCAGGATCTGAATCTTTAATTTCTTGTGCTCTTGCAATGGCACCATTCATTCCTTTAGCACCGTCAGTTAGCTCTACTTTTGCGCCAAGGGCTGAAAGTAATTTACGACGTTCTAAACTCATGGTACTTGGCATCGTCAAGGTAATGCCATAACCACGGGCAGCAGCAACAAAGGCAAGGGCAATACCAGTATTACCACTCGTAGGCTCTACAATTTCCTTCCCTTGAGTTAATAGGCCTTTTTCTTCCGCATCCCAAACCATGCTTGCGCCTATACGACACTTAACACTGAAACTTGGATTTCTAGCTTCTATTTTTGCATACACTGTTGCAGTAGGTGTACCATCACTATTTTTACTAGCAATTATACGGTTAAGTTTTACCAAAGGTGTATTACCAATGGAGGTTGAGTTATCTTCAAATACGTTAGACATGGTGAAATCCTATGGGCTATTTTGAACTCACTTGAGTATACTTGTAAGATTAGTCTCTTATAGCAAAAAAAGAAGTGATATTTTGTTATAACTTATATGCATTTATGGAATAAACAAATACTTTTCTAGTACTTTTCATAAAATAATAATCATAAATTTTTAGGAAATGAATATGAGCGCTTTTCAAGGCACCAGTAATTATATCGCCTCAAACGAGTTACAGTTAGCAGTCAATGCGGCTATTGCTCTTGAGCGACCTTTATTAATAAAAGGGGAGCCGGGTACAGGTAAAACCATGCTAGCTGAAGAACTAGCGGCTAGTTTAGGTGTTGAACTTATTCCTTGGCATATAAAATCTACAACAAAAGCACAGCAAGGCTTATATGAATATGATGCAGTGTCTCGTTTAAGAGATAGCCAACTAGGTGATGAGAAAGTAAAAGATATTGGAAACTATATTATTAAGGGTAAATTGTGGCATGCATTTACCAGTGATAATCGTCCGGTCTTGTTGATTGATGAAATTGATAAAGCTGATATAGAGTTCCCTAATGATTTGCTGTTAGAGCTAGATAAAATGGAGTTTTTTGTTTACGAGACCCAAGAAAAAGTTGTCGCTAAACAAAGACCTATTATTATTATTACGTCAAATAATGAAAAAGAATTACCCGATGCTTTTTTACGTCGCTGCTTTTTTCATTATATTCGTTTCCCAGAAAAAACCGAGATGCAAGCGATTGTTGATGTTCATTTCCCTAAGATTAAACAAAAATTATTAGATGAAGCACTGGCGTTATTTTTTGATTTACGTGAGGTGCCTGGTTTAAAGAAAAAACCATCAACGTCAGAATTAATTGATTGGTTAAAACTATTGCTTGCTGAAGACATTTCTCCGGAGGTGTTACACGATACACGGCAGAAAAAAGTTATTCCGCCATTACATGGTGCATTATTAAAAAATGAGCAGGATGTGCATTTGTTTGAAAAGCTTGCTTTTATGCATCGCGGCCATCGCTAGGGTATATGTTAAAAAATAAAGAGCAAAGTAATGTTAATTGATTTTTTTTGTAAGGTACGTGACTACAAAGTACCTTGTACGCTGCGAGAATTACTTGATTTAATTCGTGCCTTAGAGCGAGGTGTAGTGTTTGCTAGTATTGATGATTTTTATAGTGTCAGTCGTACTATATTAGTTAAAGATGAAGCCCATTTTGATAAGTTTGATCGTGCTTTTGCTGAATACTTTAAAGGTGTTGCCAGCCTTGAATTAGATTTATCAGAAATACCGGAAGATTGGCTTAAAAAGCATTTTGAAAAACAGCTGAGCGCCGAAGAAAAAGCTAAAATTAAAGCCTTGGGTGGTTTAGATAAGCTAATGGAAACATTAGCTGAACGTTTGAAAGAGCAAGAAAAGCGTCATCAAGGGGGTAACAAATGGATTGGTACTGGCGGTACTTCCCCCTTTGGTGCCTATGGTTATAATCCCGAAGGTGTACGAATAGGGCAAGATGAGTCAAGACATCGTCGCGCCACTAAAGTTTGGGATAAACGTGAATTTAAAAATCTAGATGCAAATGTTGAAATAGGCACGCGTAATCTCAAAGTAGCTTTGCGTAAGCTACGTCAATTCGCACGTACTGGCAGTAGTGAAGAATTAGCACTTGATGACACTATTGCGGCGACCGCGCGTAATGCAGGCTATCTTGATATTAAAATGAAGCCTGTGCGTCACAATGCGATTAAAGTGTTAATGTTTTTTGACATTGGCGGCTCAATGGACGATCACATTAAGGTATGTGAACAGCTATTTTCGGCAATACATGGCGAATTTAAACA
>Ga0209292_1002867_pt1 | contig 19442 bp, 13 predicted proteins | sample GOMGulsemesocosm_2_FD_184634 | JGI IMG/M metagenome (GOLD analysis project Ga0209292, IMG submission 184634) | Methane-oxidizing microbial communities from mesocosms in the Gulf of Mexico - GOM9C Gulf of Mexico (SPAdes) (version 2) | ecosystem: Environmental > Aquatic > Marine > Cold seeps... | reverse complement strand
CATTTCAGCAAACCCACTTTAAAGATGTAATAAAGCTCAACCTTTTAGTACCCATTCAATACCCAATAGAACTAACAAACCATAATAAACACTAACACAACCTAACGCTAAACTATTAATAATATTGTAAATCATTGTTTTTACCAATCATTAAATAGGGGTCGATTCCCCCCGCTCCACCAAAAAAAGACCTTTTTAATCCATTAGTTATACCTAGTAACTTTTAGATTTGGCCATAAATAGTCCACTATTTATGAAAAAAAACCGCTTAATTGCGGTTTTTTTATAACTAAAATTTGTGATACCCCGCTTTTATTGACCTACCGCGAACAAAACACAAAATCACTTAACTATCGATCAACCAACACACAAACCCGAACGCCCAACCTCAAATATTACCCTTTATAATCGATGGGGTGAAGAGGCTTTCATTTAAACACCAAAAAGATACCCTTCAGGTTAATTTGATATAAACTCTTCTTAACATTAACGCTCGCAAGAGTTGCAGCTATTGCCGCCAAACTGCGATCATTAGCAATGGTAAATCTTTAGTCCTTTGCACCATTAGATGCTGCTGTAGCCTCTTGATAAACTGTATAGTGGCCTTTACCAATACTTTTTGCTTTGTACATAGCCTCATCAGCTTCATTGATATATTGCTGTGGGATTTTATTATTTGAAAATACCGAAACCCCTATACTCACATTAATATTTATTAGGTCTTCCTCATAAATATAGGGGGCTGAAATAGACGAAATAATTTTACTCGCAATATGCGGGATAGTAACAGAGGGTTCACGAACATCATTATTAATTACTAAAAACTCATCCCCACCTAAACGAATGATTGTATCGTTTTTTCTTAGAACGAGTATAAGCCTTTTAGCAACCTCTTTTAATATATTGTCACCTACACTGTGGCCAAAAGAGTCATTTACTTGCTTGAAACCATCAAGATCTAAAAACATCACACACATTGATTTATTATGTCTTTCTGCTGAATAAATAGCTTGTTGAATCCTATCGCTTGTTAACCTCCTAGACGGTAAGTTTGTTAAAGGATCATAGTCTGCCTGATTTTTAAGATCTTTATAGTTATTAACTTTTTCAGTAACATCACTTAATAAACAAATTATTGAAGAAACGTCCCCATTTTCATCAATTACAGGGCTAAAATAACATTTACATTTAATATTTTTCTCTTGTTTAGTTTTAAAAGTAAAAATGTTCATCTTCTTATCATCATAATTGACCATACGTCCCCAAAAGGCATTAAAGTTTGAATATTTTTCTGATAATAAGATCAAGTCTCCTAAGGTTTTACTTCTTAATTCTAAACAAGTATAACCAAAGAGTTCTTCTGTCATAGCATTGCCAATTTTAATATTTAATGACTTATCAAATTCTAAAAAAGCTATTGGAAGGTTATCTATAGAAAGAGGGATTTTTATTATTCGACTGTGATTAGTTTTGCTGCTAACTTTCCGTGAATAATTTTTAAAGAGTATATAAACAATAATAAAAATTAATGCTATACCAATTTGTAATTGTAATATAAGGCAGTACCCTCATAATTATTAAAGCAATGTTATTGAAATATAGTACAACAAATGGGGCTTGTATAATAAGTTTTAGTGCTGAGCTTATAATGTCCGTGCACGACCCAAGAAGACCTCAAACTTTTCAATTCGTTAGATCAACTATGCGTATTTTATTAGCCTTAAAATTTTTTTAAAAACCTCCCTACTCTCAAGCTCCTTATATTCAACAAATGCTAAGGAGCATAAAGAACCATACCCATATTACTAAACGGGGAAATATTTCAAACATAAAACGGCTGCACATTGGCAGCTATTTAATAACGAAATAATGATTTACTAGGTTAATGCAGGAATCTTTTTTTGTCTTCTTTCAGTGAAATAAAGCTAACGTTTAAAATACAAAAAAGAACACATGCTGGTACAAAATGCTAACTAGATTAACTACCCAGTATTTTAAGTGGTAATGACAAGGCACCATTTCCCGTTTGACCAACAAACCAAATAATGGCGCTTAAGCCACCTAAGGTAATTATGTACCACAAGGCAGATACAATTTGGGCATAACGGTTAAGTGGTAATAGCTCACTTAGGTGTCTACGTTTATATTCAAAGAATATTTCAATACTACCAATGGCAAGTAAAAAACCTAACAGCGCTAAACCAAAGTGATAACTAATATAAACACCTAACGCTGCTCCCAATACACAAGCGGCTAAACCAACACGAGAGTTAATTGAAAAAGCGATGCTTTTAAGCACGTGCCCGCCATCTAAAGGCAGTACCGGTAACATATTAAATAAATTGAGCAGCGCATTAAATACCGCTAAGCCTGCGAGTATTTCTATATCAGTAATCCAATAGCCAACCAAACAGGCAATAGACAATATCAAACCGAAGAATGGCCCCATTATTGAAATAACAATATCTTGCCAGCGCGTATTAATTTTGTCATCGCTCAGCGCTAATCCGCCCACAAAGGGAATGAGGTATATACCTTTAGTTTTTAATCCAAAATACTTCATGGCCTTTATATGACCATATTCATGAAAGACAAGACAAAGTATCAACGCAATTGCAAACTCAATAGAGAATAACCAGCTATAAGCCGCCAAGCTGCCCGCAGCAAACAAAACTTTAATAACCTTAGCACTTTTCAATAACTTCAAACCAAGGCCTGCCATACCAATTAAACTAAATTTAAATGGTTGCTTTTTATCTTGGCTGACTTCACGTTGCTCTATATTTTTTTCATTTAAGGTATTTTCATGCAGCAGTTCATCATTGATTAAAAGTTGAAATTGCAATTCAAAGGGCTGCCAATTCAATGAACCATTAAGTTCAACTCGCAACTCACCTTGCTCACTTTGTAAGGGGAATTGATGTGAAAAGTTATCACTGCCAGTACTGGCATCAATTTGCGAGACACATTGTTCATCCCAAAATAGTTGTTGCCAGCCAGCCATTGAACCTTCTAATCGTAGTGTTTTGCCTAAACACTCTATTTCTAATAATTGCACTTTATAAACTCAATAATAAATCCTTGCCCGATTATCACTATATTTGTTGATGCCGCAAGATTTATCGAAGGTTATTATTAATAAAGCCTTAATACTTTCAGATTGTTCGGTAAGCTTCGCTCGCTGGTAAGTATAAAAAGCTAGGTTTATCACTTACCCACTATTGATGAACATCCTAAGACCCCCTAATTTCTGAATTGTCTTTATCAGCGACTAATTGAGCATACTCAAGCCTGGTTTCTGCGGTGAAATAAATATTGTTTTTCTTTTCATTCTTTCACCTAAAGTCTGATCAGGTACATGGTAATACTGCTAATGAAGTAGCTAGATAAATTATTCCAATACAATGGTTAAAACGTGTGCTAACATCCTAAAAAATTAAATAAAACTCATAATTTACGGAGAAATAGTGTGACAATAAACAAGTTTTTAAAAAATGGAGTAGTGGCAGCCATAATAACAATATCTGGGGGGGCTGTTATGCCTTCTCATGCTTTTGCGGAGTATTCATGTTCTTCATCAGATCCAGTGTGCGAAGCCACAGGGCAATTGACTGATGTGTACTTGGAAGATCCTGAGTTTCCTCAAGGTACAAATGGCGAAGAATTTGCTTGGTCAAATGATGTAGGAGGAAATCATGCCTTGCTAGCTTTGGGGGTTCATACAATAACTTGGACACTTAAAGAAAATGCTAATGACACAGTAGCACATACTGAAACGCAAACAATAACTGTTGTCGATACGACTCCACCATATTTTCAGTACGGCTCTGAGTTATTAATACATGCTCATGGAGTTTATACAACAATAACTCTTGATATGTTTAGTGATATAATAGAAGTTTTTGACAATGTAGATGAGGATGTTGAATTCACTTTACTACAAGAATACAGATTAACATCAGGATACAACGAAATTACTTTGGTCGCTACAGATGATAGTGGTAACACAAGCGAAGAGACTATAGGTGTTGGCATTAATCCACTAGTTAGTTTTGGAGATGATCAGGTAGCGTTAATTGGTAATATCGTTGAAATTCCATTCTTTTTCACTGGTGAATCATACCAACCTACGCTAGTTGTTCTTGAGTTTTCTGGCAGCGTTATTGATAAAGGATTCAGCCCTGCACCTGATGATACTATATTTCAAATGCCTGCACCAAACACGCTAGGTGGCATGTTATCGTTTGATATTACAACAGAGACTGAATTAGATAGCAGTGACACCCTTATCGTTACTTTCACTCAATATGATGAAGATCACAATTCTTATAATAATGCTAACAAACCTGTAGATGCTAATGATCAACTTGTCATCACCTTTACTGATCAAAATGTTGCGCCAAGTGTTGAACTAACAGCAAATCTTGCTTCAGGTGATATTTGCGCTATTGTCCCTCAATCGAAATCTGCTTCGCAGTCAAAATCTGCTCGGATCGGCTGTGGGACTACAAGTCTAACAGGTACAGTATTTGAGAAAGATAGTACTAGTAATGTGACTATAGAGGCAAATGTCACTGATATAAATAATGATGATATTACATTTGAATGGACTGTTGCCGGTATTGAAAGGGCTGATTATGCTGTTCATAACGGTACGCTACAGTTTTCACCTAGTGACGCAACCGCTAATATTGTAACTGCGCATGTTATCGTAACTGAAGTAGGTACAGAAGAACTATTTCAAGCCAGTGCTGATATAGAGATAGTGTTAACAGGAGATACTCCACCATTAAATGGTGATGATACTGATGGTGATGGAATCTCTGATAGTGATGAGGGTTTCGACGATACTGATGGTGATGGCATCCCAGACTATTTAGATGATATTAATGCCAACCGCAACGTATTAGCAATTGGCGCAGACAATGATCCAATGCAAACAAAACCAGGTTTAACACTTAAACTAGGCTTAACTAAACGTGCTGCAGATGGATTTGGTGCTGCTGATGCATCGGTTAGTGAAGAGAATTTACAAACAAACGGTGATGATGGTGCTGCGCCAACATCAAATAATACTGTCGATGAGTACTCTACTCCTATTTCACCAATCGTTGATTTTGAAGTAACGGGTTTAGCTGAAGGCGAAAGTATACCAGTGGTCATTCCATTACCAAATGGTAGCTCATTACCACGAGATGCTGTTTACCGTAAATATACAGCAGAAAGTGGTTGGAAAAACTTTGTGTCTGATGCAAACAATAACCTTAGTTCAGCATCGCGCGATATCAGTGAACTTTGCCCAGCAGCAGACGACGATACTAGTTACTTCCATGGTTTAAATGCTGGTCACCAATGTGTTCGTATAACGATTGAAGATGGCGGACCTAATGATGCTGATAACACTATCAACGGTACTATCGTTGATCCGGGTGTTATCACAGTATTAGCGCCACCGGCTACGCCTACAACTCCGGCTCCAGAACCAATCACAACTACCACAACCACAACTACAACTACCTCAAGCGGCGGCGGTAGCACGGGTTTATTAACTTTATTGTTATTACCTCTTATATTTTTTAGAAAGATTAAAGCTAAAAAATAAAAAGTAAATATAACGAGTATAATTAAAAGGGAATGCTGGTCATTCCCTTTTTTGTGCGTGAAGATCGAGCATATTCGCCTGTTAATTTAAACTAAAGCCACTACCGCAACCAAAGTAACAGCGTCATGGTTAAGTGCGTAAGCATATATAGTCAGCTCCTCTTTCGAGTAATGGTTGAAGTGCTGAAAAACAGCTGATGTACCACTTGTTCACGAAACAACCGTTCGACAATACATCACCATTCAAAAAATTGAAGCCTGAAAATGGTGGCTCAATCCTGTTTTTATTCGAGAAAACCAAAGTGCTTTATGCTGATAAGAAAAAATTAATTGGGTATCTGATAGTGCTGGATACCATCGCTCTGGAGAAGTTAAAGATAAAACGAAGAAGTTGACTACTTTAATCGTTAACAAATATGAGTAAAATGGCAGTGAGCATTGTTATGTTCAACAAAACACCTTTCAATAAAAATATAACTATGTAAACTAGCGTTGTGATTATTCTAAGTTAAATCAAAGGATTGCTTACTAGCACCTTTACCATATCAATTATCAATTATCAATTATCAATTATCAATTATCAATTATCAATTATCAATTATCAATTATCAATTATCAATTATCAGGAATTCTAAAGTGAAAAAAATACTACCCCTATTGTTTGTGTCTTCTTTTATAGTATCGTGTGGAGGCGGTGGCGGAGAAAGTGAAGGAAACGAGAATGGCAATAATTCAAATATCGTTCATGATTTATCTAAAGCCCCTGCACTGAATGATTTATTTGTAAATATTCAAAATGAACTAGACAAAGGTGAGTTTGAAAAAACGGCCGATTATGAGACCAGACTCAACAATTATGTTCTGTCTTTAACTGATTACGTAGTGAGTGCGAAGGTGTTAACTTCATATGATGCTGATGCAGAAGAGCTTTATATTTATACGCTTCCTTATAGTTTTGGTGAGGGAGAGAAAGACAATGAGACACCATTTTACAATGGTTACACTGAAGTTAGCTTTCAAAATATAAGTGATCTATACAGCACTGTTAGCAGAGAAGCCCAAAACGCTTTCACTGGCGAGTATTTTACTCGGTATTACTACAACATAATTTCAGTATCACCAAGTGAAGCAGAAAAAATAATAGATGGGTTTATGGTTGAATACACCTTAGACTTTAACTTTTTACAAGTTTTAGCCTCAGATAACTATTGCATTAGCGCCTACTATACCCAATGTACAAACCAAGTATTTGCTAATGTGGTTTCATATAAGGTATATAACACTGTTAATAAGCAAGAGTATTATTAATAAAAACACTATAATAAAATCAATATATTGATTTTGCTGTTATTGTTAAAGTCCCGGCAGAAATGCCAGGGCTTTTTCAGTTGTAGCGAACTAAAATATAGAAATATAGAAGATAGCCATTCAAAATTTTCAATAAGCACCTTTACTGGTCGACATTGGGCAGAGTTACGCTTTCATTCTGGTGACTAAGCGGCGATTAACAGCGTCTCAAAAAATTAGGTTACTAAAATTAAGGCACAATAAAGCCTCTCAAGATATATATTGACGAAAACCCTATCGACTGCATAAAGCGCTGTATTGCTACCGACTAAACGCGTTTTTTAGCTAAACAGCTAATTTATCACTATTTTACCTTTATTTATAATTAGGCAGTATCCCTTCAATACCACTAAAAGAATTTAATAACAGTCTAATTCGCTCGGAAAATACGCTAACATTTAGTTGAGGTACACGAGTTAGATCAACTTGATAATTGTCATTTCGCCAATGCTTTTCAAATTCTGACTCTGCTAATGATTTATGAAGCGCTCGCGTATTTGCTGATATCTTAGCAATCGCCTTTATATCATTTTGCTGACTAAACCGGGCCACCTGAAAAAAAGTAAAGTGCTCATCTACATGCCGATCACTTAATCGAATCAACTCAGCCATCAAATGATAGCAAACTTCATTAAAAGTGAGTTTAGTTAATACCAAAACAAATAGTTGATTATGCTTAAGTTCGGGCAATTTTGTTGATGGCTCAATGAAAGCCTCTAGTTCAAGTAACCAATATTTATCATGCCTGTTTTCTATATTTAAAATATGGAAAGTCGCTTGATCATAACGAACACTGTCGAGCTCACGTTGAAGCTGTGACCACGACTTTTCCTGCTCTGCCCTTTTAAATTGTACCTTACTATTTACCAACATAGTCAAATCATGATGATTATTAAACGGTGTTGTTACTTTATTGAAAGCAGTTAAACGAAATAGTTCCCTTACCTCATGCTCCCTTGCTTTTTTTAAAGCGAGGAAGGCGGTTTGCACGATTTCTGAACTGGGTAGTTGTGGCTCTACTCGCCACCTACGCCCATAAACTATTTTTATACTTTCACCTTCAACACAAGAGACACTTTTATCATCCATTGTAGCGCCGGCATAGTTATCTGCACCAATAATCCCCACTTGTAAATAAATACCCTGATTATCTTGAGCGACAAAAATGGGATATCTGTCACAATATTCCACTTTTAAAATAAGCTCTTCAACACTGGCAATAGTATGTTGGTACTTAAGATAATGCTGAGGTATGCAAGCTCTACCGTTATCGAGTAGCGTTTGAGGCGCATTTTCAGCAGAAAACTCACCGTTTAATAATTGGACTTTTTTCATAGTGGCTACTAATTATGAGCTGCTAGTTACTAGATTTTTTGCTTTTATTTTTGTGCTTATTTTTGTACTTTCTTCCGTGAGTAAAGGTCTAACAAGTTTGCCACTTTCAACTCTTACTTTTAACGCTTTTAAGGTATCTGGTAAACCTGCTTCAAGTTTTCCGCGCATGACCAGCTTATGTAATAGTTTACCTACCAAGCTAAACCTTAACTCATAGCCAAACTCCACTTTAATGGTAGTTTTGTTTCCAGCTAGCTCAATGAGTGTCCAACGGCTTAAGCCTTTAGTTAATGGCCCTAAATCTGAAATAGAATAAGTAAAGCCTTTATTTTCTTGCCACTGCGTGATGATTTCATCTATAGCGCCAAAACCTTCAATTTTACAGTGCCTACCTGCACCTACTTGGTTGTTTTTTTCATCTAAGCCATTTGAATGGGTAACCGTTGGTGCCCATGTATAAACATCGTTAAAGTCAGACAATACTTGCCAAACCTTACTTAACGGTGCGTTTATAGTAATACTTTTTTCAATTAGGTATGATGTTTTCAAATCATTGTCAGTCATAAAACTCTCCGCTGTAACATACACTTAAATATGCATATTTTGTGGAGGCTAGCTTAATACTAATGATACGAATGAGTAAATAATGGGAAATGCATTACAGTGTTGCATTAATGCACCACCTAAATAATACTGTTATCTATTATAATCGCTTCTATAAATACCTTTGAGTAACCACCATGCTGAATTGGGATGATTTAAAGTTTTTTTTAGCCGTATGTAAAGCTGGTTCAGTCAGGGCAGCCGCTAGTCAACTTTGTGTAAACCACACCACAGTTTCAAGAAGAATAAACAGCTTTGAACTGGCTTTGGGACAACGTTTATTTGAACGCACTTCAAAAGGTTATATTAAAACTAAACTCGCGGAAGAAATTTATAACGAAGCTTCCTATCTAGAAGAAAGGCTAAGCTCAGTAGAACGTAAAATCATAGGTAAAGACGAAGAGCTCAGTGGTGATATTAGGGTTACCTTGCCTGACCTTTTAGGAACAGGTTTATTAATACCCGGTTTCGCCAAATTTTGTCAGCTTTACCCCAATATAGAAATTGAAATACTTGATTCAATAAAAGAGTTTAATCTAGCAAACCGAGAAGCTGATGTCGCCTTTAGGGTGGTAAAAAAACCACCAGAGTACCTTATTGGCCGTAAGATTGCGGTTATTCATCGAGCTTGTTATATCAGTAAAACTCATGCCGATAAACTTAACGACTCAACTTGGTTAGCGCAACAAAATTGGATTGGCTGGACTGATAAATTACGACGACCTATTGGCGTGATCGCTAAAGAATACCCAAGGTTTTCTTCAAAACATAAAATATCTAATTCACTGCTGCAACTAGAGGCTTGTAAACAGGCAATGGGCATCGCTATTTTACCTTGTTTTAAAGGAGATGTTGACCCAGATGTTATTAGAGTGCCTCCTTATAGCTCTGAAGGAAAATATGACTTGTGGATATTGAGCCACCCCGATATGCGAAAAAATAATAAAGTGCAAAGCTTTGTCCGCTTTATGACTGACTATTTAGCAAGCCAAAAAGATCTCATTGAAGGGAAAAAATATCAATCGTCTTAAGGCAGTATTCCTTCAACAGTTACTTTGTTGATATTATAAAGTCAAATTTAGTTTTATCACCGAATCAAACGAGTGTTAGAATGCACCACTTTTAAAATTAATGGGATGAGTTATGAAATATGTTGTTTTGGTTATAATTGCATTGGCGGTATTCTTTTATTCGAGATATTCGAATAATAAAAATTCAGCGGCAGCGGTTGAAAATGTTGCTATAGGTCAAACTTTTTTAACACAGAACAAAGCAGTAGAAGGTGTATCTGAAACTGCTTCTGGTTTGCAATATCAAGTACTAGAACGGGGTAAAGGAACGGAACATCCAACCGCTAGTTCGAAAGTAACTGTGCATTATCACGGTACGTTATTAGATGGCACTGTATTTGACAGCTCAGTAGAGCGCGATAAACCTATCGGCTTTGGCTTAAACCAGGTGATAAGCGGTTGGACTGAAGGAGTTCAATTGATGGTTGCTGGTGATAAGTTTAAATTTTTCATACCCTCACAATTAGGATATGGCGATAAAGCCGCGGGTAAAATAGCCCCGGGTTCATTGCTTATTTTTGAAGTAACATTATTGGAAATACAGTAATTCCCGCATTATTCAAAATGCTTCAGATATCAAACGTTCACTACGCTGCAATTAAGTTTGAGCAACTCTACATAAATATGTTTGATTACAATTTGAGCAACAGCTTTTGTTGAAACTAAAAAATAATGGGCATATAAAATGCCCATTATTTAATCTGCTTAGCTAATTAGAATGAATATCTAACACCTAATAATAAACGACGATTCAAGTCAGTAACACCGTATGGTAAATACCCTTTATCATGTACAAATGTTTTTGCGACAACACTTTCATCTGTTACATTCAATACTTGCAATTGTACTTGCAGATTATCACTGAAGCTGTAGTTGGCTGAAAAATCAAGTTGACCAAAGTCATCTACAAAACGTGGTTCACCAAAATCATCAGACGTTTGCGCTAAGTAACGTTCACGCCACGCATACGATAATCTCGCGTCTAATTGACCATCATCATAATACAATGAGGCATTATAACTCGTTGGTGATAAGCCAGGTAAACCTGAACTACGAACATCGTTTTCGATGCCAAAGTCAGCGTCACTCTCGGTTTTAGTAAAGTTAACCATCAAACCAAAGTTTTGTAATATTCCTTCTGGCGCGAAAGTAAACGGCTGTTGATAAGCAATTTCAAACCCTTTAATTGACGCAGAAGCACCGTTTGATGGTTGCGTAAAGAATACATCACCATTGAACACTTCAGGACTTAGCTGAGTAACAAAGTCACGATTGGCGGTAAAAGTTGTTGTATCAATTAAACCATCTAAATCCTTCTTGAAGATATTTGCAGATAGCAGGCCTTCTTCATTGAAATACCATTCAGCACTAAAATCAAAGTTGTTTGAAGTGAAAGGTTCTAATTCTGGGTTACCACGTACACCCGTTGCAGAATTCACATCAGGAGCAAAAATACGCTCTGAAGGGGCTAAATCAGGCAGGTCCGGTCGTGTAAGTGTTTTTGAGTAGGCAGCACGTAAAATAACACCTTCTGCCGCTTGATATCGTAGACTAGCACTGGGTAAAACTTCACTGTAATCACTAGTAAAAGAGATAGGATCAATATTACCAGTAGCCGTGGTATAACCGTCAACATTTTGATCGGTTTGCACATACCTTACGCCAACATTTGCGGTAAAATCTTCCCATTCTAAATCTACTTTAACGTAAGCATTTAAGGTTTTTTCTTCAACATTATAAGAGTTTAATGCTGCTGAGCCAGCACGATTAGAGACAACTGTATTTGGAATTAATGAGCTTCCTGTCGGCGATACTACACCATCTTGGAACCATACGTCTTGATAGCCACTAGGATCTACACTGAACATTTTATTAGCAAAACTAGGATCTGCACCTTCAACATCAAAATCTAGCATAATCATTGAGTCGGCTAAACTAGGGCCTGCATTAGGATTAAAGCCTGCCCCTCTAGCAATACGATAGTCTTGCTCAACAACATTTTTTTCATTAACCGAATAACGAACACCAAAGTCAACTTGACTAACATAGTCATGATCGAAATAACGGGTAAAATCAACTTTTGCCGTGGTTTCTGTCGTCTTATCTTCACTTGGGCGGAAAATTAACACGTTTAATGAAAAGTCTTCAGGGTTTGATGAAAAGTCAGTTAAATCACTGTTAAAATCTACATAATCACCACGTACTTTATAAGATAAAGTACCCGGTGCTATACCGCCGGTATCTGTGTTTGCTCTAAAAGATAACAGTGATTGCAAACGTTCAGTTTCACGTTTGGTATAGCCGATATAAGGCGTAATTGTCCAATCATCATTTACTTCCCAGTCAGCAGTAAAAGACGTTTGTAAAAAAGTATCATCGCTATCAGTAACACGCGGGCCAACTCGGTGTTGCACATTATCAAAACTACCTTCAACAATAACACCATTCTCAACAACCAAACTATCCATTATTGGCTGAACATCGCTATTCTCTAATGGAATATCATTACGATGAGCTGCTTTATTATTTGATAATGTTGCGTAGAGGCTGGTAAAAGTAAGCTCAAGGGTATCCGTTGGACGGTACTGTAAGGCCAACGTCCCTGCGGTGTTGTCTCGCTCTTCTCTGAAAGAATATAATCTTGTGCCATTCGCCACTAGCGCCTGACCCACCTCAGAGTTAGGATCGACTACATCATCTTGAGTGATCGCCGATAACGGGCGCCAAGCGCCACTTTCAGCGCCATCAGTTCTAAAGTTTGAAGAGGAATGTGCTAACGCCACGGCAATACCAAACTTATCATCAATATTATTACTAACAGTGATAAAAGCACGTGGGTCTACTTCTTCGGTAACATCGCTGTAACTACCTTGTAATGACGTAGAGAATTTCATCCCTTGATGTTGAAGCGGCTTAGGTGTTTCTAAGGTCACAACCCCAGCTAAACCACCTTCACTCTGACTTGCATCAGAAGATTTAGTCACAGTTGCGCTACTAAAAAGCTCTGAAGGAAGTAATTCAAAACTAAAGCCACGACCACCACCATTGGTGCCTAGTCGTCCTGATGTTCCGCTGCCGGGGCCAGTCATGCCATTAATTTCAACACGCGTAAACTGTGGTCCCAAACCACGAACATTAATTTGTGAACCTTCACCATTCACATTTCTATTAATGGTAACACCAGGAATACGTTGTAACGACTCAGACAAATTCATATCAGGAAATTTACCTAAATCTTCTGAAGAGATTGAATCAGATACGTTACTATCAGCAAACTTATTACTTAACGATCTAACAATACTGCCCCTAACACCGGTAACAGTAATTGTTTCAACATCTTCCGCTACTTCTTTATTTGTTTGTTGCTCTGCTGCATAAACCATCCCACCATGACCAAGTGTGATTGCCATACAACATACCAGATAACTTTTTTTAAATTTTATTGATTTCACTGGTTTCCCCTTCATGTCTATTTTTGATTAATAACGCTTGTCTTCCCTATGCAATGCGCTTCTAGATTCATTTATTTTTGACTATGTTCAAAACTAACAAGATAAAATACAAATGATGTTATTAATATACACGAGCGTGATTATATATCAAGCAATTTACGCATAAAAATAACAAGTAAAACCAATTGTTTATGTTAATAACTAACACAAGGGAAAACATCAATAAAAACAACTAAGTAAAATGATTTTACAACTATTATTTTAGGCTGGCATTAATTAAACTTTCATTAAATCAACAATAATATGGTGACTTAATCCTGTTAAAATCAAGGTGATAAAGTAAAGTTAATCCGCTGGCTGTGCACTATTGTATTTCATTCAATGAGGTAGCTAGAGTGTAGATGCACTTCATTATTTTCTATTGAAAATCCAAAGTAATGGCGATTCAAACAAAAAATGGTTCTATCTCAGTGACGAAAGTCACTTAAAGAATACCAATTTGATTAAATTATTGCTCACTTGTACGGACTAAAATAGTCCATGTCGGCGTTGCTCTCAATCCTAATAGCCAGCTATTACTCAATCGAGCGCCTTGCCCTGAAATATTTTTCCTACGTACAACAAGATCACAAACTTAATGAAACTGGTATAACTGAACTTTAAGAAAAGAAAACTCTATTTAAGTGGTCAAATATTCCGTGCGATTATGACGAGTGAGCTGTCGGCATTAAATGGCACATATTTTCTTTTAAAATTATTGCCCCTGAGTGCTGAATTACTTCCCCAGCTAGTTGATGTGCAAACCTTGCTGCACCGATTACTGACTCGTCCATCAACCTTTTAGCGAGATATCCTGCAGAAAAGGCATCGCCAGCCGCACAGGTATCTATTATTCTGTTAGCAGATATCGTCATACTTTCAACAGTACTTATTTTATTCTTATGCTTAATGATACAAGGCTTAGCACCTTGCTTAATCACTACCTCAGGTATCTGCCATTGGTCAGTGCGCTCGAGAATAGACTCGACCGTATTGCCACCATATAAAGCATATTCATCTTCATCGGTTAAAAAAACTAAGTCCGCTAATTGCATAACTTGCATATAAGTAAATATGGGGTCGACGTTCTGCCATAACGTTTCTCGATAATTGTTATCAAAAATAATATAGCCCCCTTTATTTTTGAAGACCGTAAGCATATTGAGTAGCTTTATGCGATCTGCATCACCTAGAATAGCCAAACTAATACCACTAATATAAACGTAGTCGCAGGTTTTATTGGTTAGTGCGAATGTAAAATTAGTATGGTCATTTTGAAAATAATACCTTACTGCACTGTTAAGCCGATCATAAACAAAGGTTCTTTCACCGTTATTGTCTGTTTGAATAGAATAACTGCCAATACTTTTATCATCGAATTGACTAATGTACTGGTTGTTAATCCCTTCTTGTTGCCAATACTGTACTAATTTTTCACTAACATTATCTGTACCAACTGCCGTTGCATAACTTACCATAAGTCGCTCGCTCATAGTGGTACGAGCCAAGTAAAGTGCCGTATTTAGGGTGTCACCACCAAAGTGAATGTTGCCATCACTTTGGTTTTCGAGCATACACTCACCAAAAAATACAATAGATTTCATTAACTTTTACTCTCTGTTAGTGTTGCCCTGTCCGTGGATAACAAACCTGAAGTACTTTCACTTTCAACCTGTTTAGGTCGTGATTGCGGCTCTTCCATTTCAGCGCGTTCAGCGGCTAAAACAGCTAATGCGTGTTCACTATCCAATAAAGATTTAGGCGTTAATAAACTAACCATAACACCAGCAAAAGTTGCCGATATTACTGCGGGGATTACAGGGTTTCCCCAAAAAGCAAGCCAATTAGCATTAATGCTTATCGCCATGGCACTTACCATACCGACTATTAATGTTGCCGCAGCGCCTTGCCAATTATAACGAGGCCAAAAGCGGCCTAATAATCCACAAACACACATACCAGACATTAAAATAGCAATCATCTTAGTGATATAGGTAATAATATCATTAGATGTTAATGCAAAACCTAAGGCGATACCGATAGTAAAGATCAAACTGACTCTGGAAAGAAAAACAACGCGATTTGCCGCCGGCATTTTCCCCATAACTAAACGATATAAATCTCTTAATACTACACTTACTGCCGCAATAGCATCAGAGCTAGCGCTTGATAAGGTTGCCGATATACCAGCAATAATAATTAAAACACCCAATGCCGTTGGCATAACATTTAGTGCAATATGAGGAAAAGAAAAGGCTGGATTATCTAAATCACCTTTCATCGCATAAGCGCTCATACCAATAATGGCGGGTATGCATGAAAAAGCCAGATATATCAATCCTGAATAAATAAAGGATTTACGAATGGACTTAACATCTTTACCTGAATAAATTCGTTGTCTAAAAGAGGGAGTCGCCAAAATGCCCACCAGTATAGCTACCCCCAATGAAAGCGCAGGTAACGTTCCCACTTTTTCAAGAGCAAACAATGTCACGTTTTCCGCAGGTTGTGCGGCGATCATAGCATCCCAACCACCAACATAATCAACCGAGAAAAAAGCCATTAAAATAAAACCGGTAAACAATAATATTGCTTGTATGGAATCAGTCCACACGACGGCAGTATAACCACCAACAACAACATAAATCGTAAAACTCATTGCAATCAATAACTTAGCAGTTACAACATCTAGTTTGGTTAACCAAGCTAAATACATACCACCACCAATAATATGGGCACCTAACCAGCCAATACTGGCAACATAAATAATACAAGCAACAATATTTTTAATATAAGGATGAGCACCAACATAATACGAAAGCTCTTCACTCATAGTCATAAATTGTAATTTACGTACCGGTGCAAATAACCAAGCCAGTAATAAGATACCAATAGAGCCACCAATACCATAAAGGGTTCCAGCCCAGCCATTTTCATAAGCGAAACCAACAGCCCCCATAGACGAGCCCGTACCAACCATGGTTGCCACTGTGGTACCTAAGGTTAATAATAAGGGTAGACTACGTCCACCGAGTAAAAAATCTTCACCCGATGTTTGTCGTCGAGAAACGAACCACCCGACACCTATCATCCCTATCATATAAGCGATAAATGAGAAAATAAAAATCATCTCCATTGTACAACCCCACATATTTACTAGTTATTTGCTATTTTTTATATTAATTTTTGTACTAATCTTTTACGTTATTTATGGTGCTTTATAACAAGTCACATCCACTTCAACTTTACAATCAACTACCAAGTCCGCTACTGCACAGATTCGTGCAGGAGGATGTTGTCCAAATACTTCTTTAAATACTTTATTGAATGATTGAAAGTATCTTGAGTCAGTCAAAATAACCTTTACGTGCGCAACATGTTCTAAGCCGTATCCTGCCTCTTTCATAATAATAAGGCAGTTCTCAATAGCTATATGTGACTGTTCGATAATGCCACCTTCAACTACTTCACCATTTCTCATCGGCGTTTGACCTGAAACCATTAACCAACCACCCGCTTCTATCGCACTTGAAAAAGGTAAATGTTGTCCACCCGTGCCTGTGCCGCCTTCAATACCAAATCGTTTAATTGTCATGTATTTTTCTCCGTCTTTATTTAGATAAATTGTTATACCCGTTTCACTTGAAAATGCTCGTTTCAGGAAGCCTGAACGATTCATAATCAAGACACACTTTTTTATTCAGAGTATGATTTGCTCAGCCTTTCCCAAAGGGCTAGTTTAGAAATGCTTTATGTTGCGTTATTGATTTTGACCAGGGAACAACCATTATCTTCAATCAATGCCTTGCCTAAAGGCATTTCTAATTCCAGCTGAATCATGCATCTTCAAATGAAACGGGTATATGTGCTAAAAATCGACCTGCTCGTATTGGTTGAGCAAGACTGTCTGTGCCTACTTGATAAGTTAGTTGACCGTTTACCCAAACCTTTTCAATACCTGTTGAAACTTCAAAAGGTGAAGTAAAGCTTGCGGTGTCTTTTATGGTTAAAGGATCAAATAAAACCAAATCAGCGTAATATCCAACTTTGATAAAGCCACGCGATGTTAGTTGAAATTCGGTAGCGGAAAGTCCCGTCATTTTATGAACGGCTTGCGCCAAAGGTAATAGCTGTAAGTCTCTACTGTAATGTCCTAATACCCGTGGGAAAGAGCCCCATAATCTAGGGTGTGGGTGTGGATCACAAGGTAAGCCATCAGAGCCAATCATGCTGTTTGGCAATGAGATAATATCCTGAACATCAGCTTCATTCATACCATGATATACAGCACCAGCCGGTTGTAATTTTAGTGCTGTGTCATGTAAGGATAACTGCCATTGATTAGCAATCTCCGCTAATATTTGTCCCGCCTGTTCAGGGTATGAGTCAGACCACGTAATAAAAATATCGAAGTCATCGGTCACTTGATTTAAATCTAATGTGCTTGAACTGGCATTATAAGGATAACAATCACAAGCAATTTTTTGTGATTGTTGAGCATCTTTTATATGGTTAATAATTTCTTTTGCTCTACCCCAGTTGTGTTTTCCTGCACACTTTAGGTGTGAAATAACCACTGGTACTTTAGCTTTTCTTCCGACAGAAAATGCTTCATCTAATGCGCCAAGAATACCATCAAACTCTGTACGCAAATGTGTAGTATAAATAGCATCAAATTCGGCCAATTCTGCAGCTAAAGCGGCTACTTCAGCAGTAGGTGATGCATGAGCATTTTTATAAGCAAGACCTGAACTTAATCCTTTGGCTCCTTGCTCAAGTGCACCACGTAATATTTTCACCATCGCTGCAACTTCTTCAGTACTAGCAGCTCGGTCAAGCTCACTCATTACTTGCGCACGCAATGCAGTGTGGCCTACTAAAGCAACAACATTAACAGCAGGTGGCGTTGCTTTTACTTGGGCAATATAAGCGGCTAACGTTGGAAAGATAAATTCATCTTTATTGCCCAATAAATTAATAGGATCAGGCGGGGTAACATCATTAACATAGGGGCTTGCGCTGATCCCACAGTTACCAACGATAACACTGGTGACACCTTGACTAATTTTTGCCAACATATCTGGGTTTCTTATTACTTCAAGATCATCATGAGTATGCACATCAATAAAGCCAGGTGCTAACACTAAGCCCGTTGCATCAATAATATTGTCTGCGCATGCTTTAGCTAGATTACCCACCGCGAGTATCTTATCGCCACGAATAGCAACGTCTTGCACTATGCCATTTGCACCCGAACCATCAAGTACTATCGCGTTGGTAATTAAAGTGTCGCAGTGCTGCTCATGTGAAATTGGCATTCATTAATCCCCTAAAGGTAATCGGTCTGAAGAGTCACGATGTTCGTCTAAATGTACTTTTAGGCGCCTTAGCTTTTCTCGAGATTTACGCTGATTTTTAATGGCCAATTCACTGGCTAATATGTCTATTGCGGCCAGCATCACATATCGAGAAGCGCTGGGCTTGAATATATAATCAGTTTCATGAGTTTCAATTGACAAGTGAACATCAGCTAAATCAGCTAAGGGCCCTTCAGGGCATATAGCAACAATATGCGCGCCATAATCTTTAGCAATTTGTGCCGAAACTTGAACGTCTGGGCTGACTCCGCCTAAAGACAAACAAATCACCACATCATCAGCATCGACTGTCGCTGCCGTCATTCTCATCAACATAGGATCTGAATAAGCATTACTTCTTAAATCTAAGCGAAACAATCGGTAATGGCATTCTTGTGCCATTACCGTGCTACCACCACCTACACCGAAAATCAGCGTATGTCCCGCGGCATTAATCACTTTACTGGCTTTTTGAATGGTTTCATCAGTGATCAAACCAGCATTTATTTCTAAAATGTCGTGTATCGCCTGATATATCGCTGGAATATCTTTCTTTTCAACTTGTTTGGTACTATTGAACCTTTCACCCACAGCAGCTGATTGAGCTAGCTTAAGCTTTAGTTCACGCACATTTTTGC